>OGPA01003128.1_pt1 | contig 10832 bp, 11 predicted proteins | sample 1552841 | NCBI WGS metagenome assembly OGPA01 (sample SAMEA2579916, study PRJEB22360) | human gut metagenome | reverse complement strand
GGCGCAAGCCGGAGTTTTTTTGGGTAGTAAAAAGAATCTTTTTACTATTTACTAAGAGCTTCTATTTTGTAATTTTATACATCTATTCTTGTCCAATCTATAAGGACATTTGTGCATATTGACAAAAAGATTTGGTGATTCTGCTACTTACACAAATCATAAGAGCAGATTATAATAATTATAAAGAACAGGGCATATGAAAAATATTTTATATTCAATCAACACTAAATTCTCATATTTCCCTATGGAGCTGGTTTTGGCCAAAACTGACTGCATTTTTATACAAATTTCGCATACAAGCAAACTTTAAAATCTTAGGAGGGGTATCTCATGATGGTGAAAAAAGTAGCAGTTTTAGGCGCAGGAAACGGCGGTATGACCGCCGCTGCTGAATTAAAAGAAAAAGGGTTCGAAATCAGTTTATACGAATTACCACAGTTTGCAAAAAATCTGCAAGTGATGCAAGAAAAAGGCGGTATCCTCTTACAGGAACCAAATGAAGTTCCTGCCAAAGAAGTATTCTTGCCATTAGACCTCATCACGACTGATATAGCTGCCGCTGTTAAAGACGCGCAAATTATCATGTTAACCATCCCGGGCTTTGCTATCGAAGCCTTTACAGAAATTCTGGCACCTGTCGCAACAGAAGATCAGGTAATCTTCTTCAACGGTGCAGCCGCTATGGGTTGTGTACGGTTTGCAAAAAAAGCCAAAGAGATGGGCATTGATAAAACATTTAAATTATGCGAAGTAAATTCTTTGTCCTACGGAACAAGGGGCTTTGCCGACGAAGCTCGTGTAGAATTGACCTTGCGCGTGAAAAAATTATTCTTTGCCGCTTATCCTAAAGAAAACACTGCAGAATTATTTGATGTATGCAAACAAATTTATTCCTGCCTGGTACCTGCTGACAATGTATGGCACACCACTCTGGAAAACGGTAATCCGGAAGTACACCCTGGCCCTTGTATGCTGAACGCAGGCCGCATTGATTACTCCAACGGAGAATTTTGGTTATATCGGGAAGGCATCACCAGCCACACCGTTAATGTGCTGCGCGCCATTGAACGAGAACGGATGAACATCGGCCGCGCCTTTGGCTTTGAGCTGGAAGATGCTGTACAAAGCCGTTATCGCAGAGGCTATTTCTCCAATGACCAACAGGATTTGCAAACATTGTTTAACACCAGTGAAGTGTTCACCAAAATTAAGGGCCCTACCAGTGTAACAGGCCGCTACTTTACCGAAGACATTTCTACCGGATTGGTATTGTGGTCCAACTTGGGCAGAATCGCCGGTGTGCCAACACCCAATATCGACGCTGTTATTACATTAGGCTGTTCCTTATTGCAAGAAGATTTCTATACAACCGGTTTAACTTTAGATAAACTGAACTTATCCAATCTTTCTGTAGAAGAGTTGATTCAGGCAGTATAAACACAGAACAATATCCCATATCTAAAATGAAGCCTGTGATACTGTTTGTTAAAACCTGTATTTCAGGCTTCTTCTATCCTATATTTGGCTGTACGAAGGAGGTACTTGTTATGAAACGAAAACCCACATTAATAGAAGCCATATCTTGTTTTGTTGTGATGATTTTGATTATCGGAATCGGAAAAGGTATCATGAAATTAGATATCCAGCCGCTCCTTTTGCTGGCTGCATTTTATGCGGCACTCGTCGGATTAAGACTGGGCTATACCTATCAGGAAATGGAAAAAGGGGTAACTGACAACTTCACTGCCAGCCTGCCTGTCATTTACATCCTAATCGCAGTAGGTATTGTAATCGGCACCTGGGTTTATTCCGGCACCGTGCCATATTTAATCTACTTGGGTTTAAAATTAATCAGCCCGCAAATGTTTTTAGTTACAGCTTTTCTGATCACCGCTGTTGTTTCCACCGCTACCGGAACAGCATGGGGTTCTATTGCCACAGCCGGCCTGGCATTGATTGGGGTTGCCTCAGAGATGGGCATTCCAATGGGTATGGCAGCCGGTGCTATTATCTCCGGCGGTGTTTTTGGTGATAAAATGTCCCCATTGTCTGACACCACCAACTTGGCGCCGCTGATCTGCGATGTCGATTTATTTGACCATATCCGCCATATGTTTTGGACCACCATTCCGGCTTCGCTGGTAGGGCTGGTTGTCTGGTTTATCGTCGGGCAGGGTTTAACAGTAGATGCTGCCAATTCCACCAGCATCGCCATCCTGTCAAATAATTTATCCTCTATCTTCAACTGGAATATTCTTTTACTGCTGCCAGCAGTGATTATCATTGTCGGTGCTCTTATGAAAAAACCGACCGTTCCGCTCATGTTATTATCTGCAGTAGTCGCTATTGCTTTAGGCATGTTTTTCCATCATTTTTCCTTTGCCAGTGGTGTTGCTTCCTGCGTTGGAGGATTCAAAACAACAATGATAACCGCTGCAGGCGCTCAAGATGCCATTGCTCAGGAAAATGTCATCAAACTGTTAAACCGGGGCGGTATCTCCTCTATGATGAATATCGTAAATACCATCATCTGCGGTTACGCATTCGCCGGTATTGTAGAAAAAATCGGTTGTTTACAAGTAATTCTGGACAGTGTCTCCCATAAAATCGACTGTCGTTGGAAATTAATCGGCGTTACCATTCTGGCCAGTGCCATGCTGGGATTTACCGCAGGTGTTGCTTCCATCTCCATTATTATGGTCGGTTTCCTGTTAAAAGCAGCCTACCATTCTATGGGATTGCACGGCGTCAACCTTTCTCGTACTTTGGAAGACTCAGGCACTATGCTATTGCCGTTTGTTCCATGGGGCGCTTCCGGCATTTACTATATGGATTTATTAGGCGTCTCCGTTGCTCAATACGCAATCTGGGCGATCCCTTGTTATTTGTGCGTTGTATTTGCTATGATTTGGGCATTTACCGGAAAAGGTATTCGTTATTTAAAATAAACATAATTCCTTATGCTCCATTCCCGCCAAAGGTATTGATAAGCCGCTTTTTGTACATTGCCAGATAACAGGAGATATGTTATGGTATAAATTATGTAAAACTAAATAATATCACACCATGGCGAGGGAGGCAGATAGCAGTGAGCATAACAGTAGAAAAATTTTTAGACATCGTCAGTGATTATAAATTAAAAACACTGGCTGGCGAAAACGGCCTTGGTAATATTGTAGAATGGTTTCATTTTGTAGAAGATGATTATGAAATACAGTTTGTTAACGAAAAAGAATTAATCTTTTCCTATGGACAATATTTGCAGGATACAGATGCCTTTCAGCGATTTATACAACAATTAATCCAACGGCAATGCAGTGGATTGGTTATCGCCATTGGGCATCATATTCAGCAAATACCGCCATCGGTTATCCGATTTTGCAACGAACAGAATTTTCCTCTGCTGCAAATTTCCATTAACGCTAATATATCCAATGTATTAAAACTGGTTTGTTTGCAGATTTTAGAATCGGAAAAGGCCAATCGGCAATTATTCTCTGCTATGAAGAATGCCATTTCTTTTCCGCAAAAAACCGAACTGTATACACCTACCTTTTTACAATATGGCTTTCACAAAAAAGAATCCTATACCACTGCTATTATCAAAATAGAGCATTTTCATACGCTGACTGCTTCCGAACTACAGTGGATTGTAAAATCCATTGAACAGACGCTGCTCTCTGCCGGGGATAAATCTTTTATTCTCACCATGGAAGATATTTTTGTGCTGGTATTCTCCAATTATTCTGACCAGGCAATTCAGAATATCATGCTGAAAATTATCGTGCTGCTGCGCATGAAAGAATACACATTCTTTACCGGAGTCAGCACCAACCTGCCCGGGCTTTATCAATTGTCCAAAACATATCTGCAAGCCAAACAAACCGTAGATCTCAGCGAGCGGATGGGCTGGAAAAACATTCTCATTCACTACAATGAACTGGGCGCATATCAACTATTGCTGGCTATTACAGATAAAGATGCCAAACGCAATTATTACAACAGCGTATTAGGAAAATTAGAACAATACGACAAAAATAACAAAACCAATTATCTGGAATTTCTGTATACATTTCTGGATAACAACTGCAACATTAACGCTACTGCGGATAAAATGTTTGTGCATCGCAACACCATCGTGTATAAAATCAATAAGATTGAAGAGCTGCTGGACCGTGACCTATCAGACATGGAAGTGAGAATCGAACTCTATCTGGCCAGTATGCTGAGAAATATTTTATGATGCCGACTTCATCGCCATCTAAAATAAATTATATCTGAAAGGAAGGTTTAGCATGGGATTAGACCTAAGTCATTACATTACAAACAAAGATCAGAAAGAAGATTGCGAACACACCAAAGAAGTCGCTTCTAAGTATGGTATTTCTGTAGTTTGCAGTGAGGATGACGAGCAGGAAAATCAGCCTGCTTTGCGTTTACCCGCCGATGAGGAATGTCAGCACAGCAAAAAAGTGGCATCCAAATATGGTTTGCAGGTAATTTGCGAAGAAACCGAAGACGCAGAGAAATAATAATCTATCCGTACGGCAAATCTAATCATAGCGCAGCAAATAGTTTTCCATATAAAACCTGCAGCGCCGGTTTCTCTGCCGCTTCAAAATCAGCAAGAGGGATACAACAAGAAGTCAGTCATTTTGATCTTCTCATTGTATCCCTCTGCTGCGTATACCCATATGTACTCCCAAGCCAACCTAAAAAATAAAGAGGCCGCACCAGGCAGCCCCTTACCATTATTTCTGATATATAATTTTCCGAACAGCATATAACGACAAGCTGTATTTTTCAGACAGACATTCCATAGAAACGCCGCTCTGGTATTCCTCTTTGATCTGCCGATTACGCTGCGCCAATTCCTGCCGATAGCCGGACACCTCTCCCCAGCGCTTTTGCTGCTCTTGTTCAATGGGAACATAAATATAACCGCCTTGAACGTACTGTTGCAGCTCTTTTACCAACGCATCCGGAAGAATCGCCCGCGCATTAAAATATTTCATGCAGACTCCCTCCTTGATATCACCATCAAGCAGCAAAGCCAGCATTTTTATCCTGCGACTGTCTTACTCCATGCAACCGTCGCAATCTACTGGCTTTGCATGGAGTAATCCTTGATTTCTCTTTTTTGTATTGCTGCACACAAACCATCACCTCATTCCTGATTTTAAATCAACCCATCGTCTACTGTTCAGTATAGCATATCCCCTGCTTCCACTCCAGCTTCTATCCCAAACCAACAGGATAATGATATGGTTCTAACCTTTTTTCTGCTTCCTAAAATATTTCCTGAAAAATAATATGTATCCCCCTGCTGCAAGCAATCACTTTGCCGCAGCATGACTTTTTCGCTCAGATTTGTTATAATACAACATAATATCAAATTGGGAGCGATGCTCATGTGGCACATAGCCATCTGCGATGATGAACCAACAGCGCAACAGCAAATCGCCGCGCTATGGCAGACAACTATTTCAACCAACCAATACCAGCTGCACTGTTACACCAACGGCGCAGAATTGCTGCAGGCAGCACAGACAATAGAATTTGCTCTGATTTATCTGGATATCCGCATGCCCCAGCCGGACGGACTGGCCACCGCCGCCCCGCTTCATTACACTTAAAATTGGATGTGACATTATGTTTTCTCTCGAAGCTATGGTATTTTTACTGATTCTTCTGATATTATGCGGAATCGGGCTGCTCAAGTTCAGCGCTTACTGGCTGCCCGTTTTTAAAGCGCTGTACAACACCCTTTTAGAGTTGGTTGATTTTTTCTGCAGCACCGACTTCAAATCCCTGACCGCAGAAGAAAACGCCACGCTCAAAGCAAAAGAACCGCTGACCAAAAGCAACTTTCTGTATCGCTTTGCCATTCCGCTGACGCTGACTGTCAGTTTCGCAGTGCTGTTTTTACTGGTCAAAGGGCTGAACACCATCATTATGCAAAACCAAGCCCAAGGCGGCGCATTGGCACCCATAGTAATCAGCATCGGCGTTATAATCTTGCTGGGCTTTCTGGTGGTTATGGCATTTGAACAATCAGAAAAAAATCCCCGCCGCAAATTTTGGCTGAGATTGATGGTTACGCTGGCATTGGAAGTAGGTGTAGTTTTTGATCTGCATCTACTGATGAGCGGCTACTTTTTTCAAAACGCAAGAACAGGCAAAAGCCTTGTTGCCGCTCTGCTGTTCATCCCCTGCTTTATCCAGTCCGGGTTTAAAACCCAACGCAACTGGCAGGCATGGCAGCAAGTAAAATATCCGGAGCTGTTTACCGCAGCGGAACAGAATCAACAGGAGGCGCAACCATGAAAATTGCCATTTGTGACGACGAACCGCTTTTTATCCAACATCTGCAGCAAATGATTCAACAGCTGTATCCACTGCCGGAACTGATGATAGACACTTTTACCGCAGGAGAACAACTGCTGGATAAAATAATCCGCAGCCAGATTGCCTATCAGCTGATTCTGTTGGACATTGAAATGGACGGCGACAACGGTCTGCACATTGCCCGCAGATTACAGCAGATGCACTATGAAGCACCGGTGGTATTTATTACATCTCACCAAGAATTTGCTTTGGACGGCTACGAAGTCAACGCCCTTCGGTTTCTGACAAAGCCGGTATCGCCGCAAAAGCTGCTGGAAGCTCTGCAAACAGCCAGCCAGACACTACAGCAACAAAAAACAATTTTGCTGGAAGCCCGGGAAGGAACCCATCTAATCAAAATACAAAATCTAATCTGCGTAGAAGCGCGCAATCAGGATTTAATTTTTTATCTGCCGGACAGACAGCTCACTCGGCGGGAAACCTTGTCCAAATATGAAACACTGCTGCAGAATATGGATTTTGTGCGCTGTCACCGCAGCTATCTGGTCAATCTCAACGCCGTAAAACAGCTTACCCTGCAAGATGTGCTGCTAACCAACAATATGCGGGTTCCGGTAAGCAGACTGCGCCGCAAAACCTTTGCCGCAGCGCTGCATCGTTATGTACAACAGGCGGTGAGAATGTGAGGCTGATACCGGCACTTAATGTTATTTCCCTACTGGCTGATTTGCTGGCCTTTGCTTATCTGCTGCGCTTTCTGTTTGTACCGGATCTGACACTGCACAAAAAATTCTGGCTTTGCTACAGCAGCACGTTTTTGCTGGCGCTGGGCTGTCAGTGGATGGACTGGCCGGCATTAGAACTGCTGCTGTTGTTTATCCTTTATCCGCTGTGTCTACTCCGGCTGTTTGCCGTTCCGCACAAACTGAAAAAACTGGGCATTTTACTGTCCTTTATGCTGTTTTTGCTGCTGGCCTCCAATGTTCTGCTATTGTTGTTGACGCTGCTGCAGCTGCAGAACCAAGCGTTAATAACCATACTCGGCATTGGACTGGATTTGCTGACGATTGCTCTATGCCGCCATTATCAGCATAAAATGATACAACCTTTCTCTATCAGCCCTGCGGAAATTGTGACCTGCCTGATACTCAATCTGTTGACACTGCAAATTGTAGTGCTGCTTGACCCTTCTGCGCAAATGACAGAAATTTTATCCTCCGGCGGTACATGGCTGCCTACAATGCTGCTTTTATGTATCTTGTTATTAGACGGCATGTTCTGCTTTCTCTTTTTTCAAAGTAGAGCCAAAACCTACTACAAATTTGTCAATCAACTCAATCAGCAATATATGGAACATGAGCTGCAGCATTTTCAAGCCTACAAAAAACAGCAGGAAACTTTGCGCCGTTATCGCCACGACATGAAAAATCACCTGCTGACGCTGGAGCTACTCAGCAAAAAAGACAATCTGGAAGCGGTCAGCCGGTATATCGGAAACCTGACCGAACAATGGCAGGAAACCGCACCATTGTTCCACACCGGCAACGATATTGCCGATGCTATCATAAACGGCAAATATGCGTTAATTAGTCAGCAGCAGATCCAGCTTACAGTAAACGGCTCTTTTCTTACAGCACTGCATCTACCGCCGGCAGACATCTGCACCATTTTTTCCAATGCACTGGACAATGCTGTTGAAGCCTGTACAAACCTGCCTGCCGACCAGCGCCGTATTTCCATCAGCATTACCCAGAGCGATACCATGTTCTGCATTGCTTTTCGCAATCCATTAAAACAACAGCCCCGGTTTTCTCCACAAATGCTGCCGCTAAGCACTAAACAACAGCCGGAACACGGTTTTGGCCTGTTTAATATAAAAAAGGCAGTGGAACAAAATCAAGGTCATATGCAGATAGAAACTGAGGCCCATGTCTTTACTCTATCTGTGCTGCTGCCGATACAACCATTGGACACAAAAAAATAACATCTCACGACAGAATTCTTGCTGTCATGTTTTTTTCTGTTATGATAGCTGCCAGAAACCATAACAGGAGGAATGCTCTATGAACCAGATCTCTCATACCCCGGCATTAAACAACCACAGCAAAAAAACACTGCGAAAAACCATTAACCGCACTTGCCGCACCGCTCTCACCTGCCAGCTGCTTTTGCTGGCTGTGCTGTTTGTGTATATTATCTATCTCTTTGCCCACTACGATGCTTTCACCAACGATACCGCCGACCGGCTGATTCTGCAACATATCAACAGCAGTGCCTGGCCTTATCTGCTGACTTTGCCGCTGATGCTGCTGCCGTTGTATAAGCTGCGCGGAAAACAACTGTTAGGCAAGAATATCACCGGTGTTCATCAGCCTATGACAGCCTCTGCCTTCTGGCAGCTGCTGCTCTGTCTGTTAGCAGCGCAATTTATTTTTTCACTGACCTTTTCCATCGGTGAATGGATTGCCAACCAACTGGGCTATACCTTTGCGTCCGCGTTGGAACAAGCCACCGACACCAGTCCCAGCCTTTCCATGTTTCTCTATGCCGCATTTTTAGGCCCGCTGTTTGAAGAACTCATCTTTCGCGGTGCGATTCTGCCAGCGCTGCTGCCTCACGGAAAAACGTTGGCTATCATATTTTCCGCCGTACTGTTCGGCATTTATCACAGTAACATTTTTCAGGGCATTTTTGCCGCGCTGGTAGGGGTGGTGCTGGCCTATACAGCTTTACAATATTCTTTTCGCTGGGCTGTATTACTTCATATTTTCAACAATCTGATCATCAACGAAGGACTAACCCGCTTAAGTACCATTTTACCTGCTACAGTAGAAAATACTTTCTGGATTCTGTTAAAATTGCTTTGGGCCATAGGAGCAGTTATTTTATTATTTCGCCACCGCCATATGATCAAACAAGAACTGTGTGCCAACCAAAGTCCAAAAGGCACTATTCTGACAATCTGTACCGCACCGTGGTTTCTATTTTATTTGTTGATCAATCTGTTGTTAGCGATCGGTATGGTAGAACCGCTTTTGATTCACTAAATATTTTTTCATTGGTTCCTGTTGCTTTTGAAGCAACAGGAACCAATTTTTTATTCTTTTATTCTACTATTGCAAAGAAAATCTTCACAATATCTTTATATTTTCTAACGGGAAAAAAGGGAGTTTTTCTGTCTATTTTCTGTTACAATAATGATAAATCAAATTTGTAGAAAGGAGGGCATCGCAATGAAACAAATCTCCCTTTTTCTGGCCATTCCTCTGTTTTCTATTATCTTGCTGGCCGGCTGCGGCAGTCAGGCTGCGCAACAATCAGAAACACCGGAGGAAACCATTCATACTGCTTTTACTGCATTGCAGGAGTTGGATATGCGCACCTTTAACGCTTGTACCAACAACAAAACAGCTTCCGGCTGCTATCTGTTTGAAGAATTGACCCGCAAGGTGCAAAAAGAAGGACATCGTCAGCTGGCACAGGCCATGGTAGAAAATCTTTCCTGGGAAATAGTTGACATACATACCCAAGGCAACCTTGCCCAAGCAGACGTTATCATAAAAAACAAAGATTTTTCCGATGCAATAGGAAATTTTGTGGCCGATTTGATTAATAATATCAACGATGGACGGAAAGACGGCTACAACTTGGCCAAAGTAATCACACAAACTGTAGATGAAGCGCAGAACAGTCCAGAAACATTACTGCCTTATCTGCAAGATACAAAAAAAGAACTGACAACACAATTAACTATCACATTAAAGCAGACAGACAATGGTTGGCAAATCCAATTAGATGACACGCTTTGCAATGTATTGACCGGAAACATGGGCGATGAAAAAATTTCAGAGGATATTGAACAGCGCATCGCTGCGGCAGAGAAATTATTAAATAACAATTTGGATCGCTGGTCCAGTCAGCTGGAGGAAAAATCAGGACAATGGAGCGAACGGCTGGAAGAAAAAGCGGAGCAGTGGGCCAATGAGTTAGAAAAAAATTTACAGTAACGGCAGGCATTGCAACTAACCATTATTGACGAATAGCATCTGCCATGTTAGGATATATATACAAAGAGAGTAACCACAGCGTACTGCCAATACGCCGATAAACGGTTTTCACTCCCAATAGTGACAGACAATCCGCCTATCTTATCAGGGAAAGAGGCGGATTGTCATTTTTATGACTTTATTGACCTTGCTACTTTTTACGTATCAAGGCGATAACTGCGACAACCAATGTTAATGTTGCGATGATCGCTCCATATAATTCGTATGTCATGGTTACCACCTCCCATCCAAGGGAGGTAAACCGCCTGCCGTTTTTGGTTACTCTCTGCTTTGCATTATAACATACAAACATATATTCTTTCAATCAGATATTTTTTATCTTTTCACAGTTGACGAATAATTTCCTCTGTGTTAGGATATACATACAAAGAGAGTAACCACAGCGTACTGCCAATACGCCGATAAACGGTTTTCACT
>OGPA01003114.1_pt1 | contig 10888 bp, 10 predicted proteins | sample 1552841 | NCBI WGS metagenome assembly OGPA01 (sample SAMEA2579916, study PRJEB22360) | human gut metagenome | reverse complement strand
GATGCAGAACATATTACTGCAGTAGAGACAAAAGAACTGCCGGAGGATGGAGTTACTGAGGTGACTGTAACGGCAGAAAAAAATAAAGATGTCAGAGAAGAGATTTTTCATATTTGTGCAGAAAGTGATATGCCGATTTTAGAAATGATAAATGGTGGTAAATCACTGGAAGATATCTTTCTTGAACTTACATCAAAGGAGGAAGAATAATGCGAGACTTATTATTAGAAATCGGTTTGGAAGAAGTGCCTGCCAAATTTATGCCGCCTGCGTTGGCTGAGTTGAAACAAATGGCGGAAACTCAATTGCAGGAACAGCGAATTGCCTATGATGAAGTAGTGACCTATGGTACACCGCGCCGGATTGCATTAGTGGTAAAAAATATTGCAGACAAGCAGCAAGATTTAGAAGAAGAGGCAAAAGGGCCGGCAGTGAAAGCGGCTTATGACGCAGAAGGAAATCCAACCAAAGCTGCCATCGGTTTTGCCCGCGGTCAGGGTGTGGATGTAGCGGATTTATATCAAAAAGAACTGAATGGCGGTTTGTATGTATTTGCTACCAAAAAGGCTGCCGGAATTGCCACCGATGAAGTGCTGCCGGCTTTGCTGCCCCAGTTGGTAACCGGTATTCATTTTCCGAAACCAATGCGCTGGGGCTTTACAGAACTGCGTTATGCCCGTCCTATTCGTTGGATTGTAGCATTGCATGGAGATGCTGTTGTACCGTTCACCATTGAGGACATTGCTTCCGGCAATGTATCCCGCGGTCATCGGTATCTGGGCAGTGAACAGTTGACCATTCCTTCGGCGGAACAATATGTATCTGTCATGGAACAGGATTATGTAATTGTGGATCAAGACAGACGGCAGGCCATGATTTTGGAACAGATTCAGAAACTGACCGATGAAGTGGAAGGCACTGTAGAAATTGATGAAGACCTGCTGGAAGAAGTTTTATATCTGGTAGAATATCCAACTGCGCTGATGGGCAACTTTAATCCGGCTTATCTGATGATGCCGGAACAGTTGGTTATCACTCCGATGAAAGAACATCAGCGGTATTTTCCTGTGCTGAAAGGTCATCACTTGCTGCCTAAATTTGTAACGGTGCGCAATGGGAATGCAGAGCATCTGGAAGTGGTGCAGGTCGGCAATGAAAAAGTGCTGGAAGCTCGTTTGGCTGATGCCAAATTCTTCTATGATGAAGATTTAAAAATTAAATTAGAAGATAATGTAGAAAAACTGAAAAATATTGTGTTCCAGGAAAAACTGGGTACTATTTATGAAAAAATGCAGCGTGTACAGCAGGGCGTTTCTGTGATTGCCGATTTATTGCAGTTGGGCGATGGCGTAAAGGAACGGGCTATGCGTGCCGCTTATCTGGCCAAAGCTGACCTGGTGAGCAATGTGGTATATGAGTTTCCAGAGTTACAGGGTTTGATGGGTGAAAAATATGCTTATGCGCAGGGTGAGCATCCATTGACTTCCAAAGCAATTTCTGAGCATTATCTGCCTAAAAATGCCGATGGTGAAATTCCGCTGACCTTTGAAGGGATTGCTTGCAGTATTGCGGATAAAATGGATACCATCGTGGGTTGTTTTGCGGCTGGTATTGAGCCAACCGGTTCTCAGGACCCATATGCGCTGCGCCGTCAGCCTGCCGGTATTTGCAGTATGATTTTGGGCCGCAGTATTCTGGTTAGCCTGAACGGGTTGATTGAACAGGCTGTAGACCATTATCCGGCAGAAATTGTTGGGGACAAAGCGGCACTGTGTCAGCGTGTATATGAATTCTTTGAACAGCGAATCCGTAATGTGCTCAACGATAAAGGCTTCCGGTATGATATCATTGAGGCGGTGGTGTCCTGCGGATATGATAATCTGACAGAAACACTGCTGCGTGCAGAAGCCTTAAATGAAATGCGTACCACCGATACCTTTGCCAAAGTATTGACTGCCTTTACCAGAGCCAACAACTTAGCGAAAAAAGCAACGACAGATGTTGTGGATGAAGCTTATCTGGTAGAGGAGGAAGAAAGAAAACTGTGGGCCGATGTGCGGTTTGCGGAGGCTGCCATTGCTGACTTTGCTGCAAAACGGCAGTTTGGTCAGGCGCTGACTATCATTTCCACTTTAGAAGAATACATTAATGCGTTCTTTGATGCGGTGATGGTTATGGACGAAAATGAAAATATCAAAAATACCCGTCTGGCGTTGCTGGTTCATGTCAGCAACCTGGGCAGCAATATCGCCGATCTGACCAAAATTGTACAGGACTAGAAAGCGGTCGTTGATAAACATATGAGGATAAAAGCACCTCTGAAACAGGTTTGGTATTGATATATCCCCCCTTTACTGGAGAAAAACCAGTGAAGGGGGTTTTTCGTGCTTATTGTATAGCGTGCCGGGCATAAAAAACGACCGCACATAGTTTGTACGATCGTTCACTGTTAATTGATTTGAATTTTATTGGTTTGCTGCATATTCTGCCCAGGGAAGTTATAGAAGCTGCCAGCCCGAATATAGTACAGCCAGGCCGATCAATAAAAATAAAAGAATGTTTACAATCACATATTGCATCAGCCCTTTGTTGTTGCCGTGGCGTTGAATCAGATATGCAATTTTAGGCGGCATTTTTCCGGTACGCTGCCCCCAGTTGAGCAAAATAATGTTTTGGATGCCGATATAGGCGCTGAGTGCCCCGATTCCCATATAGCTTTGGCCCACAGACAGCTGGCCCATAGAAACTGCCAACATCCAGAGCAGGGCTAAGATGATGATGATGCGAGAGCTGAAATTTTTCCATGGAAGATCTCCTTCTGCTTTTTATAGTATTTATTCAGCATTGTATCACAATTTTGTCCATTATACAAATCAGGAAAAATGAATAGAAACGCAAACAGGACTTTATCTGGCTTGTACCAAAATAAAGTCCTGTTTTGTATATTACGTTTAAAACGAAAGATTAATCGGCAATTTCATTGGTTTGCCATTTGAATTCATTGAATTTTAAGTTGGCAACCATAGCTGTTAAGTCAGGACGACCAAAATACTGCATGTCTCCCTGCTGGTTTACTGCCATCAAAACAATTGGTTTGTGGAAGTATTCAAAGAAATTGCGTACCAGTGCATTTTTTTCTTCTTGCGGCAGAACAAAGAAATGAGTGTCTACAGCAACGATGACAATTTCTTTTTCTTCTACAGTGACCAGTGTGCTATCAAATTTCATGAACGATAACTCCTTTTATTTAATTCTGAACCGGTAAAAATTCTTCCAGATTTTCCATCATGATGTTTAAAACTTCACCGTCATATTCTTCAATTTTACCGGCATCTCCCAATTGAGCCAGTTGTGGGTCTAAAGGGAATTTGCCAATCAAAGGCACTTTGTAATTTTTGCAGGTTTCGGCAATATTGCTTTCCCCGAATAAATAAATCTTTTTACCACAGTCCGGGCAGGACAGATAGCTCATATTTTCTGCAATCCCCAAAACAGGAATTTCCATCATATTTACCATTTTAATGCCTTTGCGCACAATCATATTGGCCAGATCCTGCGGAGAGGATACCATATAAACGCCGTTGACAGGCAGGGTTTGCAAAATGGTCAGCTGGGCATCTCCGGTGCCTGGCGGCATATCGATGACCAGATAGTCCAGATCGCCCCAAATCACTTCTTCCCAGAATTGTTTGATAACGCCGGAAACGATAGGGCCTCTCCAAACAACCGGTTCTTCGTCGTTAGGCAGCAGCAAATTCATGGACATAACAGCGATGCCGTTGGCGCTTTTCATTGGATAGGCGCCGAATTCGCTCATCTCTGGATTACCGTGTAAACCAAATAATTTAGGAATGCTTGGACCGGTGATATCTGCGTCCAAAATACCCACTTTATATCCTTTTTTGTGCAGTGTAATTGCAATCATAGATGTAAAGGACGATTTACCAACACCACCTTTACCGCTCATAATCACAATAACATTTTTTATATTGCTGAGCTGTTGTGCCTGTGTTTTCTGCGGAACAGAGCCACAGGAAGCGCAGCCGCCGGAAGAACAGCTGGAAGAATCACAACTGCCGGACGAAGAACATCCGCTGCAACTTGACATGATTATTACCTCCAAATCAATATGAATTAAAATCTCTTTCTATTGTAATATTGCGGACCATAAAGTGCAAGAGCACAATGAAAAAATTTTTCTATGGAAACTCTGTAGATTTATTTTGATATGCTCAAAAAGGAAACGTAACTGATGTCCGGCAGGCAGTTGTTTTGATGATGCCTGCCGCCAAACGGTATAATTGGATATGGATATCGCAGAAATTAAGTGGTACAATAAAGGATATTGAACAAGGGAGCAGAGACAGGATGGCCACTTATTATACATATATGGTATTATGCAGTGATGGTTCGCTCTATACCGGTTATACCGATAATCTGGTGCGCCGGATGGACAAGCACAACAGTGGTAAAGGGGCTAAATATACCCGAAGCCGTTTGCCGGTACAGCTGGTTTATTGGGAAAAGTTTTCGGGAAAGCGGCAGGCCATGCAGCGAGAATATGCCATCAAGCAATGGAATCGAGAACAAAAATTGCAGCTATTGTCCGAAGAACAGCGAATTGATTCCTCTGCCCTTCAGAGAAAAAAGAAAGAATCCAGAAAAAAATAATGTTTGCAATGGAGCAATGGTTTTATCTGCAAAATAAAGTGAGGTTTATTTATGGAAAAATTAATTGTAATAGATGGGAATAGTCTGGCCAATCGAGCCTTTTATGCAATCCCTATTTTAAGTAATTCCAAAGGTGTCATTACCAATGCTGTTTATGGGTTTACCAATATGCTGATGCGTTTGCTGCGGCAGGAGCAGCCTGATTACGTGGCAGTTGCCTTTGATGTAAGCCGCAAGGTGTTCCGTCATGAGCAATATGCCGATTATAAAGCGCAGCGTAAAGGAATGCCGGAAGAGCTGCGCGGACAGATGGATTTAATCAAAGAGATTCTGCGGGCAATGAACATGGCCATTTATGAACTGTCCGGTTATGAAGGGGACGATGTTATCGGCACCATGGTGCGTTGGGCAGAACAGCGGGAAATTTCCAGCATTATTGTCACCGGAGATAAAGACAGTTTGCAGCTGATCAGTGAACATACCAGCGTTTATTTAACGAAAAAAGGCATCAGTGAACTGGGTCGTTATGATTATGCTGCCTTTACAGAGGAGTATGGTTTGGTGCCGGATCAGATTCGGGATTTAAAGGGACTGATGGGGGATGCCTCTGATAATATTCCCGGTGTGCCCGGTGTAGGAGAAAAAACGGCTTTGAAACTGCTGCATCAATATGGTACGGTGGAAGAATTATATCAGCATCTGGAGGATTTTGCAGGGAAAAAGCTGGGTGAAAAATTGCAGGAAAATCAGGACAAGGCTTTTTTAAGCAAGGAACTGGCTACAATTTACTGTCAGGTGCCGCTGGAATTTGATCAGGCGGTTATGGCTCGCCGGGAATTTGACAGAGAGAAGCTGATTGCTTTATATCAAGAACTGGAATTGCGGGCATTGCTGAAAGATCTGGCAAGTCAGTATCCAGAGCCGGAAGCAGCGGACATGGAACAGGAAACCCCAATCTCATATCAGGCACAGTCGGTGATTCATCTGGCAGAACCGGAAGATCTGCAGCAATTGGTGCAGAAACAGTCTCCCCAGATTATTACCTTGATTGTGAATCGAACCCCAGGCAATATTATGACAGCGCAGGTAACAAGTATGGGACTGTTGGTGGAAGAGCAGCCGTATTATATAGCGTGTGAGGGCAGGTTTTCTCAATTTGCCCAAGGTTTGCGCAGCTGGTTGGAAGATGGGGAAATCACCATTTTAACCGATGATGCCAAAAAACTGTATTCTGCCTTTTTGCCGGAAGGGATTGGGATGAAAGCATTATATTGGGACAGCTTGCTGATTGCTTATTTACTCAATCCGGAAAGCAAGGATTTGTCCTTAGAGGCGTTGCTGGCGGAACAGTTCAATGTTACATTGCCGGAAGATCCGGTGGAACATTTATGCGGATTGTTAAAAGGTATTTATATACTCAGTGAACCTATGGTGCATCGCTTGGAACAGGAGCATTTGCTGGAACTGTATGCTAAGATTGAATTGCCGTTAAGCGAATTATTGGCTACTATGGAGTATGAGGGTGTGCGGATTGATACCGCATATTTGCAGCAGCTGGGTGCTGAATTGCGTGTACGGATTGATCAGTTGGCTGAAAAACTATATGAAACTGCCGGTGAGCGATTCAATTTGAATTCTTCCAAGCAGCTGGGTGTGATTCTATTTGAAAAAATGGGACTGCCGGTTATCAAAAAGACAAAAACCGGATACTCTACCGATGCCGAGGTATTGGATACGTTGGCGCAGGAGTATGAATTTGTAAAGGATATTCTGGCTTATCGTCAGTTAACCAAATTAAATTCTACGTATATTGAAGGGATTTTGAAGCTGGTGGATCCAGAGACAGCCAAAGTACACACTACTTTTAATCAAACAATTACAGCCACAGGCCGTTTGAGCAGTACAGAGCCCAATCTGCAGAACATTCCTATCAAAACAGAAGAGGGCAAACGGATTCGCAAAGCTTTTATGCCATCCAAACCTGGTAATGTATTGGTAGCGGCCGACTATTCTCAAATTGAACTGCGGATTTTAGCCCATATGTCCAAAGATCCTGTACTGGTAGAAAGTTTTCAAAACAATGAGGATATTCATCGCCGTACAGCATCTGAGGTGTTTGGTGTGCCCATGGAAGAAGTAACCAAGGAAATGCGCCGCAATGCGAAAGCAGTGAACTTTGGTATTATTTATGGGCAGACCGATTTTGGCCTAAGCAAGGAACTGGGGATTAGCCGCGGAGAGGCCAAAGCATATATCGATAGTTATTTTGAACGGTACAGCGGTGTTAAGCGTTGGATTGATGAGGCTATTCAGGATGCCAGAGTAACCGGGATCAGTACAACTATGATGGGAAGAAAACGGTATATTAAGGATATTAACAGTAAGAATTTTAATTTGCGCAGTTTTGCGGAGCGGACTGCTGTGAATACACCGATACAGGGAACAGCAGCTGATATTATTAAGCTGGCGATGCTGCAGGTTCAGAAAAATATTGTTGCTCATAAGTTTTCTGCAAAAATGCTGCTGCAGGTACACGATGAGCTGATCTTTGAAGTGCCGCCGCAAGAAATTGCCGGTTTGATTGTAATCCTGCATGAATGTATGGAATCGGCAGTTGCTTTGGATGTGCCTCTGAAAATTGATGTGAATGTAGGGTTTAACTGGTATGATATGGAGCGTGTGTGATGCCGGAGCTGCCAGAAGTGGAAACAGTTTGTCGTTCATTGCGGCAGACTGTTTTGCATCAGAAAATCAAAATCGTTGATATTTATTTGTCCCGTTTGATTCAGCAGCCATCGGCTGAGGAAGTCAAAGCATTGCTGCCGGGTTGTTGTTTTGCTGCTGTTCGTCGGCGGGGAAAGTATATTTTGTTAGAGTTATCTAATGGGATGACATTGGTGGTGCATCTGCGTATGACGGGAAAACTGCTGTATGTATCAGAAGAAGAACCTTTGGGCAAGCATACCCATATTGTTATGACTTTGGAAAATCATAATACATTGCGGTATGATGATGTGCGTCAGTTTGGTACGCTATGGCTGCTGAAAACAGAGGATTGCAATCAGCTGCCTGGATTGGCATCTTTGGGCATGGAGCCGTTGAGTAATCAATTTACAGTGCAGTGGCTGATGGAACAGATGCAGGGGAAAAAGCAAAAGGTAAAAACTTTTTTGTTGGATCAGCATGTGATTGCTGGCATTGGGAATATTTACGCCGATGAAATATTATTTCAGGCGGGAATCCATCCTGAAGCACTTGTCTGCAATCTGACCGATGAGAAAACGGCGGCCGCTTTGTGGTCTGCCATTAGGGACAGATTGGAGCAGGGGATTGTATATGGCGGTAGTTCTATTAAGGATTATGTAGATAGTTTGGGTAATGCCGGAAGTTTTCAAAAATTGCATAGAGTGTATGGACGCCATGGGCAGCCTTGTGTAAATTGTGGCTGCCCATTGGAAAAAATAACAATCGCTGGCAGGAGCAGCTGCTATTGTCCCAATTGTCAGATAAAGTTTGATAATTAGAATTTGAAATGAATATTTGATAAAACAAGTGACACCTGTTTCTCATTCTTTCCATATAGTAATGGAGAAGAGATGAAAAAGGAGGCGGTAGCTTTGTTTTTGACGGTATTACTGGCGTTGGCGCTTAGCTTTGACTGTTTGAGTGTCGGGCTTTCTTACGGATTGCGAAATATTATGCTGCCCTGGTATGGAATATTGATTATTTGTTGCTGCTCTGGAATGGTGCTGGCGATTTCTATGTTATTGGGTGGATTGTTAGAACAGATGATTGCACCGGCTTTGGTACAGTTTTTGGGCGCAGGGCTTTTAATTGCACTGGGTGTTTGGATTCTGGGAAAAAGTATTAAGGAACTGGCAAAAGAAGATAGTGCGCAGGAACCTTTGTTTCAGTGGAATATTCATCGGTTGGGTATTATTGTGCAAATTTTAAAAGAACCGCAATGTGCCGATTTGGATCGTTCTGGCATTATTAGTATGCAGGAGGCTGTTTGGTTGGGGCTGGCATTATCATTGGATTCATTTGGTGCGGGAATTGGCATGGCGCTGATGGGATATTCGCCTTTTTGGACTAGTTTATGTACGGCTGTGAGTGCCTGTTTGTTTCTTTCAGCCGGATTGTATTTAGGGAAAAAAATGGGTTCCCATGTTTCCTATAAGAAAATAAAGCTATTGCCGGGTGGTTTATTGATTGTAATTGGTATTGTTCGACTGGTATTGTAAAGGAGGGGAAGTATGGCATTGGTAATTGGGCTGACAGGCGGCATTGCCTGTGGCAAATCAACGGTGAGTGCGTATCTGCGGCAAAAGGGCATCTCTGTAATTGATGCGGATTTGGTTGCCAGAGAGGTGGTAGAGCTTGGAACTATGGGTTTGCAGCAAATCAAAGAAGTGTTTGGCTGGCAATATATTTGTCCGGATGGTACGTTAAACCGACAGCTTTTAGGGAAAAAAGTATTTGCGGACCCGGAAGCGCTGCAACAGCTAAACGCCATTATGAAGCCGCTTATTTTGGAACAACTACAGCTGCAAATTGAGGGCACGCAGGATGTGGTGGTATTAGATGCGCCATTGCTATTGGAAGATGAGCAATACCATCAGTTAGCCGACATTGTATGGGTGGTAACTGCTGCGCCCGCTGTGCAGTTAGAACGGCTTATGCAGCGCAATGGTTATAGCAGGCAGCAGGCTCAGGAACGCATTGATGCGCAGATGACAGAGCAGCAGCGGTTAGCCTATGCAGATGGTGTGATTCAGAATAACGGCAGCATTTTGCAAATGCATCAGCAGGTAGATAGCTTGCTGCACAAGGTGTTATCCTCCAGATAATTGGGAATCGTGTTTTTGCAATAATGAAATTATAAATAAGATAGTAAAACTAATAAATGAAAGAGAGGACACTCAACTTCTTATTCGAGTTGAAAGGTCTCTCTTTTTATAATTAATTGAGGGTGAAAATGATATTGTGGTAAGAGAATGCATATCAAGAAAGAGTAAAAAATGGGAATGGAGTAAATTTAGGATAAAGAATGTATTTATTTTTATAGAAATTGACAGAATTTATTACTAATGATAATATAATTTTATACATAGAGAATTACATTTATAATCAACACATGATAGGAATGTAGAGACTATTTTAAGCAATAGCTATGAATAAGGAAGGTATTGGAATGAACAAGGTAATAACAAAATTAATAATAGCTTTTTTGATTATAGTGACCTTTCTACTATTATTTGGCAAAACATTGTTTATGTATGTAATGGGATTCCTGTTTTTGGGCTCTCCTTTTGACGAATTTACTATAAATCACATGGGAAATCCTTTAGTTGTTGGTGAGAGCTGGAATGAAGAAGATGTAGATTATGAAGATTATTTTCAAGTAACTGTAGCAGATATTACTTCTTCAGAAGAAAATGGGCAATATTTATATGATATTACGATAATTGCCGAGAACTACCGGAATCTGGGTGGGAATGAAGACCTGAAGGTATATTGTGAGATTGATATTCCTAAACGTAAAATAATAACAGAGGAAACGCCGAACTATTTTACAGTACCAGAACAACAAATCAAAGAATATCATTACAAGTTTTTCTTGGGAGAGGAAATTTCTAATTTTAATTGTGAAATTGAAATTCCTTTACATGTGGATGAAAGACACAAATATAAAAAAATATGGAACTATAGTTCGACTTTGTGATTAGAGTTGGGTAAAATCTTATGATGAATCGTAAAGCTATTATATAAGTGATGCATATCAAGAAAGGGTAAAAAATGCGAATGGAGTAAATTTAGAAGGAAGATTGTATTTCTTTTCACAAAAATTGACAGGGATGATTATTAGTGATAATATAAATTTATACATAGCAGATTGCATTTGTAATCTGTATTATAAAACGAGGGGGTTTTATTTTATGAAGAAGAACAAATTGATTTCTATGTTGTTGGTAGGTGCATTATCGGTATCTATGGTGTTAGGCGTTGGCGGCGCAGCTTTTGCTGACACTGTAGATAAGGCACCTGCAAAAGCGCCGGTGGCGAATGGTGAATTATTAGATGCCGCAAAGATTATGGTAGCCGGTGCGCAAAATAAAGCAGAAGAAATTAAAGTGCCAATGGTTATTTCTGTTGTAGACATGGATGGCAATTTAGTATTATTGCACCGTATGGAAGATTCTTTGTTAGCAAGTTT
>OGPA01003107.1_pt1 | contig 10911 bp, 7 predicted proteins | sample 1552841 | NCBI WGS metagenome assembly OGPA01 (sample SAMEA2579916, study PRJEB22360) | human gut metagenome | reverse complement strand
GGGGTTCCGGCAGCTGTGGAAAATGCAGCATTTTACGGGATGTACCGGACAAAATATGACTGGAAGGAAAAACCGCTGGTATCGATCATTATTCCAAATAAAGATCACAGGAAAGATTTAGAAACATGCGTTAATTCCATTCTCGAAAAAACCACTTACCCGAACATCGAGTTTATTATTGTAGAAAATAACAGTACCGAGCAGGAAACCTTTGATTATTACAAAGATCTTGAGACAATGCGTGAAAATGTACATGTTGTTTTTTATGAGGGCGGCTTTAATTATTCAAAGATCAACAATTTCGGTGCGGATGCCGCAAAGGGTTCGTATCTGTTACTCCTCAACAATGATACGGAAATGATCGACGGTGGCGCGATCGGTGAGATGTTAGGTTATTGTATGCGCGGGGATGTTGGAATTGTCGGTGCAAAGCTGTTATACGAGGATGAGACGATCCAGCATGCCGGAGTCGTTTTAGGATTTGGCGGGACCGCGGGACATGCATTTATCGGCAAACCGCGTTACGATACCGGTTATTTTGGCAGAATTTTGTGTGCGCAGGATTATTCGGCTGTCACTGCGGCCTGTATGATGGTAAAGCGCAGTGTGTTTGATGAGGTCGGCGGACTGACGGAAGAACTTGCGGTTGCGTTCAATGACATTGATTTTTGTCTGAAAGTGCGCAAAACAGGAAAGCTTGTGGTCTATGATCCATATGCAGAGTGGTTCCATTATGAGTCGAAATCCAGAGGATATGAGGATTCACCGGAAAAAGTGGAGCGGTTTAATGACGAGGTGGATACACTGCTTCGTTCATGGAGAGAGATCATTGAGCAGGGAGATCCGTATTATAATCCGAACCTGACACTGGATAATTCAGATTTTTCCCTGCGCAAATAGGCAGTAAGAAAGAAGAGAGGCAGCAGTTCCTATGATGAAAGTATTTATTTGCCCGGAATGCGGATGGATGCGTGTCGTATCAAGACGCAAAGATGTGGAGTGCTTTAAATGTGGAAACGAGCAGATGACGCTGGCAAAGGTGGATTTTGACGCATTCACCTCAATGTCGGAGGAGGAACGAAAGGATTACGCAAACGGATGGCTCTATATCCATCAGAAAGCGAAAAAATAAACATGAAGTCAATTTTTCAGAAAATAACCGTTCAGAAAGTTGTGAAGGGATTCCGCTATCTGAAACATTATGGATGGAAAGAATTTATCATCCGTCTCCAGGAAAAGATGGAGGCAGAAAATGTTCCGTATGAGCCATGGTATGAAAAACATAAGGCGACAGCGGAGCAGATAGAGAAACAGAAAAAGCAGGCAGAAAAATGGAACGATGCGCCAAAGATCAGTATCGTGGTGCCGCTTTTTAAGACACCGGAAACTTTTCTGCGCGCGATGATAGAGTCCGTACAGGCGCAGACCTATGGCAACTGGCAGTTATGCCTTGCGGATGGAAGCGGAGCCGGGGATGAAGATGCGGATCCGAAAGCGTCTTTGGTGCAGAGTATTGCAAATGAATATGCATCTGCAGATGCGCGGATCAAGTATGAATGTCTGACCGAAAATCAGGGGATCGCGGGAAATACAAATGCGGCGATCGCACTGGCGGACGGAGACTGGATCGCATTTATGGATCATGATGATCTGCTTGCGCCGGATGCACTGTTTGAGATGGTAAAAATGATCCGGCAGGGATTCCACGATGAGGATGGGCTTGCAGCGACGGTCTACCGGGAAGACGGTAATGACTACGAGATGCTTTATACGGATGAAGACAAAGTCGATATGGATGGAAAAACACATTTTCAGCCGCATTTAAAGCCGGACTTTAACATCGATCTGCTCCGTTCAAATAATTACATCACGCATTTCCTTGCAGTAAAGAGATCACTTCTCGACCGGGTTGGCGGAATCCGTTCTGATTTTGACGGGGCACAGGATTATGATTTTATTCTCCGCTGTGCGGAACAGGCAGGGGCGATCGGGCACATTCCAAGGATCTTATACCACTGGAGATGCCACAAAGAGTCGACCTCTGAGAATCCGTTTTCCAAGCAGTATGCAGTGGATGCGGGAAAACGTGCGATCGGGGAACATTTAAAACGCCTTGGCGTGGATGCTGTCGTGACGCCGACGAAGGATATGGGATTTTATGAGGTGGAGTATCCTCTGACAGAGCAGCCGCTTGTGTCGATCATCATACCAAGTAAGGATGAGGTGGAAACCTTACGGAAATGTATTGCTGCGATCGAAAAGTCTTCGTATGGCAATTATGAAGTTATTGTGGTGGAAAACAACAGCTGCGAAGATACTTTCCGTTATTATGGGGACATTGCGCCGCAGGAAACGACCGTTGATGGAACACGCTGCATGGAGGGAAAACTTGCAGGCGGACAGCGCATCTGTGTTGCAGTCTATATGGAAGGATTTAACTATTCGAAGTTAAATAATTTCGGTGTAAAATTTGCAAAAGGCAGCTATTACCTTCTGATGAACAATGACATTGAAATGATCGGAAATGACTGGATGAAGCGGATGCTTGGAAGCTGCCTGCGGGAAGAAGTAGGAATCGTCGGCGCAAAACTGTTTTATCCGGATCACACGATCCAGCATGCCGGGATCGTAGTGGGAATTGGCGGAAGTGCGCGCGGCATCGGAGATAACATGTTTGTCGGTCTTGCCGGGGACCGGAGCGGGTACATGCATAAGGCATCCCTCCAGCTTGATTACAGCGCAGTCACGGCGGCATGTCTGATGGTAAAAAGAGAGATTTATGAGCAGGCAGGCGGCTTTGAGGAGCAGCTTGCAGTTGCGTTTAATGATGTGGATTTCTGTCTGAAGGTGCGCAGACTCGGGAAATTAGTTGTCTACGAGCCGCATGTGCAGGCATATCATTATGAATCGAAATCCCGCGGGGCGGAAGATTCACCGGAAAAAACAGCGCGTTTCCAGCGTGAGATCGAATACATGAGAAATCACTGGATCGGTATCTTAAAAAACGGAGATCCGTATTACAATCCAAATTTTTCTTCGGTTTATAATAATTATTCTCTGAAGGATAACAGCTGAATGGAGGATAGATGACGGAAGTTACGATTATCATTCCGAACTACAACGGAAAAAAGCTTTTGGAAAACTGCATAAAGACACTCGAACGGCAGACCTGTCAGGAATTTAAACTGCTTGTGATCGACAATGGCTCTAAGGATGGCAGCACGGACGTGACATCGGAGAGCCTGGACATGGAAATGGTCGCACTGCCGGAAAATACCGGATTTTGTGGTGCGGTAAACCTTGGCTTTGAAATGACAGCAACACCATATGCGATCTTACTGAACAATGATACCGAGGCAGAGCCGCATTTTGTGGAGGAGCTGTTACAAGGAATCCGGCAGTCGGAACGTATTTTTTCCTGTGGCGCGCAGATGCTTGATTTTAAACAGAGAGAGCTGCTTGACAATGCGGGGGATCTCTATACGCTGCCGGGCTGGGCAGTTGCGCGTGGAAAGGGCAGACCTGCCGCAGATTATGGAAAACAGACGGATGTTTTTTCCTGTTGTGGAGGAGCGGTCATCTACCGGATGTCCGTGTTAAAACAGATCGGTGTGATGGATGAAAAACATTTTGCTTATCTTGAGGATCTCGATCTCGGTTACCGTGCAAGGATCGCAGGATACCGCAACCGTTATATCCCGGAGGCAAAAGTGTATCATGTCGGGAGTGCGACGACAGGTTCGCGCTACAATGAAAAAAAAGTATTTCTTGCCGCACGCAATTCCATGTTTGTGATCTATAAAAATATGCCGTTGCTGCAGTTTTTGATCAATCTGCCGTTTTTATTTGCCGGTGTTTTGGTAAAATGGCTGTTTTTCTGCAAAAAAGGATTTGGACGCCGTTATTTAGAGGGCATTGCAGAGGGAATCGGGCAGTGCAGAACATGCAGAAAAGTCCGCTTTAAGGTTGGAAATCTTCGCAATTATGTAAAAATTGAGTGGGAACTCATTACAAATATATTTCGCGTATTATCGCACAGATAACGGGAAAAAACGTTTGAGCATCAAAGAATAATAAAGAAATAATTAAGAAATTGTGACAAGAGTTTTAAGAAAAAGAAGTTGTGCTTTCTGGAAAATTATTGTATTATTATTTTTATGGTAGCTTGAAAATGAAAAAAGGATGACATTATGATAAAAGATAATCAACAGCATTTTAACAGACTGCATGTGATCATAGATGCGTTTGTCATTGTGATATCATATATCCTGGCATGGTGGCTGAAGTTTTCGAGCGGTATTTTGGACTCACCGGGTGGTGCACTGTCATTTGGATTTTACATGAAGGCACTGGTCGTGATTGTTCCGTTGTATCTGATTTTGTATTATGCGTTTAACCTGTATACGCCAAAGCGGGTACAGGGACGGCGGTTAGAGTTTTCCAATGTCGTGATGGCGAACATTGTAGGTTTTCTGTTGATTTTTACAGTATTGTACAACCTGCAGTCTTATGTGGATCAGTTTCGAAATTTTTCCCGTGAGATGTTCTTTTATTTCTTTGCGATCAACACGGTATTAGAAGAGTCGTTCCGTCTGCTGATACGTCAGTTTCTGCGCACAATACGCAAAAACGGTTATAATCTGAAGCATGTACTCCTTGTGGGATATTCCCGTGCTGCGGAGCAGTATATAGACCGGATACAGCAGAATCCGCAGTGGGGATACAATGTCAGGGGAATTTTAGACGACAATATAGCGAGAGGGACGACTTATAAAGGGGTAAAGGTCATTGGAAGCGTTGGCAATCTGCTTTATATCCTGCCGGAGAACAAGTTAGACGAGATTGCGATCACACTTGGACTGGAAGAGTATTATAAGCTGGAAAAGATCGTATCGGAATGTGAAAAATCCGGGGTTCATACCAAGTTTATTCCGGATTATGGAAATATTATTCCGACGAAGCCGTACACGGAGGATCTTTTGGGACTTCCTGTTATTAATATCCGTTATGTACCGTTGTCAAACACGTTTAATGCACTTGTAAAACGGTGTATGGATATTGTGGGTTCACTGATCTGTATCGTGCTTTTTTCGCCCATTATGCTGCTTACAGCAATTGCAGTCAAAGTGACTTCAAAAGGACCGCTGATCTTTAAGCAGGAGCGTGTCGGACTGCATAATGAACCATTCCGCATGTATAAGTTCCGCACCATGTATGTGCAGACTGAGGAAGAAGAACGCAAAGGCTGGACACATAAAGATGATCCGCGGATCACAAAGATTGGCAGATTTCTGCGCAAGACGAGCCTTGATGAGTTTCCACAGTTGTTTAACGTGTTAAAAGGTGATATGAGCCTTGTGGGACCAAGACCGGAGCGGCCGCAGTATGTGGAGAAGTTCCGGGAAGAAATTCCAAGATATATGATCAAGCATCAGGTGCGTCCGGGAATGACCGGCTGGGCACAGGTGAATGGATATCGTGGAGATACTTCCATTCGAAAGAGGATTGAACATGATTTATATTATATTGAAAACTGGACATTAGGACTAGATATTAAGATTTTGTTCCTTACCGTTTTCAAGGGATTTATCAATAAAAATGCGTATTAGGAGAAAATGATTCATGAGTAGTGAAGCAAATAATCATCAGAGCAGACGTAAACCAATGACCAAGAAACAGCGAGAGGCAATTAGGAGAAAGAAAAGACAGAAACGGATTATATTGTTGGTAATTGAAATCTTAGTTCTAATAATTCTTGCCGGTGTTTTGTTTATGGTTAGTAAACTGTCACGTATTGAGCGTGAGGAGGTGCCGCTTGAAAATATTGAGGTGAACGAAGGTATTTCAGAAGAATCACAGGAGATTATGAAGAGTTATACTACCATTGCCTTATTTGGTCTGGACAACCGCTCTAACGGTAATTTGTCAAAGGGACGCAGCGATGTCATTATGATCGCCAATATCAATAATGACACTAAAGAAGTCAAATTATGTTCGGTATTCCGTGATTCTTATCTGGATACAGGAGATGGAAGCTTTAAGAAATGTAATGCCGCTTATGCAAAAGGTGGTCCGGAGCAGGCAATTACCATGTTAAATAAAAACCTGGATATGGACATTACCGATTATGTAACAGTGGACTTTAATGCAGTTGTTGAATGTGTAGATCTTCTGGGCGGAGTTACGATCCCGGAGGTGTCTGATGAAGAGGCTGTGCTGATGCATGGTTATATGGATGAGATCAATAAACTGACCAAAAATAATTCCAAGTACTTATCCGGTGGCGGAACAAATGTAGAGATGGATGGTGTTCAGGCATGTGCGTATGCGCGTATCCGTTATACTACAGGAGATGATTATAAGCGTACAGAACGTCAGCGTACTGTTCTTACTGCAATGGTACAGAAAGCGCAGAAGGCAAATCTTACTACGATCAACAGCCTGATCGACGAATTATTTGGTGATATCAAGACAAGTTTTTCAAATACAGAACTGATTTCTCTTGCCGCAAAAGTATTCAATTACAGCCTTGGTGAGACAATAGGTTTCCCGTTTGAGAAGAATACGACAACACTTGGAAATAAGGGAAGCGTTGTTGTACCATGTGATCTTGAATCCAATGTAAAACAGCTTCATGTATTTTTATACGATGATAATGAATATGCACCGACCGATACAGTCAAGAATAACAGTGCTCAGATTGTCAATGATACCGGATTCCATCAGGGAGAAGGATATTAATGAAAGCAGATCTGATCATACCGACTTACAGACCGGATGACACATTTTGTCTGCTCCTGCAAAAACTGCAGGAGCAGACCTTTGTCGTTCATAGGGTCATTATTTTAAACACAGAAGAAAAATTGTGGAAAGAAGCTGTGGAAAAGTATCCGATCGAACAGAGTCTTTGTGGACTTCCATGTGAGTATACGCTGTATCATATCAGCAAAGAAATGTTTGATCATGGCGGTACCAGAATGTGTGGCGTGAAACATTCCGATGCGGATATTGTTATCTTTATGACACAGGATGCGGTTCCGGCAGATAAAAATCTGGTTGCAAATCTGGTAAAGGGTTTGGAAGAGGAGGATACGGCTGTCTGTTATGCAAGACAGCTTCCGAATGAAAACTGCCGCATTGTGGAACGCTATACAAGATCTTTTAATTATCCGGATGAAAGCAGGAAAAAGGGAAAAGCGGATATAGAAGAAATGGGGATCAAGACGTTTTTCTGTTCCGATGTATGTGCGGCTTACAGAGTGGATCTGTTTCATAAACTTGGCGGATTCGAATCACCGGTTATTTTTAATGAAGATATGTTTTTTGCCGCAAAAGCAGTTTTTGCGGGATATTATGTAAAATATGAGGCAGAAGCAAAAGTCATTCACTCCCACAACTATACGGTAAGACAGCAGTTTCACCGCAATTTTGATCTGGCTGTCTCACAGACCATGCATCCGGAGATCTTTGAGCAGATCAGTTCGGAAGCGGAGGGAATGAAGCTGGTAAAGAGTACGATGAAGTATCTGTGCTCAATTGGAAAGCCGTATCTTATCTTTGAACTTGGAATCCAGTGTGTTGGAAAGTATGCTGGTTACCGGCTCGGCAAACGGTATAAAAAGCTGAGCAGGAAACAGATCTTAAAATGTACGATGAGTCCGGAGTACTGGAAACGTTTGTGGAATCAGGAAGTATCAGACGGGAATAGGTAAATTATGAGAGAGACTTCTAAAAAAGTTTTATTTTGGGCATTGATGTTTTTCGGAGCATTCCTCCTGTTGACACAGGTGGGATATTCCGATGGCGACGATGCCTTTTTTTATCAGTATACACATGAAATGGGATTTTTCGAGTATTTAAGCTGGCGCTATCAGACGTGGGTCGGCAGGATGTCCGGGGAAGCAATGGTGTACATTGCATTTTCACTGGGAATCTGGTTCTGGCGTATCGTAAATGCCATGATGCTTGTGCTTCTTCCATGCGGCGTGTTGAAACTGGCAGAAAAAGCAGCGGGTATCCGGACAAAAAATTTTCTGCCGGGCGAGTCGGTTGCAGTAGTAAGCGGTTATCTTCTGATGGCGATTATGACCGTTGGATATGCGGCAATCTGGATCAACGGTTCCATTTTTTATACATGGTCATTTACCTGTGGGATCTGGGCACTGGTTCCGGTTGCAGATATTGTATTTGACACGGGAGATGGTGGTTCAGGGGATCATAATACCTGGCATTTTTTTTATTCCATTCCCTGCGCAGTTCTCGCAAGTATGTCGATCGAACAGATGGCGGCGGTGCTTGTGACGTTTGAGGTGCTGGCGGTACTGGTGGTGATACTGAGAAAGCATGAAAAGCAAAGAACCATTCTTCTTATCATACAGACAGCAGTGACGGTCGTGGCGTTTGTGATTCTGTTTTTAGCACCGGGAAATGATATCCGTGTTGCATCGGAAGTACAGAACTGGATGCCGCAGTATGAGGAACTTTCTTTTGGGGAGCATCTTTTTGTTACAGTTCAATGGCTGGTTTCTTCTTTTGCAAATGAAAACCGCCTGTTGCTGTTTGGAATCTGGCTGGCGGGAATCCTGCATATTATATGTAAAAATGAAAGAAAAGCATCAGATGTGGCATGTATGACGGCTGCAGGACTGTTTTCTGCAGCTGCATTACTGCCGTTTGCCGGAATCAAGGTGTTTTCAGACTGTGGTCTTCATATCGCAGATATTACAGTACGGCTGGAGCAGGTACCGCGGATCGAAGAGATGCAGGCGGCAAACTGGTTTGCAATGTGCTGGTGGATCGCGGCACTTTTGTTTACCTGTATCTTGATATGGAAAGTTTCAAAACATAACGTAGTCCTTATGCTGGTGTGGCTTGGCGGAATTGCAAGTGAGGCGATCATGCATTTCTCACCGACGATCTATGCGTCCGGTGCGCGCGTTTATTATCTGACGGATTGGATGTGTATGTTTATTATATTGGTTCTGGCATTTAAAATGCCGGGTAAGAAATGGAGAGATCTGTATTATTCTATCGTGGCAGGTCTTGGCGTTTGGAATCTGCTATATCAGGTTATCAATTATATTTGAGAAGAAAACATAATTTTTTGATTGTTTTGTCACAAATAGAACACAATTTCTCTGTACACTCATAATCAGAAAAGGAAAAGAAATTCCGAATACGAAAGGAGAAATCGTTATGGATGGTAACAATTATAACAACAACAATCAGAATGGGTCTTCGGATTCCTTCTATTCATACAATAACGGCAGCCAGAGCAATCAGCAGACAGAACATGCAAATGAAGGAAACGTAAACCAGTACAACAATTCTTATCAGAACACAAATTCTTATTCACAAAACGCAGGATATCAGCAGGGCAGTGCATATCAGAATGGCACATACCAGAACACAGGATATCAGCAGAACGGTGCTTACCAGAATGGTGGATATCAGAATACCAACGGTGCATTTTATCAGAACGCACAGACGACTGGTAAAAAACAAAAGAAAAAGAGAGAAAGAAAACCGGGTGGATTTGGAACGAAACTTGCAAAATGCGCAGCCATCGCGTTAGTCTTTGGACTGGTATCAGGCACTGCATTTGAGGGTGTACATCTTGTATCGTCCAAGGCATTTGGCAATGATGAAACCGCAGTATCAGACAGCGGCAGTCAGAATGCACTGACCAAAGCAGACAACAAGGTGGAGGCAACTTCCACATCGTCGAATTATGTAGCAACGGATGTATCTGACATCGTATCATCCGTAATGCCGTCCATCGTGGCAATCACAAATGTGAGCGAGACCGAATACCAGAGTTTCTGGGGCGGTATGCCACAGACTTATGAGAGCACAAGCTGTGGATCCGGTATCATCGTAAGTCAGGATGATAATTATCTTTATGTTGCAACGAATAATCACGTAGTAAACGGTGCAAACAGTCTGACAGTTACATTTAATGATGAGTCAACAGTCAGCGCAGAGGTAAAAGGAACAGTTCCTTCTACGGATCTTGCAGTCATCCGTGTAGCGTTAAGCAGCATTGAAAGTGATACGATGAATAATATTAAAGTAGCCACACTTGGTGATTCTGACAGCTTAAAAGTTGGTAATTCCTGTATCGCAATCGGTAACGCACTTGGTTATGGACAGTCTGTAACCGTTGGTTATATCAGTGCATTGAACCGTCAGGTATCTGTCAGTGATTCAGAGAGTGACACAAGCTATACTGCAGATCTGATCCAGACAGATGCAGCAATCAACCCTGGTAACAGTGGTGGTGCATTACTCAGTGCAAACGGTGAGGTTATCGGTATCAACTCTGTAAAATATTCCGATACTTCCGTAGAGGGTATTGGATATGCAATCCCGATCAATACGGCAGCACCGATTATCAATGATCTGATCACGAAAGAAAAAGTAGATGAGTCTGACAGCGCATACCTTGGTATCGTAGGTGTCGATGTAACAGATGATGTTGCAAAAACTTATAACATGCCATCTGGTGTTTATGTTGCACAGGTAACCGGAGGTTCGGCAGCAGAGCAGGCAGGTATCCAGAAAGGTGATATCATCACAGAGTTTGACGGAAAACAGATTGGTTCCATGGAAGAACTTTCATCTACAATGGAGTATTATAAAGCAGGTACAACGGTTGATGTGAAGATTGAGCGTTCTACGAATGGTGAGTATCAGGAGCAGACGATTTCTGTAACACTTGGCAAGAAAAATTAATTGTATGACTGTATAGGGAGTGGGCGAAATGCCCACTCCTTTTTTGGTGAACGCCGTTTGTGCGTCCCTCCGCTATCGACTTTTGCTAGGATGTGTGCTATGATATTTCAGAGTCTGCTGTGTAATAATGTTTATCGCAGATCACTGAATACTTTCAGTGCACCGTCTGTCTCATGT
>OGPA01003106.1_pt1 | contig 10925 bp, 11 predicted proteins | sample 1552841 | NCBI WGS metagenome assembly OGPA01 (sample SAMEA2579916, study PRJEB22360) | human gut metagenome | reverse complement strand
GAATCATTATGAAGATCGGTATGAGATCGACGAAAAGGTAGCTGCAGATGCCATGAAGCTCGCCAAAAAGCTCGCAATCCATATGACAGACGTATTAAAATGTGACGGATTCAATCTGGTTCAGAACAATCACGAAGTGGCAGGACAGACAGTATTCCATTTCCATATGCACCTGATCCCAAGATACCTCAATGCAAAGAACAATGATATCTTAAACTGGTCTCATGAAACTTTCTCGCCAGAAGAGATGGCAGAGATCCGTGATTCTTTAAAAATGGAATCATAAGCCAAAAAGGCTGTTGCATGATACAAAAATCGTAGTTTCACGCAACAGCCTTACTACTTTATTAAAAATAGATCATTCTAGTTCTTTTTAGCGGCGTCATCGATCAGAGAGACAATGGCAGCAATTGAATTCTTACCATTACTTTTTTCCATGGCTTCCACATAACGTTCTTTGTGTGAGAAAACATGGTCAATGGCCTCTAACAGAGCGGTGTTTGTCACTGCTTCCTCCTCAAGCACATAACTGTAACCGGAAGAACGGAATGAAGTTGCATTTAAAATCTGATCTCCACGGCTGGCAGCAGCGGACAGCGGAATTAAAATGTTAGGTTTGTGCAGTGCGAGCAGCTCACAGATGGCATTGGCTCCGGCACGGGAGATGACTAAAGATGCAAGTGCAAACATATCTGCAAGTTCTTTGTTTGCGTATTCGAACTGTGCATAGCCATCGGTATCTTTTAAAGTTTCGTCAAGATTTCCCTTTCCGCACAAATGGATAATGTTATAGCGTTTCAGTAACTCTGGAAGAAGATCACGGATTGCGGTGTTGATCGCACGTGAGCCGGTACTTCCACCAATAATTAAAATAACCGGTTTCTCCGTATTTTCAAAGCGGCAGAGTTTGATCGCATTCGAAGGATTTCCATTTAATAATTCCTGACGGATCGGAGAACCAGTGAGAACTGCTTTTCCCTCAGGAAGATACTTCATTGTCTCAGGAAAATTGCAGCATACTTTTGTAGCACTTGGAATGGCAAGTTTGTTTGCAAGACCGGGTGTAATGTCGGATTCGTGGATAATTGCAGGGATTTTGCAGTGTTTTGCTGCCAGAACAACAGGAACAGATACAAAGCCCCCCTTGGAAAATACAACGTCCGGTTTTATCTTTTTTAACAGGCGGATTGACTGATAATAGCCTTTGATCACCTTAAATGGATCAGAAAAATTCTTTACATCAAAATATCTTCTCAGTTTTCCGGAAGAGATTCCATAATAAGGAACTTTTTGTGCTTCAATCAACCCCTTTTCAATTCCCTCATAGGAACCGATATAAGAGATTTCATATCCCTCGCTGCGAAGCGCAGGCATCAGGGCAATATTCGGTGTGACATGTCCGGCTGTACCGCCTCCGGTCATTACGATTTTTTTCATAAGAAGTCCTTTCTGTGCAAAAAAGCATGGATTCTGCACTTCAATTCTTCCATATTTATAATACCCATATGCAAAAAAGTCAAGAAAATGACTTGTGGTTTTCTTGTCGGAACTTGCGATTGATTTTGCAGGCAAGTCCCTTTTCAAAAAATAAAAACATTTTTATAATGTAAATATGAAGTAATAGCAATCATGAAGGACAGTAATTATGAAGCTGCCGAAGAATGGCGGGGATTGAATAATTACGAGAAAGAGGTAATGTACGATGGAAGTGGTGATGCAGATGATGTATTCCTATTCACTTGAGCTTCTTGCAGCAGCAGTTGGGCTGATGCTTTTGCTTGAACTTGTCACATTACGAAAGATAAATAAATGGAAAAAGAAAGAAAAAGAACAATTTTCTGAACTGGAAGAAAAACTGAGTCGTATATCCGAAAAGCAGAACGAGACGGCACGGGAGATCACGCAGCAGGCGCAGGATGATAAAATGGCGCAAAAGTCCGGTGAAAATCCGGAAAAAGAGGCTCCGGAGAAGCTGATCGATGCTGTGCTCACTGAGGTGTTTTCCTGAAAACTTGACAATTTTATATCCGTTTGCTATAATCGCTCCTGTAATAAATCCGTAACAATTGTAACAATTATGAATAAAACACAACAAAGGTGTAATATTATTTAGTAATGAACACTGATGGAGGTTTCTATGAATTTAAAGAAAAGAGCGGCAGGAGCCATTGCAGTTGCCATGTCAGTGGTAGTGATGACATCAGTCGCACAGGCTGCACCAGCGGATTATAAAACAGGTGTGGCATCACAGGCAACAACGACGGACTTAGCTACAAATGGAATTGCAGGAATCGCAGTATCTATGAGTCAGTATGAGAGCGATGCCTACGAATATATCGAGCTGGCAGATGCAAATGTGGAGCAGATGAATGTTGCACGTGTTACATCCGGTGATGCGGCAGAGCAGGATGCAGAGGGAGGTCTGACTGAAATGTCTGCAGATGTGGCAGATGCGGAGAAAGGCGGAACGGCCGGGAATTGTTCACATACTGCCGTACAGGCAGAGAATGCGGCATCTGATACAGAGACGGATGTTTCAACAGAAACAGCAGGCAGTGAGCAGACAGAGGAAGAAGCACTCTGGCAGAACCGCCTTATGGCAGACGTCAACGACTATTTATATGTCAGAGCTTCCGCAGATGCTGATGCAGAGATCGTAGGAAAATTATACAAAGGTGATGTCGCAGAGATCCAGGAGGAAGGAAGCGGTTGGACACATGTTGCGTCAGGAAATGTGGACGGATATGTGAACAATGATTACTGCGTGACCGGAACAGAGGCACTTGCCTACGCACAGCAGAATTTTGATACAGAGGCAGAGGTTCTCACCAATGGACTTCGTATCAGAAGCGAAGCGGATGAGAATGCTTCCGTTATCACAGCAGTTTCCGAGGGAACTACCTTGAAAGTTGATTCCGGTGTGGAGACAGATGATAAATGGATAGCTGTTGTATATGGCGGAACAACCCGTTATGTCAGCGCAGATTATGTCACAACATCCTTAGCTTTGGGCGAGGGTATTACGATTGAAGAAGAACAGGCAGAGCTGGCAAGGATCGCTGAGGAAGAGGCGGCAAAAAAAGCAGCACAGGTCACGGAAGTGACAACGGTACAGAATGCAGCAGTTGAGGCAACTGTGGATGATGTGACACTGCTTGCAGCAATTATTCAGTGTGAGGCTGGAAATGAAGTATATGAGGGACAGCTTGCAGTCGGTGCAGTTGTTATGAACCGTGTCAGATCAGGCGGTTATCCAAGTACCGTGCATGATGTTATTTACCAGAAGAGTCAGTTTCCACCGGCTGGAGCAGGATCAGTTGCAAATGTAGCGGCAAAAGGACCAAAGCAGTCCTGCTTACAGGCAGCACAGGAAGCATTGAACGGAACTGACAATACAGGCGGTGCAACCTGTTTCAGACGTGCAAGTTCAGGTCATGCAGGTGTTGTGATCGGAAATCATGTATTTTATTAAGATAAGTTGAACGGGTTACCGGAACAGGGTACGGGTGAACAGCAGCGTTGAGGGTGTCTTTGGAAGGCATCCTCAATTTTTTATTTGTATTCTGATAGCAAATATAGTAATATGGAACGTAACAGAGACAGATCGTGATCAGAAATGTATGGATGGATTACGAATAGCAGGGTCTCTGAAGTCAAAAACTAAAACAAAACAAGATAACGGAGGGAATGTTATGGGTTTACTTATCGCACTTATTGTGCTCATTCTGGTTGCACTTGCAATCGCAGTTTCATGTATTAAGATCGTGCCACAGGCTAATGCAATTGTTGTAGAACGTCTGGGCGGATATCTTACCACCTGGTCGGTAGGACTTCATTTCAAAGCACCATTTATCGACCGCGTAGCGAAAAAGGTTTTGTTAAAAGAGCAGGTGGTTGATTTCCCACCACAGCCGGTTATTACAAAAGATAACGTAACCATGCAGATCGATACCGTTGTATACTTCCAGATCACAGATCCAAAGCTTTATGCATACGGTGTGGAAAATCCAATCTTAGCGATTGAAAACCTGACGGCAACAACGCTTCGAAATATCATTGGTGATTTGGAACTGGATGAGACATTGACATCGCGTGAGACGATCAATACTAAGATGAGAGCTTCGTTAGATACGGCAACCGATCCGTGGGGGATCAAAGTTAATCGTGTCGAATTGAAAAACATCATTCCTCCTGCAGCCATTCAGGAGGCAATGGAAAAACAGATGAAAGCAGAACGTGAAAAGCGTGAATCAATCCTTCGTTCACAGGGTGAAAAAGAGTCGGCAATCTTAGTTGCACAGGGTAATAAAGAAGCAGCCATTCTGGATGCAGAAGCAGACAAACAGGCAGCAATCTTAAAGGCAGAGGCAGCCAAAGAAGCAACAATCCGTGAAGCAGAAGGTAGAGCACAGGCAATCTTAGCCGTACAAAAAGCCAATGCAGATGGTATCCGTATGTTAAACGAAGCCGGTGCAACAGATAAAGTCATTCAATTAAAGAGTTTAGAGACCTTTACAAAAGTAGCAGACGGAAAGGCAACAAAAATCATTATTCCATCTGAGTTACAATCATTAGCAGGTCTGGTAACATCCGTAAAAGAAATAGCAAAAGAAGACTAGAAACGAGGTTTTAACATGAACTTAAAAGGAAGAAATTTTTTAACATTAAAGGACTTTTCACCGGAAGAAATAACTTATCTGATCGATCTTGCGGCTGACCTGAAAAAAAAGAAAAAAGAAGGCATCTTACATGACAGCCTGATCGGAAAAAATATCGCATTGATCTTTGAAAAGACAAGTACCCGTACCCGCTGTTCTTTCGAAGTTGCAGCGCATGACCTTGGAATGCATGTTACATATCTTGATCCAAGTGGTTCTCAGATTGGCAAGAAAGAGAGTATCCCGGATACAGCAAGAGTGCTTGGACGTATGTTTGATGGAATCGAGTACCGTGGTTACGGACAGGACATCGTGGAGGAACTTGCAAAATACGCCGGTGTTCCGGTCTGGAATGGTCTGACCAATGAATTCCATCCGACACAGATGTTAGCGGATATGCTGACTATCCGTGAACATCTTGGAACGTTAAAAGGAATTAAATTTGTATACATGGGCGATGCCCGCTATAACATGGGTAATTCCCTGATGGTAACATGTGCAAAACTCGGCATGGACTTTGTGGCATGTACCAATAAAAAATATTTTCCAAATGACGAATTAGTAGCATACTGCAAAAACGTTGCAAAAGAGACCGGGGCAACCATCACACTGACAGAGGATGTTGCGGAAGCTGCAAAAGATGCAGATGTTATCTACACGGATGTCTGGGTATCCATGGGTGAACCGGATGAAGTCTGGGCAGAGCGTCTGAATGACCTGATGCCATACCAGGTGAACAAAGCAGTGATGGATCAGGCAAAAGGAACTGCGATTTTCATGCACTGTCTGCCGGCATTCCATGATCTGAAGACAAAAATCGGAAAAGAAGTTTACGAGAAATTCGGTTACAGCGAACTTGAAGTGACCGATGAAGTATTTGAGAGTGCACAGTCTGTTGTTTTTGATGAGGCGGAGAACAGAATGCACACCATCAAGGCAGTCATGCTCGCAACGCTGGCTGATTAAAAAGCAGCGCAATCAGGATCATACAGATTTGATTACAAATGTAAAATAATTGCGGTAGAAACGTGGAGTAATACATGAAAACAGAAATACTTACCCTGCTCCGTGAGACAGATGGATATGTCTCCGGGCAGGAATTGTGTGAAAAATTTGGTGTCTCACGGACGGCAGTCTGGAAAGCAATTAATCAGTTAAAAGAAGCCGGTTACGAGATCGAGGCCGTCCAGAACAAAGGCTATCGGCTTGTCTCAGTCCCGGATATTTTAAGTGAGAGTGAACTGCAGAGTGTCCGCAAAACCAGATGGATCGGGGAAAAAATTGCATTTTTTGATGTGGTGGATTCTACTAACACCAGAGCAAAACAGCTTGCAGAAGAGGGAGCGCCGAATGGAACCTATGTCATTGCCGAAAGACAGGATGCAGGAAAAGGACGTCGTGGCAGAGGATTTGACTCCCCGGCAGGGCAGGGAATCTGGATGACGCTGGTGTTAAAGCCGGAAATCGATCCGAACCATGCTTCCATGATCACGTTAGTGACGGCGCTTGCAGTATCTAAGGCGATCACGGATATGACAGGCAGACCGGCTGGTATCAAATGGCCGAACGACATCATCATGAGTGGAAAAAAAGTGTGCGGCATTCTGACAGAAATGAGTGCACAGTTTGATTATGTAAACCATATTGTAGTGGGAATTGGAATCAATGTGCAGAATAAAAGTTTCCCGAAAGACATTGAATCTGTCGCAACCTCACTTTTTATAGAGACAAAGGAACACTATCACAGGGCAGAATTAGTCGAGCGGATCTGGGAAGCCTTTGAACACTACTACGAGATTTTTTTGCAGACAGAGGATCTTTCCGGTCTTGTAAACGAATACAATTCACATCTTGTGAACATGCATCAGCAGGTAAAAGTGCTTGATCCTAAGGAACCGTTTGAGGGTAAAGCCATGGGAATCACGCCAAAAGGAGAACTGATCGTGGATACCTGGGAGAGTAGAAAGCTTGTCTCCACAGGCGAAGTATCCGTAAGAGGAATCTATGGATACGTGTAAATACCAATATTTATAAAACAGGAAAAGAAATATGAGTGAAAATAAGAAAACAAATCAAATACAGCCACCGGAGGAAATTGTGCTCTGTGGTGCGAGTGCGTACAATCAGAAATTCTATATCAATGAGAATTTCAAAAATCTTCCGGATGAGATCAAAAATCAGTTGAAAGTCATGTGTGTGCTTTTTTGTGCAGATATCGGAGGAATCCTTCAGCTTGTTTTTGACGAGGAAGGAAATCTGGAGTTCCGCACCGCGTGCAATGAGGACGATCTTTTATACGATGATATCGGAAGCGGACTGAAGATCAAAGAACTCCGCCAGAAAAATGAAGATCTGCTCCGTGGACTGGAATTATATTACAAGGTAATTTTTGATAAATTGGAGGAATAACATGATTATTACAATTGATGTAGGAAACACAAACATAACAGTAGGTGTATTCAATGGGGATGAAATAGTAGCAAGTTTTCGTATGACGACCAAAATGCCGCGTACATCAGATGAGTACGGTATGCTGCTGACAAATCTTTTGGAGCAGAACCGCATTCACTGTGATGAGATTCAGGATGCAATCATTGCATCGGTAGTTCCGAATGTCATGCATTCCTTAGAGGGCGCGGTGATCAAATACTTAAACATCCGTCCAATCGTGATTGAGCCGGGAACAAAAACGGGAATCCGTATCGTCACAGAAAACCCACGTCAGATCGGTGCAGACCGTATCGTGGATGCTGCGGCAGCTTATGAGATTTATGGCGGTCCGGTGCTCGTACTTGATTTCGGTACAGCCACCACTTATGACCTTGTAGATGCAACCGGAGCGTTCGTATCCGGTGTCACAGCCCCAGGAATCCGTATTTCCGCAAAGGCACTCTGGGAGGATGCAGCAAAACTTCCGGAGATTGAGATCAAGAAACCGGACAGCATCCTTGCAAAAGAAACCATCACGAGTATGCAGGCTGGGTTGGTGTATGGACAGATCGGACAGACAGAATACATTGTCCGCCATATGAAAGAGGAAGCAAATTTAGGTGAGATCAAAGTGGTTGCCACCGGTGGACTTGGACGTATTATTGCGAGTGAGACTTCCATGATCGATGTGTACGATCCAAACCTGACATTAAAAGGCATGAACCTGATCTATAAAAAACAGAACCGTAAATCAGGCAGAATCAAACAGTCATAACGACAGCAGAAAATGACAAAGAATCAGTCATAAACACAGCGGGAGCTGTAAATCATCAGGACAGATAAGGAAAAACAATGAATTCAATTCGAAAGCTGCAGATCGGAAATGTAACTTTAGAAAACAATTTAATTTTAGCACCAATGGCAGGGGTAACGGACCTGCCATTTCGCTTGCTGTGCAAAGAGCAGGGGGCAGGTCTTTTATGCATGGAAATGGTCAGCGCCAAGGCAATCCTCTACAAAAATAAAAATACAGAGGAACTTCTGACCATAGACCCAAGAGAAAATCCAGTGTCCCTTCAGCTCTTTGGTTCAGACCCCGATATCATGAGTGAGATCGCAAAACAGATCGAGGAGAGACCATTTGATATCTTAGATATCAACATGGGCTGCCCAGTGCCGAAAGTCGTGAATAATGGAGACGGCTCTGCTTTGATGAAAAATCCGCTTCTGGCAGGAAAAATCATTGAGAAAACGGCAAAAGCGATCAAAAAACCTGTGACGGTAAAAATCCGCAAAGGCTTTGACGACGATCATATCAATGCCGTGGAGATGGCACATATCGCGGAGGAGTCCGGTGCTGCAGCAATCGCAGTACATGGCAGGACCAGAGAGCAGTTCTATTCTGGAAAAGCGGACTGGGATATCATACGCCAGGTGAAAGAAGCCGTCTCCATTCCGGTCATTGGAAATGGGGACATCTTAACGGCGGATGATGTGATCCGTATGCAGGATGAGACAAACTGTGATGGTTTTATGATCGCAAGAGGCGCGGAGGGAAATCCGTGGATCTTCAAACAGATCCTACACTACTTTGCGACAGGTGAAAAACTGGAAAAACCATCATTTGCAGAGGTCACGGACATGATCCTGCGCCATGCACAGATGCAGATCGGATTTAAGGGGGAGTACACCGGAATCCGTGAGATGCGCAAACATGCGGCATGGTACACGGCGGGGTATAAAAATTCCTCCCGTCTCCGTGCAAAAATCTGTGAAGTGGAAAATTATGAGCAGCTTCAGGCATTATTTGAAGAGGTATTGGCATATAATAATTAAAAATCTGTGGAGGGACAACATGTCTTATCCTAATGCATATCTTAGGGATTTCGTCCCTGTGCTTGGACAGATTTTAAAAGAGAAACAGATAGCACCGGAAAAACTGCATCTGGAAATTATTGACGAGGAATCCGAAGAAAAAAGTATCTTTGAGCCGGTGGGCGTGGATGAAGTGCTTGACCAGCTTGCGGATGAACTGAACCATCTTACGGTTTACACAGACCGTCCGGCGCATTTTCAGGCATTTGCGGAACAAATCTATGAGGAAAACGGTCTGATGCCGCTCATTTTCACGAAAAAACAGTTGAAAAGCCGTTCGTTTTCCGGTGCGCAGGGTGTGGCGGACAGAGCAGACATGCGGCCCGGGGTGGGAGATACACTCGTTTTGGATTTTGAGTGGGAGGGACAGTGCTATTTCAACCTTCTGGCTCAGGGAAAGAATTACATTCCAATCCACAAGAAACCTTGGAAAATAGCGGAAAATCTTGACATCATAGTGCCTTTCGGTTATAATACTGTGATTGTCAAGAGCAGACAAAATAAGAAAAAAAAGCCCGTAAGAGACAGATTTGAAGAGGCATTTTACTCAGACTGAGCAGAGAGACAACTCGGGCACAAGCGTGCGAGAAACCCGCACATACAAAATCCGGCAGCGCCGGAAAGGGAATAAGAAAGTAATTACAAAGAAGGGTAAACGAGATGGACAAGAAAAACATTCTGACTTATCAAGGACTTAAGAAGCTTGAAGACGAATTACAGGAATTAAAAGTAGTAAGAAGAAAAGAAGTTGCTGCGAAGATCAAAGAGGCGAGAGAACAGGGAGACCTTTCCGAGAACGCTGAGTACGATGCAGCAAAAGACGAGCAGAGAGATATCGAAGCCCGTATCGAAGACATTGAAAAAATCTTAAAAAATGCAGAAGTAGTTGTAGAGGAAGAAGTTGACCTCGACAAGATCAGCATTGGATGTAACGTTAAAATCTTAGATATTGAATTTGACGAGGAATTAGAATATAAAATCGTTGGTTCCACAGAAGCAAACAGCTTAAAAGGAAAAATTTCCAACGAGTCTCCTGTAGGAAAAGCATTACTTGGAAAACAGGTAGGAGATATTGTAAAAGTTGAAACACCGGGTGGAGAGTTTGAATACAAAGTACTTTCCATTCACAGAGCAAACTAAGACAGACTTTGTGCATCAGCTCCCGTAGTAACACAGGTGGGAGAAAGAATGTGCGAAGAAGCAGTCGGATGGAGGATGAAAATGGCTGAACAGAACAACCAGCAGAAAAAAGGCGGACAGCAGCAGGATGCAAACCAGCTTATCCAGGTTCGTTATGACAAATTACATGAATTACAGGCAAACGGAAAAAATCCATTTGAGATCACGAAATATGATGTGACACATCACAGCACAGACATCAAAGACAACTTCGAGAGCCTGGAAGGCCAGGAAGTGACTGTTGCAGGACGTATGATGTTCAAACGTGTGATGGGAAAAGCTTCTTTCTGTAATGTACAGGATTTAAAGGGAAGCATCCAGGCATATGTCGCAAGAGACGAAATCGGAGAAGATTCTTATAAAGATTTCAAGAAATATGATATCGGAGATATTTTAGGAATCAAAGGAAAGGTATTTAAGACCAAGACCGGAGAAATCTCTATCCATGCATCTGAGGTAACTTTATTATCCAAGAGCTTACAGATTTTACCGGAGAAGTTCCACGGACTTACTGATACCGATACCAGATATCGTCAGCGTTATGTAGACCTTATCATGAATCAGGAATCCAAGCAGACTTTCATCAAACGTTCCCAGATTATCAAGGAAATCCGTAATTTCTTAGCTGGACGTGACTTCATGGAAGTTGAGACTCCTATGCTGGTTTCCAATGCAGGTGGAGCAGCCGCAAGACCGTTTGAAACACATTACAATGCATTAAATGAAGATGTAAAACTCCGTATTTCTCTTGAGTTATACTTAAAGAGACTGATCGTTGGTGGC
>OGPA01003095.1_pt1 | contig 10963 bp, 8 predicted proteins | sample 1552841 | NCBI WGS metagenome assembly OGPA01 (sample SAMEA2579916, study PRJEB22360) | human gut metagenome | reverse complement strand
GACGGAGAAAAGTACCATAAATTATCGTTCCCAGTGAGCAGGCGATAGTGAGAATCCTGTAAAGTGAATTTATGCGAAGAACACTCCCGAGCATCAATCTGAACGCAGAACATGAATAGAACAAGATTCAAACTCTGTCAGTAGGTGCGACGTAAGCTGGGCGTTAACTGGCACACAAGAGAGACTGCAAGACAGTAAATCAGGTGGTACCGCGGACTAGAGATATACAGTTCGTCCTGAAGTAACAATTTCAGGACGGGCTTTTTTTGTACCTGATTTTAAGGTGACAGGGAACTAAGAAAACCGCCTGAACGCAAGATAGAGAATACAAGAAAAAGGAGAAAAGAAAATGTCAGACATGTACCGTACCAGAACCATGGACCAGATTTCTGAAGGTGACATTGGAGAAGAATTAAAGATCGCCGGATGGGTAGAGAATATCCGCGACCACGGTGGAGTATCATTTATCGACTTACGCGATATGTATGGAGTGATGCAGGTCGTATTAAGAGATACAAGTTTATTGGACCACGTAAGAAAAGAAGAATGTTTATCCGTAGAAGGTGTGATCCAGCACAGAGACGAAGAAACATACAACCCTAAAATTCCTACAGGAACGATCGAATTAGAAGCGCATAAGATCGATATCTTAGGAAAAGTATACAGAGATCTTCCATTTGAGATCGCAACAAGTAAAGAGATCCGTGAAGATGTACGTTTAAAATACCGCTATCTTGATCTGAGAAACAGAAAGGTAAAAGATAACATCTTATTCCGTTCCAAAGTGATCCGTTTCTTAAGAGAAAAGATGGAAGACATGGGATTCGTAGAAGTTCAGACACCAATCCTTTGTGCATCATCCCCAGAAGGAGCTCGTGACTACGTCGTACCTTCAAGAAAATACAAAGGTAAATTTTACGCATTACCACAGGCACCACAGCAGTACAAACAGTTACTGATGGTATCTGGAATCGATAAATACTACCAGATCGCACCATGCTTCAGAGATGAAGATGCCCGTGCAGACCGTTCTCCAGGAGAATTCTACCAGTTAGACTTTGAGATGGCTTTCGCAACACAGGAAGATGTCTTCAAGATCGGAGAAGAAGTATTAACAGAGACATTTAAGAAATTCGCACCAGAAGGAAGCGTTATCACAGAAGCACCATACCCAATCTTCAGCTACAAAGAAGCAATGCTGCAGTTTGGTAGTGACAAACCAGACCTTCGTAATCCATTAAGAATCATCGATGTGACAGATTTCTTCCAGAGATGTACATTCAAACCATTCCATGGACAGACAGTACGTGCGATCAACGTTCATGCAAAACTTTCCAAAGGACAGCATGAAAAACTGTTAAAATTCGCACAGTCAATCGGTATGGGTGGACTTGGATACTTAGAAGTCAAAGAAGAAATGAAATACAAAGGACCAATCGACAAGTTCATTCCAGATGATATGAAGATGGAATTAGCCGAGATGGCTGGATTACAGGAAGGAGACACAATCTTCTTCATCGCAGCACCAGAAAAAGCTGCATGTATCTACGCAGGACAGATCCGTAACGAATTAGGAAGCAGATTAGATCTGTTAGAGAAGAATGCATACCGTTTCTGCTATATCAACGACTTCCCAATGTATGAGATCGATGAAGAAACAGGTAAATTAGGATTTACACATAACCCATTCTCTATGCCACAGGGTGGATTAGAAGCATTAAATGAAAAAGATCCATTAGATATCTTAGCATACCAGTATGATATCGTATGTAACGGAGTTGAATTATCTTCAGGAGCCGTTCGTAACCACGACATGGAGATCATGGAAAAAGCATTCGATATCGCAGGATATGATAAAGAAACATTAAAAGACAAATTCGGAGCATTATACAACGCATTCCAGTTCGGTGCACCACCACATGCAGGAATGGCACCAGGAGTAGATCGTATGATCATGTTACTTCGCAACGAAGAAAACATCCGAGAGATCATTGCCTTCCCAATGAGCGGAACAGCACAGGATCTCATGTGTGGAGCACCAAACGAGATTACAGAACAGCAGCTTCGTGAAGTGCATATTAAGGTTAGAGATTAATTAGAAATTATAAGATTTAAAAATAAGGAGATATTTTCGCGAGATAAGAAAATATCTCTTTATTTTTGTCTAAAAATTATGATTTTATAAAATAAAACAAGAAAAAATTATGCAAAAATGATAAAAAACATAAGAATTATGTTGAGTAATATATATAAAAAGAGATATAATAGAAACAGATTAACAGTACAGTAATGTTTGTTTATAATAAAATAAAAAACTCGCCGAAGCGAGTTTAAATCCACCACCATGTGGAACCCTAAAAAGGGCGACTACGAAAATTCGTTATTTGAACCGTGTAGTGTAATCTCATATGGTAATCAATTGAGATATTTTTATTATAAGAAGATTGATTTCTTTTGTCAAGAATGGAGAGGGACGAAAATGAATAAAAAGTATTATTTAGGATTAGATATAGGGACAAATTCTGTAGGATGGGCAGTAACAGATGAAAATTATAATCTTTACAAATATGCTGGAAAAAGAATGTGGGGAATTCGTTTATTTGAAGCAGCAGATACAGCAGCAGAACGAAGAATGAAACGCTCAAATCGGAGAAGATTATCAAGAAAGAAACAAAGAATAGATTTATTGCAAGAATTATTTTCAAAAGAAATTGCCAAGAAAGATCCTACATTTTTTATAAGATTAAATGAAAGCGGATTGCATTTAGAAGATAAATCAACAGGTGAGAAGTATCCATTATTTGTAGATAAAGAATATACAGATATTGATTATCATAAAGAATATCCAACGATGTATCATTTAAGAAAAGAATTAATTGAGAATCCAGAACCGCATGATATTCGTCTGGTATATTTAGCATGCCATCATATTTTGAAAAATAGAGGACATTTTTTGATTAATGGAAGTATCAGTGATGTAAAGAATTTATCATTTGTTTGCGGAGAAATGATAAAGGAATTTAATTCTGTGTCAGAATATGAAATAAGTTTAACAGATATAAGAGAATTAGAACGAATATTAAGTGATAAAAAGACTGCAAAATCAGTAAAAGCAAAACAAGTCGCACAACTATTTGAATGTACTCCGGCAGAGGATAAAGAACAGCAAAAATGTGCTAAGGCAATTATTACCAATTTAAGTAAATTAATTGTAGGGTTAAAGGGTGATATCAGCAAAATGTTTCATCAGCCATTGGAAGAAATCAGTACAAAAAGTTTTAAATTTACAGAAGCGAAATATGAAGATGAGATCATGCCTGCAATTGAAGAAAATTATCCAGATTATGCAAGTGTAATTGATAGAATCAAAGGTGTATATGATTGGAGTGTATTAGTTGAAATCTTAGATGGAGAAGATTATTTATCATTTGCAAAGGTAAAAGCGTATGAAAAACATGGGAAAAATCTACATATATTAAAAAATATTATGAAAAAATATTGCAAAGATGAAGTGTATCAAGCTTTTTTTAATGGAATCAACGAAAAAAATGGTTATGGAAATTATATTGGAGCAATTCGGAAGAATGGTCATACATATAAAATGGATCGATGTAAATCAGAGGAAGATTTTTATAAAGGTTTACAAAAGATTTTATCTACAATTGTTCCAGATCAAGAAGATGAAGAATTATTAGAAAAATTAAAGGCAGAAGTAGAGAATCAAACATTGTTACCATTAGCAAGATCAAAGGAAAATGGAACAATTCCGAATCAGGTTCATCTTCAGGAATTAATGAAAATATTGGATAACGCAAAAGAATATTTGGATTTTTTGAAGAAAGAAGATGAGTATGGAACAATAGCTGAGAAGATTATATCTATTGCAAAATTTAGGATACCATATTATGTAGGACCATTAAGCAGGAGACATAAAGAAGAAGGTTCTAATTCATGGATGATAAGAAAAGAAGAAGGAAGAATTTATCCATGGAATTTTGGAGATAAAGTGGATGTAGAACAATCAAATAAGGAATTTATTGAGCGTATGACAAATAAATGTACTTATTTAATCGGAGAAGATGTTTTACCGAAAAACTCTTTGTTATATTCAAAATATATGGTACTAAATGAACTGAATAACCTAAAAATAAGAGGAAATAAAATATCTGTGGAACTAAAACAGAGAATTTATAAAGATCTATTCTGTACAATGGCAAAAGTGACAGGAAAGAGAATTTTAGAATACCTAAAGATGGAAGATCCAGAAATTGTACAGGAAGATATTAGTGGATTTGATATTGATTTTAAATCGGCTCTTACATCTTATTTAGATTTCAAAAAACAAGTAGTAGGAAATGAAATAGAAAAAGATCATTATAAAGAAATTATAGAAGAAATCATTAAATGGAAAACAATCTATGATGATGATTCCAAAATGATGAGAAGAATGATAGAACGAGAATATCCAGAGGTATTTGATAAAGAACAGATAAAGAAAATCTGTCAGTTGAAATATAGTGGATGGGGAAATTTCTCTGACAGATTTTTGAATGGTGTCAGAGGTGCAGATAAAGAGACTGGGGAAAGTTATACGATCATAGAAGCATTATGGAAAACAAATTATAATCTGATGCAGCTTCTAAGCAAACAATTTAGTTTTAAAGAGGAAATTGATCAGATAAATGCGGAAAAAGCAGGTGATGTAGGGAAAATCAATTATGAAAATACAGTCAAAGATTTAATCGTGTCGCCATCTAATAAACGTGCAATATGGCAGACGATACAGATTGCAGAAGAAATAAAAAAAGTAATGAAATGTGAGCCAGAAAGAATCTTTATTGAAATGGCACGAGGAGGAGAAAAAGAGAAAAAAAGAACTGTTTCAAGAAAGACAAGATTGCAGGAATTATATGCTGGGTGCAAAGATGATACACGCAATTGGATGAAAGAAATTGGCGATAGGGAGGAACGAGAATTCAATAGCCGAAAACTCTATTTGTATTATACACAGATGGGAAAATGTATGTATACAGGAGATGAAATAGATGTGGATGCATTGATGAAAGGGAATTCTAACTGGGATATTGATCACATTTACCCACAGTCAAGAATTAAGGATGATAGTTTAGATAATATGGTTTTGGTTCGAAAAGATGTAAATAATAAAAAGCGAAATAAAATTCTGTCTCCAAAGATTCGAGAAGATATGAAAGGATACTGGACAATGCTATGTCAGAAGGGCTTGATTTCAAAAAGGAAATACGACCGATTGACAAGGACAACAGATTTTACGGACGAAGAATTGTCGGGATTTATTGAGAGACAATTGGTAGAAACAAGACAGTCATCAAAAGCAGTAGCAGAGTTGTTGAATCGATTGTATAAAGATTCAGAAGTTGTTTATGTAAAAGCTGGATTAGTTTCAGATTTCCGACATGATAATAATCTGCTGAAATCCAGAAGAGTGAATGATTACCATCATGCAAAAGATGCATTTTTGAATATAGTAGTTGGAAATGTTTATCATGCAAGATTTACATCGAATCCTAGAAAATGGATTAAAGACAATAGAGATAGCAATTACAGCATTCGTAGAGTATTTAATTATGATGTAAAACAAGGCGATAAGATTGTATGGCATGGAAGTGAAAATGGTGGACACAGTATTGATCAGATAAAGAAGATAATGAGTCGAAATGATATTTTATATACAGAATACACATATTGCGAAAAAGGTCAGTTGTTTAATGAAACTTTAGCGAAGAAAGGGAATGAAAAAGCGATAGCTTTAAAGAAAAATCTTGATCCAGTAAAATATGGAGGGTACACCACTCCGAAGACATCAGCATTTGCATTTGTTGAATTTGATGGAAAGAAAAAAGAACGGAAAAATCATATTGTGGAAATTCCAGTATATGTTGTAAATATTGCGAAGAGAGAACCAGATGCAGTAAAAAAATATCTGGAAGAGAGAAAAGGATATAGCAATGTAGTTATTAAGAAATATCCGATCAAGAAGAATAGTTTGATAAAGATGGATGGGTATTTGGCAAGATTGAGAGGAGCGAATGAAAAGGATATTATATTAAAGAATGCAGTTCAATTAATTTTAAATAAAGACTTGTACGAGATAGTACGAAAAATTGAAAAGTATTTGGAATATAATTCACAATATCAAGCTGACGCTAAATTTGAAGGATTTACAATGAAAGATTTAAATATGATATATGAAGAATTGTATTTAAAATTAAAAGAAAGTATTTTTCAAAAGCGTCCAGCGCAGCAAATGAAAACATTAGAAAAAGGAAAGGAAGCATTCATATCTATAGAAAATTTAGGGGAAAAAGCAAAAGTAATCAATGAGATAATTGCAATGTTTCGATGCGATGCTACAACTGTAGCTAATCTTAAAGTAATTAATGGGTCACAGAATGCTGGAAGTATGAAGGTTAATAAAAATACGTTAACATCAAAATCATTGAAATTGGTTCATCAGTCAATTACAGGACTATTTGAAACGGAAGAGGAATTAGTATGAGTTGGAGAACTGTAGTAATTACAGGAAATGCTAAGTTGGATTATAAAATGGATTATATGGTAGTTCGCAAATCAGATATGACAACTCGAATCTATATTGGAGAAATTGGCATGTTGATCATTGAATCAACAGCCATTTCTCTAACAACAATGCTACTAAGTGAATTAACAAAACATAAAATTAAAATAGTATTTTGTGACGAAAAACATAATCCACAATCAGAATTGATTCCATATTATGGAAGTCATGATACAAGTGCAAAAGTTAGAATGCAGACCCAATGGTCAAAAGAAGTAAAAGAGAATATATGGACAGAAATTGTATCAGAAAAGATAAGAAAACAAAGTGATCATTTAAAAGAAAATGATCAAGAAGTTCAAGCTGACATGTTGAAGCAATATGTGAAAGAAATAGAATTGGGAGATAAAACGAATCGGGAGGGACATGCTGCAAAAGTTTATTTTAATGCACTGTTTGGATTAGATTTTTCGAGAAGCAAGGAATGTGCAATTAATGCGGCTTTAAATTATGGGTATGGTATTTTATTGTCTTGCTTTAACCGAGAAGTGATTGCGAATGGGTATATTACACAGCTAGGATTATTTCATAACAATATGTTTAATCAGTTTAATTTAGCTTCAGATTTGATGGAACCATTTCGAATTCTTGTAGATCGTATTGTGGTAAAAAATAAACCAGAGAAATTTGAGAGAGAGGAAAAATTAGATTATATATATATGCTGGAGGATGAAGTATTGATTGATGGGAAATATCAGTATGTCAGCAATGCAATAAAAATATACTGCAGGAGTATTTTTGATGCGTTAAATGAAAATGATGTATCATTGATCAAATTTTATAGGATGATATGAGTTATAGATTTATGAGAGTGATTGTATTTTTTGATTTACCAACGATTAGTTTAGAGGATAAAAGAGAGTATCGGAATTTTCGAAAATTTTTGCTGAAGAAGGGATTTGCCATGATGCAGGAAAGTGTGTACAGCAAATTGGCATTAAATACGACGGTAGCTAATGGGGTTGTTTCGAGTGTAAAAGAGCATAAACCTAAAGATGGATTGGTGCAGATGCTTGTTATCACAGAAAAACAATATTCTAAAATGGAATATATTATTGGGAAAAAAGGTTCAACAATTATTGATTCGGATCAAAGGACGGTTATATTATGAAATTTATAAGCCATGGAAATGGAATAGAAAGCAGGTTGGAAACAGAAAGGATTAATGCAATCATATTGGAAGATTCAGAACAATATACAGGATTAATTCAAAAATTATGGAATCAGATTCATAAAGTTGAAGAAACATTATTGCTATATGGAGTGGAAAATGAATTATTAGATATGAGTAAACAATGCGATTTATTATTTTCAATTAGAGACTTAAGTTTACAAAATTCCAGAATTCAGAAAAAATTGATCACATATTTGTCAGAAGAAATCCAAATGAGTGAATTATATGACAAAATAGTTGAAAATCAAGCGGAATTATTACGAATTATAGAGGAAATAAAGAATCTTTCAGAATATCCCATTTGTATGAATGAAGAGTATAATATAGTAGATATATTGAAATATCTCGGAGTGAAATTATCAGAAACAGAGGGAAGTTTTTGTGAAAAATTAATCGATTATATGAAAATTAGTTATGATTTTTTGAAGATAGATGTGTTTTTTGTAGTAGGTTGCAAAGGATATCTGAAAGAAAAAGATTATGAATATTTGCAGGAATGGACAAGATATCAGCAAATTACACTAGTATTGATAGAATGTGATGAAGATCGGTTGCCATTGGGGATGAATAAGTATATAATTGATAGGGATAAATGTGTTATACATTAATTCCATATGAGAATACAACATGTGATGTAGTGGCATGACTTGAAAATTGAGGTTTGAGAGTAGTGTAATTTCATATGGTAATCAAACCTCTTACCTTTTCATATGCTTCCACTCCTCGTTTGAGAGTAGTGTAATTTCATATGGTAATCAAACCAAGAAGCAGCGAAAAAAGCAAAAGTAACCGTTTGAGAGTAGTGTAATTTCATATGGTAATCAAACGTTGTTATATCCAATCTGATAGCTGTAGTAGTTTGAGAGTAGTGTAATTTCATATGGTAATCAAACATCTGCGTTGTGACTTCCGCAGTATTGCCAGTTTGAGAGTAGTGTAATTTCATATGGTAATCTGGTGTTTGAAGATAAAAATCATTTGAATCTTGTAATATAGCTTTAAATGATGAATCAAAACAACATATAAAAGACAGGAAATAGACCAAAGAAGGTCAGCTTCCTGTCTTTTTGTTTACCAGAAAAATTTTACATGCTACAATAATAAAAAACAGACATCAAAGGAGGACACCAACATGAAGATTAAAAATGCAACAATCAAAGATTTCGACACAGCCTATGAATACATCAAAAAACTCTGGGACTACAACACCTACGACTATGAAACAACCAAAGAAGTCTACGAAAAAGTACTACAAGACGAAAACAGTTTTGCATTTTTTGCAATAGAAGATGATGGAACTTTTCATGGATTCTGCCATGGAGATTATTTTCATACCTTCTGGATGTCAGGGCTTACCTGCTATGTATCAAGTTTGATCACAAACGAAGAAGACCGAGGTAAAGGATATGGTGTAAAATTATTAGATCATGCAAAGAAATTGGCAAAAGAACGAGGATGTAAAGCAATCACTTTAGACTCCGGACTGCCAAGAGTACAAGCTCACGGATTTTATGAACATTACGGATTCGAGAAAAGCTGCTATGGATTTGAATTAGCACTGTAGAAGAAAGGAAAAATAATGAAAATATTAGTTAGTGCCTGTTTATTAGGGATCGACTGCAAATACAACGCAAAAAACAATAAAAATGAACAGGTCCTAAAGTTACTAAAAGACCACGATTTGGTCCCAGTCTGTCCAGAGATCATGGGAGGACTGCCAACACCAAGAATTCCGGCAGAAATATATCAAAACAAAGTTATCGCAAAAGATGGCAAAGATGTTACAAAACAATACCAAAAAGGTGCCGAAGAGACACTAAAAATTGCAAAGTTATATAACTGTCATACAGCGATCCTAAAAGAAAAAAGTCCATCTTGTGGCTGTGGCAAAGTCTATGATGGAACATTTACAGGCACGCTGATCAATGGGGACGGAATCACAGCTAGATTATTAAAAGAACATGGAATCAAAATCACAGGGGAAACAACCTTAGATATCACAGAATAAAATAGTGAACAGTAAAATGAGGATCCAAATATGAACAACAAACAAAAACTATTAACCGCAACAGCGATTACAGGAACTATTGTCAGCGCATCTGCATTTACTGTCTTCGATTATGCGATCTGTCGAAGAAAAAAACAGCCAGATGTCCGTAAAAAAGAAAAATGGAAACCATATCTTGATTACGTTTTAAAAGAACAAGAATGGCTAAAAGAATACCAAGAACAAGAATTAAAAGAAATCAGATCAAAAGACGGACTAACACTACGGGCAGCCTACATCCCAAGAGAAAATGCCAAAGGAACTATTATCTGCATGCACGGTTACCATTCAACAAATGATATCGAATTCGTACCGGAAGTCCGATTTCTATGGAATCTTGGATACAGCATTCTTCTTCCATGGCAGAGAAGCCACGGAAAAAGCGAAGGACGCTATATTACTTATGGAGTGAAAGAACGCCATGATCTCAAACGATGGATTTTGTATACCAATCGGAATCTGGCAGCCAAGAACAAAGATATTTTTCTATGTGGAATTTCTATGGGGTGTGCTACAACCTTAATGGCAGCAGGTCTGGACCTTCCAGACAATGTAAAAGGAATTATTGCTGACTGCGGATTCACTTCTCCATGGGATATCATCAAACACGTAGCCAAAGAAAGATTTTATCTTCCACCATTTCCATTAATGTACATGGTAGATTTGATCAGTGAAGTAGTAGCAGGATTTGGATTGAAAGAAGTCAGCATCCCAGAAATAATGAAACGAAACAAGATTCCAGTGTTGTTTATCCATGGAGATGCAGACGATTACGTTCCGATGTGGATGACGATCAAAAATTATGAAGCCTGTGCAGCAAAGAAAGAACTCTATATTGTTTCAGGAGCAGGACACGCACTAGCATTTTCAAAAGATATGGAAGAGGGAAAACGAAGAATCAAAAATTTCATAAATAAATATAAGACGATCTAAAATAAGAAGAACCATTCCGTATAAATGATTTTACAGAATGGTTCTTGTATTATAAATTTCCTAAAAAAACCTATTTTAAGATCATAAGATGACTTTCCGGCCGCTGTGTGATCTTGATTTCTTTCAGAATTCTAAAATTGGATTTTACAGCGAACTGTTTTACATATTCACGATTTCTTGTATACATAATGAT
>OGPA01003093.1_pt1 | contig 10966 bp, 8 predicted proteins | sample 1552841 | NCBI WGS metagenome assembly OGPA01 (sample SAMEA2579916, study PRJEB22360) | human gut metagenome | reverse complement strand
ATCTACCGGTGTGATTGGGATGCCATTGCCGATGGATAAGGTAAAAGCCGGTATTGACAAAGTGTCCAAGGCGTTATATGCTGACGGCGGTCATGATGCAGCCAAAGCCATTATGACTACCGATACCGTTTGTAAAGAAATGGCGGTTCAGCTGCGTATCGGCGGCAAAGTGGTCACCATTGGCGCTATGGCTAAAGGGTCCGGCATGATTCACCCTAATATGGCTACTATGCTGGGCTTTATCACAACGGATATCAACATTGACCACCAAGCATTGCAGGCTGCATTTAAGACCAATATTGACGACAGCTTCAACATGGTATCGGTAGATGGGGATACCAGCACCAATGATATGGTGGTAATTTTGGCTAACGGGCAGGCAGGCAATGATGTTTTAACGGTGGATAGTCCGGATTTTCCGGTTTTCCAGCAGGCACTGCGGGAGATTTGCATTGCTATGGCGCAAAAAATTGCCGGTGATGGCGAGGGCGCTACCAAATTGATTGAATGCACCGTTACCGGAGCAGCTACTATGGAAGATGCCCGATTGGCTGCCAAAGCGATCATTGCGTCCAGTCTGGTGAAAACGGCTGTTTACGGCAATGATGCCAACTGGGGCCGTATTGCCTGTGCAGCCGGTTATTCCGGCGCGCAGTTTGATCCGGATAAAGTGAATATCTTTATCGGTGATGTGCAGGTAGCGCAGAATGGCATGGGGCTGGAATTTGATGAAGCAAAGGCTACAGAAACTTTAAAACAGAAAAAAGTAAAAATTTTAGTAAAATTTAATATTGGTCAGGCAGAAGCTACAGCTTGGGGTTGCGATTTGACCTATGATTACGTTAAAATAAATGCAGACTACAGAAGTTAACAACAATAAAAAAACAAATGATGAATAGGGAGCTGATCTTTTGGAAAAGGCAATGAAAACAGCGCAAGTATTGGTGGAAGCATTACCGTATATTAAGAAATTTTCCGGTAAAACAGTGGTAATCAAATACGGCGGTCATGCTATGACCAACGATATCATGAAAGAAAAAGTGATTTCTGATATTGTGTTAATGAAATTTGTTGGTATCAATCCGGTGATTGTCCATGGCGGCGGTCCTGCTATCAACTACTGGGTGGAAAAAAACGGCGGGCAGCCGGAATTTATCAATGGGTTGCGTGTGACAGATAAAGAAACAGTAGATATTGCCCAAATGGTGCTGGTTGGTCAGATTAATCAGGAAATCGTGTCCATGATTCAGAAACTGGGCGGCAAAGCAATGGGCATCAGCGGTGTAGACGGCGGTACCATTCTGGCACAGAAAAAAGAAATGGAAGTGAATGGCGAAGAAATTGACTTGGGTTATGTGGGCGAAGTGGAAGCCATTAACACAGACTTAATCAATCAGGCCATTGAGCATGATTACATTCCGGTTATTTCACCAATTGGCTGCGGCGCTGACGGACAGATTTATAATATCAATGCCGATTCTGCTGCCGGCAGTATTGCGGCTAGTCTGCAGGCAGATAAAATGTTCCTGCTAACCGACATCAATGGCGTGCAGGACGATAATGACAACGTAATTTCCATTTTGGATTTTGCCAAAGCGGAGGATTACAAAAAGAAAGGCGTTATTCGCGGCGGTATGATTCCAAAAGTAGATTGCTGTATGGATGCAATCCGCGGCGGTGTCAACAGCGCCCATATTGTTGACGGTTGTCTGGAACATAGTATGCTGTTGGAATTATTTACCGATGAAGGTATCGGTACCATGGTAGTAAAGGAGTAGAGGAGCCATGAGCATGTCTACAGAAGAAGTTATCGCAGCTGGACAAAAATATGTGATGAATACCTATGGACGGCTTCCTATTGTGATAGACAAAGGGGAAGGCTGTTATGTGTGGGATTTGGACGGCAACCGTTATTTGGACTTGGTGGCCGGCATTGCAGTAAACTCATTGGGACACAGTCATCCCGCTGTTACCAAGGCAATTCAGGAGCAATGCGGAAAATTGCTGCACTGCTCTAATCTATATTGGATTGAAAATCAGGTGAAATTGGCCAAACTGCTGGTGGAAAAAAGCGGATTGGGCAAAGCCTTTTTCTGCAACAGCGGCGCAGAGGCCAATGAAGCTGCTATAAAACTGGCTCGTAAATGGGGCAACGGTGAAAAATATCATATCATCACCATGCAGAAATCCTTTCATGGCCGTACACTGGGTTCGCTGGCAGCTACTGCGCAGGAAAAATATCAAAAAGCATTCCGTCCTTTGCCGGAAGGGTTTTCGGCAGTGCCGCTGGGCGATTTAGAAGCGCTGGAAAAAGAAATCCGTCCGGAAACCTGCGCCATCATGCTGGAGCCCATTCAAGGGGAAAGCGGTATTCATGTGCCAAGCAAGGAATATATGCAGGGCGTGCAGGCACTGTGCCGCAAGCACAATATTCTGCTGATTCTGGATGAAGTACAAACAGGGCTAGGCCGTACCGGAAAAGCTTTTGCGTTCCAGAATTTTGGCTTGGAGCCGGACATTATTTCCCTGGCCAAAGCTATTGCCAATGGGGTGCCTATGGGCGCTATTGTGGCCAAAACAGAGGTTGCTGATTGCTTTAAACCGGGTGATCACGCTACTACCTTTGGCGGTACACCGATTGCAAGTGCTGCCGGGTTTGCTGCTTGCAGTATTTTGTTGGAAGATGACTTTTTAGCTAATGTGCAGGAAGTAGGTCAGTATTTTCGGGAGCAGCTGCAAGGCATTGCCGAGCGGCATTCCGGCATGATTCAGGAAGTGCGCGGTATGGGTCTGATGATTGGCTGTGAACTGACCGGTTCTGCCAAAGATGCGGCAGCCCGTTTGCTGGAGCAGGGCGTATTGGTAAACAGCATTGGAGACCATGTGCTGCGTTTTGTGCCGCCGCTGGTTATCAGCAAAGAACAGATTGATGAATTTATTGCTGTATTAGAGCCAATCCTGGTTGAACAGGCATAACTGTTGGCATGTGGAAACGGCATATGGTGCTGGCGTAAAATGGGAAAGGCTTTCTGAACAGAAAGAAATTTTAATATGAATGCAGAGCTGTCTGTGTAACTGATAGGTGATAATCAGTATGCAGACAGCTTTTTTAGAAAAACGAGCATGCTTGTTTTTTTACCATAAAAATGACCGGATAAAAAACAGACAACAGTATAGAAAGAAAATCAAAATGGCACTATAGAAATATCAATGCCCAATGTAAAAAGTGAGCATAGATGAGTTGGCTGAAAATGGTTGCCAAATACACTGTTCTATATTAAACTACTAACCGTAAATACCGATATTATATATTAAAAGAGATGTGCAAAAGAGTCTATACAAAGATTATATGGACAGCAATCTGGTTCATAGCCGATTTTAAAACAGAGTCAGATTGGAGATCTTAACGAGGTGACAAAAGCATGAAAATCGCAGTAGTAGGTTTGGGATTGATTGGCGGTTCTTTTTGTAAAGCAATCAAAGCATATACCCACCATACCTGTCTTGGTGTGGGGCGGGATTTAAATAGCAAATCGGTGCAGATGGCGCTGCATGTTGATGCCATTGACCAGGCCATTATACCGGAGGAACTTGGCCAGGCTGATTTGTCTATTATTTGTTTACATCCGCAGGGAATTATAGACTTTATTTTAGAAAATCAGCAGTATTTTCGTCCGGGCAGTATTGTTATTGATGCCGGTGGTGTAAAAGAGAGTATTGTCAGCGCTGTGCATGATGTGCTGAAAGAACGGGGCGTCATTTTTATTGGCTGCCATCCTATGGCAGGCAGAGAATTTTCAGGCTTTGCCTATTCGCTGCCGGATTTATATAAAGGTGCCAGTATGATTTTGACACCGATAGATGATGTGCCGGAAGATGCCAAAAAAACAGTGGAGCAGCTGGCACGGGATTTAAAATTTGGTCGAATTGTATATACCACACCGCAGGAGCATGATAAAACCATCGCCTTCACTTCTCAGCTGGCCCATGTGGTATCCAATGCTTATATCAAAAGTCCTACAGTAAAAAATGAAAGTGGGTTCAGCGCCGGCAGTTTTAGAGATTTAACGCGGGTTGCCAAATTGAATGAAGATATGTGGACGGAGTTATTTTTGATGAATCAGCCTGCCTTATTATACGAAGTAGATGTAATTATAGAAGCATTGCAGCAATATAGGGATGCTTTGCAGAATAAAGATGCTGAAACATTGCATAATTTATTGCGGGAGGGACGTATTTTAAAAGAATGGAGTTTAGAGCATTCGATTAAAGAATCGTGAAAAGAGCGCTGAGGCGTGAAGTGACGTTTATAAAAACAAAAAATATATTTTATTTTTGGATAAAGTGTGCTATTATGAATATAATGATAAGATAGGTATTACGAAAAATAATTTTGAGAATGATATCTGCTTATATCAAAAAATGGAATGCAATAAACGATTGAGCGAGGGTAAGCATATGGTGCAAATTATAACAGACTCGTCAACTTTAATGACGGAAGCGGAAGGGAAAGAATTAGGGATTGATGTAATTCCATTGTGTATCAATATTATGGATGAAGAATACCGTGACCTGCAGATGGATATGGATAGTTTTTATGCAAAGATTGCACAGGGTGGTATTCCCAGAAGTTCACAGCCGCCTATTGGGGAATTTATCGAGGCATATAAACGTCATCAGGGCGATAAAATTTTAAATATTACCATGGCGGATGGATTGTCCGGAACATATCATACTGCCTGCGGTGCCAGAGAAATGGCAGAAAACAAAGATGATATTGTAGTGTATAACAGCAAAACGCTGTGCGGTCCGCATCGTTATATGGTGCAAAAGGCCCGTGCGCTGGCAAAGCAGGGCGCTGCGCTGGAAGAAATTGTAGCAGCATTGGATGAATGTGTACAGCACTGTGAATCCTTTTTGATTGCTCAGGACTTTGATTTTTTGCGCAGAGGCGGCAGATTGACACCGCTGGCAGCTAAATTTGGCGCTACGCTGCAAGTAAAACCAATCATGGAACAAACACCGGACGGCACCCGCTTGGATGCTTACGGCATCAGCCGCACCATCAAAGGCGCTGCAAAAAAAGTGATGCATCATTTGCAGAAAAAGCATGTAGGCGAAGGATATTTGATTTCCATTGCCCATGCCAGAGCTGCCAAGGATGCGTTAGATATTGCTCATATCATGAAAGAAGCCTTTGGTAAGGCGAAAGTCGAAATTTTAGATTTGTCACCAGCATTTGTAACACAGGGCGGCCCGCAATGTATTGCTATCCAGTACGTCAAATTATAATATATTTTTGCAGAATCAACTGCCGTGGAAATCCGTTTTGGAGAATCCATGGCAGTTTTTTTGTGTTTTTATAAGGAATCGTATACAGTTTTTGCAAGCTGTTTATCAGAAATTGCGAGAAGCTGAGATGTGAATAATTATTCAATATTTGCCTTAGGAAAATGGTCTTGATTTCAGCAATAAAAATAGGTGCAGTCTGTAGACGGCAGGTAATTTTGGAGTTGGCTCGTTGGAAATATCAACAGGCGGCGAATGTCAATTGTATAATGGCTATAGTCAGTCTAAAATCCCTTTGCAGAAGTGATTACAACATATCAGGAAAAAGGTGTAGCTTGGAGAATACACCTACTTTTTTGTCCGTTGTGCAGCCCGAAATGAGAGTATCATTGAGAGTGATAGCACAGGAGATGGATATAGGGACAATGGCATGCCGGGAAAGGGTGCTGTTTTGCCGTAGAAAGCCAAAGAGCAGAATCAACTGCACAGGGTATGGAGTAAATGTTTTCGGTTGTTAGAACGCTATATAAGGCCTTGCAGAGGGATATTGAGGCATATTGAGATAAGGGTGTAGTCTGTAGGCCGCACCTATTTTTTGTGCAGCGCAGGATCGGCTGATGGCTGGTGAAAGCATACTGTCAAACAGCGGACAGAGCAGGAATTGCTGTGGTTCGCAGATAGGCAGATAGAAAGCAGCTTTTAAGAAAAACAAACAGGAAAAAGCAGATTGCTTGTCTTGGTTTTTCTGTCTTAGTTTTTCAGAACAGTGCAATCATTATTTTTTATTCTACAAACGCTTATATTAATATATATACTACTGTAAAAATATAAAACATGCTAAAACATTAAAACATACAAACACTGAAAAACAATACAACCGTAAAACAAAAAACAGATAAAACACCTTTAAACATAAAAAACATGGAAAACAAGAAAAACGGCAGTGCCGTTAAAAAAAATAAATAAAAATTTAAGTTGTCAGACCCATTGGCTGAAAGTGCAAAAAGTGAAACTGCGGTACAAAAAAAGCAGCTCAGCGCAAAAGAAAAAGCAGAGTAAGCTTGCGAATGAATGCCGATAAAGCCGGTTGCAGACAGCGTTACAGATGCTTTTTATAAAGGGGATTTATCTGTTTTGTAAAGAAATTTGTCGATTTGCGTGTATACTGCCGGCAGTGTTATCCGTCTGAGAAACGGCACAATTTGTTTTAAGAGCCGAAATACCACTCTCTGGTATCAGTATTCCAACTGAGAGAAAACCATAGCTTAAAAACAAAAATACAGCTTCTCAGCAATTTAGCCGCACACACTTGATTTAGTTTGATTAAAAGCAGGAGCAAAAAGTGAAATTAGCAGGGATGACAACAAGCAAAAAATAATGCAAAATATGATTAAATATACGTATGATTGAATATATTATTGATTTGGCTTTATCGTTTCTATAGCGAAAAAAGGACAGAATGCAGAGCCGGAAGAAAAATACTGTTTTCATTTGTAGAAAATTGTGATAAGATAAATCCGTTAAGTGTAAAGAAAATTATAGATTTCTGGATAATTGAATATTTGCTAGATATAGCGGTTGTATTGGATAGAAACTCCAATATAGCCGCTTTTTTGTTTTGTTTTAAAATGTATAGATTTTAAACAGGTTGACCAAGTTTATGAAAATATTTGGATATTTGTTATTTCTCTTACATGAGGAGGAACCAATGTATCCAATGAAGTTGCAGCCTGCCTATAAAGATTATCTTTGGGGCGGGAATCGGTTAAAACAGCTTTATCACAAAACCAATCATCTAGCTGTAACTGCTGAAAGCTGGGAACTATCCTGCCATCCTGACGGGCAATCCAGTATTGTCAATGGGGCGTTTGCAGGACAACTGCTGTCCGATGTGCTGCAAACATATCCCCATTTTGTAGCAGATAGATTTACAGCAGATAGTAAATTCCCAATATTAATTAAGTTTATTGATGCTGCGAAAGATTTATCTATACAAGTGCATCCGTCTGATGACACAGCCAAAGCAGACTGCGGTGAAGAAGGGAAGGCGGAGATGTGGTATGTGGTGCAATGTGAACCACAATCTTACATCTACTATGGATTAAATCAGGAAGTATCTCAAGAACGGTTAAAACGAAGAGCAAAGGATGGTTCTATTTGCAAAATATTGAATCGGGTGCCGGTACATCAGGGGGACATTTTCTTTATTCATCCGGGTACGATCCATGCGCTGGGCAAAGGGATTATCATTGCTGAAATTCAACAAAATTCTAATACAACTTTTCGTGTATTTGATTACTGCCGCACGGATTCCCAGGGCAAACAAAGACCGCTGCATGTGGAACGGGCTTCTCAGGTAATTGACTATCAGCCAATGATACCGGATCAGGCCGGTGAAAATAATCTGATGCATACCGAACAATATGATTTTGCCCGTATTTTTACTTGTCCCTATTTTCAAGTGGCGCGGATTCATTGCAGGGAAAGCATTACTTTGTACAGCGATGCTGCTTCTTTTCATTCCTTATTAATGATACAAGGACAAGGGCGATTAGAGTATGCAGGTATCGAGTATCCGCTGCAAGCAGGCGACAGTTATTTTATACCGGCAGGGGCGGGGACGGATCAAATAAAAAGCAATAACCAGTTGGTAGTGTTGCTATCAACCATATAAGAGATGGCAATCGTTGTTTCAGATGGCTTTGTAACATACAGCAATCAATAATGAAGTGTATATAAATGGAGGACATAACATGAAAGTGACCGCTTTGATTATGGCAGGCGGACGGGGCGAACGGTTCTGGCCCAAAAGCCGTAAGCATATGCCAAAACAATTTTTATCGCTGACCGGTGATGGCAAAACAATGATTCAGCTTACTGTAGAGCGTATTTTGCCATTAGTAGCGATGGAAGATATCTATATTTCTACCAATCAGGACTATAAACCACTGGTGCAGCAACAGCTGCCGGACATTCCGGAGCAAAACATTATCTGCGAACCGGTAAGCCGCAACACAGCTCCTTGCATTGGCTTGGGCGCTGTGCATATTGCCAAAAAAGAACAGGATGCCATTATGCTGGTGCTGCCAAGCGATCATCTGGTGAAATATAACAGTATGTTTATTTCTACATTGCAGGATGCTTGCGCTGTAGCAGAGCAGGGAGACAACCTGGTGACACTGGGTATCACACCGGACTATCCGGAAACCGGTTATGGCTATATCAAATTTAATCCGGCAGTGAAAGATACCGCTGCAAAACGAGCCTATGCAGTAGACGGTTTTGTGGAAAAACCAAGTTTGCAAGTGGCCAAAGAATATCTGGTCAGTGAGCAATATTTATGGAACAGTGGTATGTTTATCTGGAAAGTATCTTCTATTTTAGATAACTTTCAGAAATTTATGCCCGACGTTTACAACGGCTTGCGGAACATTCAGTCTGCAATTGGCAGTGAAGAAGAACAGACCGTATTACAGCAGGAATTTGAAAACTTTATTTCCGAATCCATTGACTACGGTGTTATGGAAAAAGCAGAACAGATTTATGTGATTCCCGGCACCTTTGGCTGGGACGATGTGGGCAGCTGGCTGGCTATGGAACGCATCAATAAAACCAACGAATTTGGTAATGTGCTGAAAGGCAACATAGTGACAGTTCATACCAACAACACTATTATCGAAGGCAGTGATAAGCTGATAGCCACCGTAGGTATTGAAGATACTGTAATTGTCGATACACCGGATGCTTTGCTGGTATGTGCCAAAGAGCATGCCGGAGAGATTAAAAAAGTATTGGAGAACCTGCGCATCTGTAACCGAACAGAATATCTGTAAACAATCATCAATATAAAGTAATACAAGGATAAAGGAGTTTATCAAAATGAAACGAGCATTAATTACCGGCATTACCGGACAGGACGGATCTTATTTAGCAGAACTGTTACTGGAAAAAGGATATGAAGTATATGGTTTGATACGGCGCAAATCCAAATTGGATTTTGGTAATTTGGAAGGATTGACCATCAAGGATAAAATTCATTTTATTTTTGGCGATATTACTGATATGGCTGCTATGGTACACGCCATTCAGGTTTCTCAGCCCGATGAAGTATATAATCTGGCAGCCCAATCCTTTGTAGCCCAGTCTTTTATAGAACCCATTGCCAGTGCCAACATTACCGGTGTAGCTGCGGCTAATATTCTGGAAGCAATTAAAACAGTGAAACCGGATGCGAAGTTCTATCAGGCAAGTACATCCGAAATGTTTGGCGGCTGTATGGATGAACAAGGTGAAAACTTTGACGGTTATACAGAAGCCAACAGTTTCCACCCACGCAGCCCTTACGGTGTGGCAAAACTGTATGCTTACTGGATTACCAGAAACTATCGGGAAGGCTATGATATGTTTGCCTGCTCCGGTATTTTATTCAATCATGAATCGGAACGCCGTGGCCACGAATTTGTAACACGCAAAATTACTGACGCAGTAGCTCGCATTAAACTGGGTGTGCAGGAACGCTTAGAACTGGGCAATATGGATGCCAAACGGGACTGGGGCCACGCTGCCGACTATGTGTGGGCTATGTGGCAGATGTTGCAGCAGGAAACACCGGAAGACTATGTGATTGCATCCCATGAAACCCATTCTGTTCGTGAATTTGTGGAACTGGCATTTAAAGCGGTAGGCATGGAAGTAGAATGGCAGGGTGCCGGTGTAGATGAAGTGGGAAAAGACAAAGCAACGGGGAACGTGATTGTGGCAATCAATCCGGTATTCTATCGTCCTGCAGAAGTAGACTTGTTATTGGGCAACCCTGCAAAAGCAGAAAAAGAACTGGGCTGGGTGCGTCAGGTATCCTTCCATGAATTAGTAGAACGTATGGTGAAAACAGATTTGGCTCTGGTAAAAAAAGAAATAAAAATGCAGAGTCTGTAAGAGGAGGTTCTGCGCGATGAAGAAAGCCTTAATTACAGGCATTAACGGGTTTGTAGGCGGTTATCTGCAAACTGCATTAAAACAGCAGGGCTATCAGGTGGCGGGTACTTATCTGCCGGGTGCTATGCAGGCTATGCCGCTTTACTATTATCCGGTAGATTTATTACAGCCGGAGCAGATACAGCAGTTGATTCAGCAATGGCAGCCCGATGAAATTTATCATCTGGCAGGGCAAAGCTCGGTAGCTTTATCCTGGCAGCAGCCGACTAAAACTATGGAAATTAATGTGAACGGTACTTTACATTTGTTGGAAGCTGTGCGCCAATATAAACCGGACTGCAAAGTGTTGATCATTGGCTCCAGCGATGAATATGGTCCGGTACAGCAGGAAGATTGCCCGGTAAATGAAGGCCATCCATTGCAGCCGGTGAGCCCTTATGGTATCAGCAAAATGACACAGGAAAAACTGGCACAGCTTTATGCCCATGCCTACCAGATGAACATTATTTTAGTGCGGCCGTTTAACCATATTGGCCCCGGGCAGAATACAGGTTTTGTAGTAGCAGACTTTGCCAGCCGGATTGCTGACATTGAACAGAGAAAGACAGAACCGGTGCTGCATGTGGGAAATCTGCACTCCTGGCGAGATTTTACCGATGTGGCTGATGTGGTGGCGGCATATATATTGTTGATGCAGCATGGCACAGCAGGAGAAGTTTATAATGTGGGCTCTGGACAAGCC
>OGPA01003090.1_pt1 | contig 10982 bp, 9 predicted proteins | sample 1552841 | NCBI WGS metagenome assembly OGPA01 (sample SAMEA2579916, study PRJEB22360) | human gut metagenome | reverse complement strand
TAAGCTATGAACTTCCAGAAGAGACAACACAGGAAGAATTAATGGCGATCGTTGATAAATGCAATAAGGATCCTAAGATCAACGGAATCCTAGTACAGCTTCCACTTCCAAAACATTTGGATGAAGATGAAGTATTATTAGCGATCGATCCTAAGAAAGATGTTGACGGATTCCATCCAGTCAGTGTTGGAAATATGGTGATCGGAGAAAAAGGATTCTTACCATGCACACCAGCCGGAGTGATCCAGTTATTAAAACGTTCTGGTGTCGAAATTGATGGGAAAGAATGTGTGGTAGTCGGAAGAAGTAACATTGTAGGAAAACCTATGGCAATGTTATTATTACGTGAGAACGGAACAGTGACTGTCTGCCATTCTCATACAAAAGACTTAAAAGAAGTCTGCAAACGTGCAGATATCTTGGTTGTAGCAATTGGTAAACCAAAATTTATTAATGATTCTTATGTAAAAGATGGAGCAGTTGTCATTGATGTTGGAATCCACAGAAATGAAAATAACAAACTTTGTGGTGACGTAGATTATGACAAAGTTGCACCAAAGACATCTGCGATCACACCAGTTCCAGGTGGAGTTGGACCAATGACGATCGCAATGTTAATGAAAAACTGTGTAGAATCTAAGAAATTGTTTGGAGAGTAAGAGAAATGAAGATATTATTTATTTCGCTTGGATGTGATAAAAACTTAGTAGACAGTGAAGTTATGCTTGGCCTTTTGACCAAGCATGGCTACACTTTGACCGATGATGAGACACAGGCAGATGTTATTGTAATTAATACATGCTGTTTCATCCATGATGCCAAAGAAGAAAGTATCAATACGATCTTAGAGATGGCACAGTACAAAGAACAGAATCTGAAGGCATTGGTTGTTGCTGGATGCCTCGCAGAACGTTATAAAGACGAGATCTTAAAAGAGATTCCAGAGATTGATGCGGTTCTTGGAACAACAAGTTATGATTCTATTGTAGAAGCAGTGAATACCGCATTAGAAGAAAATACAGGGGAACATTTTGAACATTACGAAAGTATTGATTATCTTCCAGATAATTCTGAAGTAGAACGTGTTGTAACAACAGGAAATCACATGGCATATTTAAAAATTGCTGAAGGTTGTGACAAGCGATGCAGCTATTGTATCATTCCAAAGATCCGCGGACGTTTCAGAAGTGTTCCAATGCAAGAACTGTTGAATGAGGCAAAGCGTTTAGCATCTGAAGGAGTGAAAGAATTAGTACTGGTAGCTCAGGAAACAACACTGTATGGCAAAGACCTGACAGGAGAAAAACAGCTTCCGTTATTACTTCATGAACTTTGCAAGATCGAAGGGATTGAATGGATCCGCCTGTTATACTGCTATCCAGAAGAGATCACAGATGAGCTGATCAAAGTGATCAAGACAGAAGAGAAAGTCTGCAATTACATTGACATGCCGATTCAGCATAGTGAGAATCGTATCTTACAGAGAATGGGAAGAAGAACATCAAGAGAAGATCTTGTAGCAGTGATCAAGAAACTTCGTAAAGAGATTCCTGATATCACGATCCGTACAACACTGATCACTGGATTTCCAGGAGAAAGCCAAGAAGATCATGAAGGATTAATGAACTTTGTAGAAGAATGTCAATTTGATCGTTTAGGAGTCTTTACTTATTCACCGGAAGAAGATACACTGGCAGCAACATTTGAGGATCAGATCGATGAAGAAGTCAAAGAAGAACGAAGAGATGAACTGATGAGTCTTCAGCAGGAGATTTCCTATGAACATACCCAGCAGTTAGTCGGTAAAACGATCAAAGTCATGGTAGAAGGATATTTATTTGAAGATGATATCTACGTTGGACGTTCTTATATGGATGCACCAAAGGTAGATGGATGTGTTTTTATAAATTCTCCAGAAGAATTGATGACAGGAGACTTTGTTTATGTTAAAATTACCCAAGGTAGAGAATATGATGTGATAGGAGAAGTAGATTATGAATTTACCAAATAAGTTAACAATTTTAAGAACACTTATGATCCCGGTATTCTTATTTTTCTTGCTGACAGATTGTGCAGGGGATTATAGCAAGTGGATCGCAGTTGTTGTATTTATTCTAGCGAGTCTTACAGACTTTTTAGATGGACATATTGCAAGAAAATACAATCTGGTAACAAACTTCGGAAAATTTATGGATCCATTGGCAGACAAATTATTAGTTTGTTCTGCAATGATCGCATTAGTTGGAATGCACCGTTTATCATCTATCGTAGCGATCATTATTATTGCAAGAGAATTTATCATTAGTGGATTCCGCCTGATCGCCTCTGATAATGGAATCGTTATCGCAGCCAGCTACTGGGGAAAATTTAAGACAAACTTTCAGATGTTTATGATCATTATGCTGATCATTGATCTTGGAACAAGCACAGCTGTGATGATCGAGAATATTTTGATCGTCATTGCAACAGCCCTGACAATTATTTCTTTAGTTGATTATTTGGTGAAGAATAAACAGGTATTATCTGAAGGAAATTAGATCCAGAAAGGAACAACAATTATGACAGCAGAAATTATTTGCGTAGGAACAGAGATTTTATTAGGAAACATCGTGAATACCAATGCTGCCTACTTATCAGAACGCTTAGCCTCATTGGGGATAAGCGTTTTTTTTGAGACGACAGTAGGCGACAATCCAGAAAGATTAGAAAATGTGATCAGACAGGGACTTGAAAGATCTGATATTTTGATCTTATCTGGTGGACTTGGACCAACGAAAGACGATCTTACAAAGGAAATTGCAACGAAAGCATGTGGACAGGAGCTTGTAGAAGATGAAGAAGCACTAAGACGCTTGAAAGAATATTTTGCGAGAAGTCATCGTAACATGACAGAGAATAATTTAAAACAGGCATTAGTGCCAGAAGACTGTACTGTTTTATATAACGAAAATGGAACAGCACCGGGAATGGTCATTCATGCGAAAGAAGGGAAGAAAGTAGTTTTACTCCCAGGACCTCCAAATGAACTGCTTCCAATGTTCCATGATCAGGTAGAACCGATCATAAAAGAATTAAGTTCAGAGGTATTATACTCCGATGTTGTGAAGATTGATTGTATGGGAGAAAGCCGTGTTGCAGCAGAGATTGAAGATTTGATCGAAAAGCAGACGAATCCTACAGTTGCCCCATATGCCAAATTAGGAGAAGTTCATCTTCGAGTGACAGCAAAAGCGGTAAGTGAAGATGAAGCAAAGAAGCTTGTTACACCAATAACAGAAGAATTATACAGAAGATTTGGTCATAAGATTTTTACGACAAAAGAAGATGAAACATTAGAAGATGTTGTGGTTGATATGTTAAGTAAACATCATTATACGATCGCAGCAGCAGAATCCTGTACAGCAGGAATGTTTACAGCAAGGTTAGTTAATGTTGCAGGAGCATCGGATGTCTTAAATGAAAGTTTTATTACATATGCAAATGAAGCTAAGATGAAATATCTTGGAGTAAAAGAAGAAACTCTAAATACCGTTGGAGCAGTTTCAGAAGATACGGCCAGACAGATGGCGGAAGGTGTTGCACGACAGGCTGGTTCAAATGTCGGTGTTGGAATCACAGGTCTTGCTGGACCGGGCGGTGAAACACCTGAGAAGAAGGCAGGACTTGTTTACATCGGTGTCAGTGTTAATGGAAAGACGAAAGTAAACAAATACCAGTTAAACGGTAACAGACAGAAAGTCAGAGAAACAGCTGTATGCAGAGCGTTAACTATGGTAAGACATGCATTGGTTGAAGAGTTTCTATGAGAATCATCATAAGAAAAAGGATCACGAATAAAAATCGAACAAATATTCGTTCGAACACTTGTTTTTTAGTGTAAGGATATGCTATACTCTAAACAGGAAATTAAAAGATAGAAGAATATAAGATAAATATTTGAAATTAAAAGGAGTAAACATATATGAAACAGGAAGAAAAATTAAAGGCATTGGATGCCGCATTGGTTAAGATCGAGAAAGACTATGGTAAGGGATCTGTCATGAAACTTGGAGAGTACCAGGCAGACCGTACGATCGAAGTAACACCAACAGGTTCTATCAGTCTTGATATCGCATTAGGAGTAGGTGGAGTACCTAAGGGACGTATCATCGAGATTTATGGACCTGAATCTAGTGGTAAGACAACAGTAGCACTTCATATGGTAGCTGAAGTCCAGAAGAGAGGCGGGATTGCAGGATTCATTGATGCAGAGCATGCCCTTGATCCGGTCTATGCAAAGAATATCGGGGTTGACATTGATAACCTTTATATCTCTCAGCCAGATACAGGAGAGCAGGGACTTGAAATCACAGAGACAATGGTAAGATCTGGAGCGATCGATATCATTATCGTCGATTCTGTAGCTGCATTAGTACCGAAGGCAGAGATTGATGGAGATATGGGAGATTCTCACGTAGGTCTTCAGGCAAGATTGATGTCACAGGCACTTCGTAAGTTAACAGGTGTTGTAAGTAAGTTTAACTGCACAGTTATCTTTATCAATCAGTTGCGTGAGAAAGTTGGAGTCATGTTTGGAAACCCAGAGACAACAACTGGTGGACGTGCACTTAAGTTCTATTCATCTATCCGTTTAGATGTCAGAAGAACAGAGACATTAAAACAGGCAGGAGAGATGATTGGTAACAGAACAAGGATCAAAGTAGTGAAGAATAAGGTGGCTCCTCCGTTTAAACAAGCAGAATTTGATATTATGTTTGGAAAAGGAATTTCCAAGTATGGAGATATTTTAGATCTTGCAGCAGATGCAGATATCATTCATAAGAGTGGTGCATGGTATGCATACAACGGAGAGAAGATCGGACAGGGTAGAGAGAACAGCAAGAAGTACTTAGAAGATCACCCGGATATCGCAGAGACAGTGGAACATGCAATCCGTGTCCACTATGGACTGTTAGAGGAAGATGCTGAGAATGCCAACAACGATCCTAAGGCAGAGACTCAGGTTTCTGAAGAATAATGATCATTACGAAACTAGATAAAGTAGGAACAAAGCAGGTCAGGCTTTTCTTCGATGAAGAAAAGTACTGCCTGCTTTACTATAATGAGATAAGACGATTGGGATTCCATGAACAAGACGAGATCGGACAGGAAGAATTTGAAGAATTAAACAAATTACTGTTGCATCGGGCGAAGTTAAAAGCTATGTCATTGTTAAAATATCAGGATCGTACAAAAAAGGAATTAAAAGAACGTCTTATGAGAGCCGAATTTCCAGAATTTATTACGGAAGGGGCAGTTGCGTATGTGGAGTCATTTGGATATATCAATGATGAAGAATATGTACGCCGCTACATGGAATACAAGTCAGGAAGTAAGAGTAAGATTCAGATTAAGATGGACCTTCGGAAGAAAGGAATCACTGCGGAGACATTAGAGAGGGTCTTTGAGGAATATGAATACGAAGAAGATGATATCTTGGAAGAACAGGTTAAGAAGAGGATCCGGCAAAAGGGTTCCGTTACTAAGGAGAATTTTCAGAAATATTACGGATATTTTGCGAGAAAAGGATTTAATAGCGGCAAAATATTAGATTTATTACGGAAATACATGGAAGATTAAATAAATTACAGGCTAAATATTAAAAAAATATAAAGAATTCATCATTTGGTTGCATATTGACAGATAAAATTATATAATTTGAGTCAAAGGGTGTAACAAAGCAGATGACGACGATATCTGGAAGGAATATATGATCCGGATATGGTTCTAATTATAAGGAGTATCATTTATATGAGAAAGAAATCACATATTTCATTAGCAGGGCAGATTATGAATTCTATGGAACTTGACAATGTATTCGATTATAGATTACCGTTTTATGTAGGAAGTATCTGGCCAGACTGCAGACCATCATTTGTGACGACACCTCATAAGTTTGATATTACATTTGATGATATTGAACGTAAGATTTCAAAATTTATTGCCAATTACGATAAAGATAAGGGAATGAATATGCGACGTTGTGCAGGTCTTGGTGTGATCATTCATTACATTGCAGATTATTTTACATTCCCACATAATGATCATTATCCAGGCAATGTAAAGGATCATTGCTATTATGAACGTGATCTGAAGTTTGGAATGAGAGCATTTCTTCAGACAGAAGAAGCAGCACAGATCAAGGAGCATGTTGCGGCATATGATTCTGTGGAAGAATTGACATCATATATTAGAAGTATTCATAATTCTTATATGAAGCTTGCACATACAGTAGAAGAAGATATCAGATATATCGTACATGCATGTACAACCGTTGTGAAGAGTGTACTGAATATGGTAAGTTATGCAGTTGGTACAAGTGTGATGAATATTCAGTATGTATAGGACAAGGAATTGAAGATAAAATAATAAAGAAAAAGGGCAAAGACAGACAGAGATGATTTGTTTTTGCTCTTTTTATTGAAATCAGTTTGTAAAAAATGATAAAAATATGATGCAAGTATGATGCAAAGAATTCGTAAAATAGAAAAGGTTTTGGGCAGCATACAAAAACAATAAGGAAAATCAATAAAACAATAAGGAGAACAATTATGGTGAACATCATGGTCGTAGAAGATGAAAAGCCAATTTCAAATCTGATCGCACTAAGTTTAAAGAAAGCCGGCTATCATAGTGAATGTGCTTATGATGGGTTAGAAGCAATTGATATGCTGGAAAAGAATTATCCAGATTTGATCTTACTAGATATCATGCTGCCCGGGGCTGATGGGTTTGAAATTTTAGAATACGTAAAACCATTAGAGATACCAGTCATTTTCCTGACAGCAAAAGGAGATCTTAATGACAGAGTAAATGGTCTGCGATATGGAGCAGAAGACTATATTGTAAAACCATTTGAGATTATGGAATTATTGGCAAGGATTGAGGTTGTATTAAGACGATATCACAAATTAGATCGTATCATCAATATATTAGGTTTAGAAATCGACACAGATGCAATGTGCGTAAAAAAAGAAGGGAAAGAAATTAACTTGACCAAGAAGGAATATGATACATTATTACTGTTTGCAAGGAATCCTGGAAATGTATTATTCAGGGAAATAATTTATGAACGTGTTTGGGGTGGAGATTACATTGCGGGAAGCAGGACGGTAGATCTTCATGTGCAGAGAGTTCGAAAGAAAGTTGGCTGGGAAGATTTTTTGATCACTGTGCCCAAGATGGGATACCGTCTGGAGGTACCAAGATGAAATTTCGTTGGAAATTAATGATCATAACAATGTTGATCGTTTCATTTTCATTTGGATTTGGAGGAATGTTGCTGATTCAATATTCATATCAAGCATCTATCAAACAAGAAAAAAGAGCAGCAAGGAATTCTTACGAAATGATCTTAAGAATGTTAAAAGAAATTAATGAGATGGATGATACGTATCAGAATCAAACATTTGCGAGTGTATTGAAACGATTAAACTGGCAGGGCTTGCTAAGAGACAGCTCAGTTCAATTATTAAAGGAACAACATGGAGAGGTTCAATGGAAGCAGCCACTTTATTACAATCGTAAAAATGATAATTTTAGGAGAAGCAATGGTTTTTCAACGAAACAGGGAAAAGCGGTAGTATTCCAAAATAAAAATAAAGTATATTATCAGATCACTAGTAAGATTTCTTATGGAAAGGAAACTATGGTTTTTCAGGGAGCATATGATATTTCAGAAGTATATGCGACAAGGCATCAGCAGTTGGTAAGTTTTCGTAAGATTTTTGTATTAGTAATAGGAATTGAGATTGTAGACGGTGATTATTCTGTCAGGGTTCCAGTGCATACAGAAGATGAAATTGGAGAACTTTCAGTCAGTTTTAATTATATGACAGAACAATTGATAGAAAAGTTAATGAAATTGGATCAATTGTTAAAAAAACAGGAAGAATTTATGGGAAGTTTTGCTCATGAAATGAAGACACCACTTACATCGATCATAGGGTATGCAGATCTGATGCGGATGGAAGCTCTTTCGAAAGAAGAGCAAAAAGAAGCATGTGGGTATATTTATTCAGAAGGAAAACGATTACAGAATTTATCATTAAAATTAATGAAACTTCTTGTTTTGAAAAATCAGCAGTTTCAGATGAAAAAACAAGATTTAGAGCCAATGATTCAAGAAGCAGTTACATCCATGCAGTATCGTTTAAAAGAACAAGATATTCTTGTGAATTTAAATTTAAAAAAAGCAATTTGTAAGATAGAGCCGGATTTATTGAAATCATTAATATTAAATTTGATCGATAATGCATTAAAATCAATGAATTCGGGTGGAATATTAACAGTTGAGGATCGAGCAACACAAGAAGGAGCCAAGATTTATATTTCGGATACTGGATGCGGAATGCCAAAGGATGAGATAAGTAAGATCACGGAAGCGTTTTACCGGATAGACAAGTCAAGGTCAAGAAAACAAGGTGGAGTAGGTTTAGGGCTTGCTATATGTAAAGAAATCGTGAGGATCCATCAAGGAGAGATGCGATTTATCAGTCAGCAAGGAAAAGGAACAACTGTGATCATAACAATTGGAGGAGGAGCTTATGAAAAAACAAATTAGGAATGCTCTTCTTGTTGTGGCGGCTTTATTACTTGTGGTCTTGTTTTACTTTTTACCAAATATTCAGGCAGCTCTGGTGGATAAAAAAACGTTTGGGCAGAGTGAGGATCTATCCTTAAATCCAGTAGAGATTTCGGTAGAGGCTACTCAGACAACTCTGGAAAAATTAAAGATCATCAATAATCATATTTTGAGTGTAGCAGTAAGACCTTCATCAAGAACTGTGGATGGAAGAGATGTAGAAAAAACTGCAAAAAAACAGACGAATCTATTATTAAAAAAAATGAAAATCGCTTATCGGGTAGATGAAGACTGGAAGATTACATATAAAAAATTATACACTTATATCAAGAAAAAGGATGATATGATCGATGAAGGTTCCGTATCTAATATTTCGAATGTCAAAAATCTTCTGGTATGGTATATTACATTATCACCAGAATCGTCGGAGGATGAAATAGTGAATCTTATTATGGACGCGTATACGGATCAGATTTTAGCGATTGATGTGTACTCTTATGATTACACAAAAGATTGGAAAGATATCGCAGATCATTTGGAAGATATTCCGGCTGGATTTTTGTCTTATCTGAATCTGAAACAGTCAGAGTATAATTTGAAGAAGCGTTTGATGGGCAATGTCAATGTAACAGAACAATACCAAAAAGCAAAGTCAGCAAAGGAATCTTATTCTCAGATTTCGGGCAGAATAGGTATTTATGTGATACAAAATAAAAAACAGACATACATTCCAATCGAATGGAGTGGTTATGGATTTATGATCAACAATGTATACAACAACTGATGCAAAATAAAGATTTACTCTTGTATTTTGAAAGCTTTCTCTCTATAATAAATAAACGGAACCCTACAAATATAGTAGGATACGAAAGAAAGGTTGAAAGCATGAGCAATATTAATATTTCATATAAAGAATTAAAACAGTTAGAAAAAGGGAGTTATCAGCTTCTTGATATGAGAGATGAATCAAACACATCTTATGGAATGATCCCTGGAGCTGTTGTGGCAGCAGGGGAAGATGAGCTTAGAACACAGGCAAAGGAATACATTGATCAGGGTAAGAAAGTTATTTTATATTGTACCAAGGGAATTTTCAGCAAAGAGGCAGCAGAGAAATTAGCGGAAGAAGGAATCGATGTCCTTAGTTTGGAAGGCGGATACACAGGATGGTTGTTATCCTTGATGAAAGAAGAACAGGAAAACGATCAGAAAACAGAACAAAATAACAAAGAAGCCGAAGGAAAAGGCAAGAAAAAAGAACTGACAAGAACACAGGAGATCGAAAAGAGCATCCGTAAGAAGTTTCACAAACAGATATTCTCCAAGTTTGTAAAAGCGATCAAGACATATGATCTAGTGCAGGAGAATGATAAGATCGCTATCTGTATCTCTGGGGGAAAAGATTCCATGTTGATGGCGAAATTATTTCAGGAATTAAAACGCCATAACAAATTCCATTTTGATCTTGTATTTTTAGTCATGGATCCAGGATATAATGAAATGAATCGACAAATCATAGAGAATAATGCCAAATTATTAGATATTCCGATCACAGTCTTTGAATCTGATATTTTTGATGCTGTTTATGAGATTGAGAAATCGCCATGTTATCTGTGTGCAAGAATGCGTCGTGGATATTTATACAGCAAGGCTAAAGAGCTTGGATGCAATAAGATTGCGTTGGGACATCACTATGATGATGTCATTGAGACGATCCTTATGGGAATGCTTTATGGAGCACAGGTACAGACGATGATGCCAAAACTTCACAGTACAAACTTTGAAGGAATGGAACTAATCCGTCCGATGTATCTGATCCGAGAGGATGATATAAAGCATTGGAGAGATTACAATGGATTACATTTTATCCAGTGTGCATGTAAGTTTACAGATACTTGTACAACATGTAATCCAGACGGTGTTACGAAATCCAAGAGAATGGAGACAAAACAGTTGATCGCGAAGATGAAAGAGATCAATCCGTATGTAGAGTCCAATATTTTCAAGAGTGTAGAAAATGTCAATTTAAAGACGATCATTGCATATAAGAAAGATGGAATAAAACATTCGTTCTTAGATACTTACGATCAGGAAAATTAAATAAGAATAAAAACACAGAGATTGGTGATAAAATCTCTGTGTTTTTGTTTAGAACTATGAAATTATTCGTCGTCTTCTTCAATCTCAACAATCTGACGTTTTCTGGCAGCTTCGTCATTTTCCAGATATTCGTCGTAAGTACATTCTTTGTCAATCAGACCATTCGGCGTGATTTCCATGATACGATTAGCTGTTGTCTGTACAAACTGATGATCCTGAGAAGTAAATAATAATGCACCAGAAAAATCTTTTAATGCTT
>OGPA01003088.1_pt1 | contig 10986 bp, 7 predicted proteins | sample 1552841 | NCBI WGS metagenome assembly OGPA01 (sample SAMEA2579916, study PRJEB22360) | human gut metagenome | reverse complement strand
CCTGCCACAAACTGGGTGGCGTACGGCAGGGAGGCTTCCTGCTTGTGAAGTCCGAGAGCAGTCACGATCACTTCGCCCAACTGTTGGGAGTCCTCCGCCAGCTGGATATGCAGGACACGTTCACCGTTATAATTGATTTTCTGGGGAAGGTAACCGATATACGACACTTGCAGGGTTGCCTTGGGCGGCAAGTCGAGCATGAAATTGCCATCAAGGTCGGTCACAGTGCCGCGGCTGGTGCCTTTGATGAGGATATTCGCACCGATTATCGGTTCGCCAGCCTTGTCGGTCACGGTGCCTGCCACCTGCCTGGTCTGGTTTTCCTGCATACGGATGACGTATTCCCTGTGATTCAAAATGATTTGTTTATTAACGACCGTGAAGGCGATGTCGGTATCCTTGAACAGAAGGTCGAGCAGGTCGAGCAGCGAACGGCCTTGCAGACGCTCACGGACGGGGGCCGACAGGTCGATCACCCGGGCGTCATATATAAAGGAATAAGCGGTCTGTTGTTCGATTGCGTCCAATACTTCGGCCAGCGTTTTCCCGTAGACATCCGTCTTAAGCACAAACGAATCGTCGCGGACAACCTGCGCTTGCAGCCCGGCACACAGAAGCAAACCTAGCAGAACGATGTAAATTTTCATAGAAACGTTATTTATCATGCTCTCTAATCAGACTTATTTCGGGTAAATGTACACAATTATTGAAGAAATACAACTTTCCCAACTAAAAAACTCGCCCGAAGGCCCCATCTTCACAGAAAGAGCACTTCAAGCGAGTGACACATCAATTATGTTGAAATGATATTAAATCATATTTCTTCGGGTCTATTCAACAGACGTACAGTAGTTTGCGTTTTTATCCCACCATAGGTTGGCTGCCACGTTGTCCTTGCCACCCAACATCTGAACACCTCTGTTGTATTCATCTTTGTTTACCAAGCTTTCCTTAACCGGATACTTGATACGTTTGATGAAATTCTTCGGATCTTTGATATCTTTCGAATAACCTCCGAAAACGGTTTCATCCCTGTAGATAGCAACATCCAGGCGAGGCAGGTTGAGGCGGCGTTTGTCGCTCCATCCTTCCCAAGACAAGTCGGGAGTACCGGCAATGTACTTCTGGGTGATGATCTTTTCAAGAGCTGTGTTACCAGCTCCGGCCTGGTCGTCATACTTGGCACTTGTACCGGCCAGGTTCTTTTCTGTCGATGCCAGGTATTCGTCGGCTTGACTGCCTACACCCCACTTTTCGAAAGAAGAGCGTACGCCTTCTTCGTATTCGTGCTTGGCATCACCTGCCAAGATACCGCGGGCAAACAATTCAGCTTTCAGGAAGCATACTTCTTCATATAAGAAGACGTCGTACGGGCGTGAGTTGTACTTGCCACCGTCTTTCACCAGATAACCCAGTTCGGCATAGTTCTTTACCACATAGTCGCCCTTGTTCTGTTCTTCCGAACGAGCGCCGTACGGCAGACCTTGCCAGTTACCGCCTGTGATAGAAGGCTGGAAGATCTTCGGAGCACGCGGGTCAACCTTTGCAGGATGCACGGATGATACAGGGATCGGAGCTTCGCCTGTCAACGTAGGAGTCGTATTTTCCACACCTGCCGGCCATGCTACACCACCAATGTTCGTTACCAGTTTCTCAAACGATTTCGACATATTCAACGGGCCACCCCAGGTGATCTGGAACATGACGTAGTTGTAATCCTGCCCCCATGAGCCATCGGCCTTCGGAGGCATGTAAGCATTCTGTTTCGAGTTGCTGATCAAGCCGCCGTCAGCATTTATCGCTGCCTGGGCTTGTGTCTTACAAACATCGGGAGCCACTTCGGAAACCCGGAGAGCCAGACGCAGGCGAAGTGAATTAGCGAAGCGTTTCCAGGCATCATTGTCGCACTGGTATACGATATCGTTGCTCTTGTCCGTGAAGATACTCTTCGCACCAGAGGTAAACATCTTCGGAGCTTCGTCGAGTTCGGAGAAATATTCGGTGTAGATATCTTCCATCTCACGGTACGGAGGGTTGGCCTCCGGATCATCGCTTGGTTTGGGGAAAGGCATCGGACCGAACAGGTCGGAAGCCATAGAGTGTACATACACACGCCAGATACGTGCGAAAGCAATCGTATTTGCATAGTCTTCAGCATCCTCACGGGCCGAGAGGTCGCGGATCACAATATTCAGGGAAGCAAGCTGTTTGAGGTATTGTTCCCAGATAACCAGGTTCCACCCATCGTTCTGAACGTAGTTGGCTGTCGACCAACCGCCTCCATCGACTACCATCTGCGAGTACAGGTCAACCTGCAAAGCCTTTAAACGCTGTTCTACATCACCATCAATAATTTTACCGCCACGCACGGTACCGAGCAGGCGAGGCTCGTTCATATTATAATCGACATCGTTGGACGGCTTGTTGGGATTTTCATTCAACCCCGTCAGGTCACAGCTGGAAACACCCAGCAAAAGAAGTGAACAAGCAGCTAATATCTTAACATTTTTCATAACAATTCTTTTTTATATTAGTAGATTTTTAGAAGGCCACATTCAGGTTGAAACCTAAGCTACGCATCGTTGGCATAGAACCGTATTCAATACCTTGTGCATTACCAGAGGTGTAAGCAGCTTCAGGATCGAACCCTTTGGTCTTACTGTAGATCATAAACAGGTTGCGGGCAACGAAGCTCAGCTTTAATCCTGTGAACGGAGTCTTTGAAAGCAATGACTTCGGCAGGCTGTATCCCAGGCTCAATTCGCGCAGGCGGATATTCGTAGCATCATACATCCAGGCTTCGGTGATACCGGAAAGACTTGTCCAGTACTTTTCGGCGGATACCTTCTGTGAATTCGGAGTACCGCTAGCCAGCATGCCAGGAACGACTAAACCGTCCTCACGTCCGTCGAGTGTCATTTCCAAAGAACCGTTGTTAGTTCCCTGACGAATAGATCCCATATATACATCGCCTCCCTTACGCATATCGATCATAAAGTTCAAAGAGAAGTTCTTATAGGAGAAAGAGTTGTTCCATCCCAACATCCAATCCGGTTGGTTATTACCCAACAGTACCATGTCTTCCGTACGCAAAGGTACACCTTCCTCACCAATCAGTATGTTGCCATTATCGTCGCGTTGGTAAGCATATCCGTAGATGTCGCCGAAAGCACCACCTTCGTGAGCCACGATTTTCAGGAATGTAACAGAAGGATCGCTCAATATCTGTTCTTGGGTGTCGTTAGTCAGCGAAACCACTTTGTTCTTATTCTTCGACCAGTTCAGTTGAGTATCCCAAACAAAACCAGATTCAGTCATCACCGGAGTGGCGTTAAGTGCGATTTCAATACCCTTATTCTCGATATTACCTGCGTTAATCATCTTCTTCTTGAAGCCGGTTGCAGAAGGGACATCGATCTTTAGGATCTGGTCTTTTGAGTTTTTCTTGTAGTAAGCCAGGTCGATACCTACGCGGTTGTTGAAACCTTTCAGTTCAAGACCTAATTCCCAAGAGTTGATCGTTTCGTTCTTCAGGTTCGGATTAGCCATCCAATCCTCGTTATTGGCACTGAAGATACCACCTTTAATATCGTAGCCGATCTTATAATAGTCGCGCAACATGTACGGATCGGTATCATTACCAACCTGTGCCCAAGATGCACGAAGCTTACCGAAAGAAAGGAAACCGGTGTTACCACCCATCTTATTAATCATCTGTGTAAAGATCCAGCTTGCACCCACTGACGGGTAGAAGTAGGAAGCATTGTCCTTAGGCAAGGTAGACGACCAGTCGTTACGCGCTGTCAAGTCCAGATACAGGTAATCGTCCCATGACAGAGAAGCCGTTGCATAGATAGAATTGATCTGCTTGCGTGTCTTTTCATACTCGCCGCCATGTGTCTTACCGTTTGCGATAGCGTGGAAATCAGGGATGATGAACTCGCCGGAGTTCTCGGTATAAAGAGCGGTAGAGCGATACATGATGTTACCACCTACTGTACCCACGATGCCGAAACGATCCCAGTTACCTTTGGCTGTCAACAGGAAGTCGGAGTTGATTTCGTTAAATTTCTCTGATTTGGCCTGCATACTACCGTTAGTTTCCCAGTACGGTGTACCTGTTCCACGAACCCATTCATACTGAACGGTGTAGTTATCCATACCGGAACGCAGCTTCAAGCTCAACCAGTCGGTGAACGTAAAGTCCAAAGCAGCGAAGCCGATCAAACGGTCTTTCTTATCGCTGTTGGTCATACGATAGGCAGACCAGAAAGGACTCTCGGCATTTGTCTTGTGGTCGATTACGAAACCGGCGGCACTACCATCGGCACGTTTCCAGTTGTTAGCTTCATAACCAGAGTAATCGGAGAAACCCACACTACGCGGCATACTCAAATAATTCAGGAAGATGTTGTCGGGGTCGGTAGCCAGCTTGATACGGTTGTTGGTATGCTGGTTGATATAGTTTACTTTCATGTCGGCAGATAACCATTTGGCCAATTTAACCGTTGAACGCAAATTGATAGAGGTACGGTCGAGGCCGCTGTTAGGAACTACACCTTTGTTGTCGAGACGGGTCACACCTGCACGGAAAGTTATATCTTCAGAGCTCTTGCTGATATCGACACTGTTCGTCCAGGAAGTACCGGTACGCAGGAAGTCTTTATACAAATTGTTGTCGCGAGCGGCATAACCGAACGAACCTAAAGCCATATCTTTTGTCGATCCGTCCATCTTCGGACCCCAGCTTCCGTATACATTATTATTATATGCACCGGCAGCGCCTTGTCCGTATACATTCTGGAAAGTCGGAGTTTGCATCGGGTCTTCAGCCGTAAAGTTCAAATTGTAGTTTACGCCTACACCTTTCGACTGTGTTCCTTTCTTGGTTGTGATCATCACAACTCCGTTACCGGCACGGCTACCATACAAAGCGGCTGCGGCCGGACCTTTCAGGACAGACATGCTCTCGATATCGTCGGGCGAGATATCCGACATACCGGAACCTTTATCCACATTACCGTTACCGTAGAAATCGTCGGTACCACCGCTGAAGTTGTCGATAGGCACACCGTCGACTACAACCAACGGCTGGTTGTTGCCCGCGATAGAGTTGTTACCACGGATCACGATACGGGTAGAACCACCTACACCGGTACCATTCTGTTTGATCTGCAAACCAGCCACTTTACCGGCCAATGCGTTGGCTACGTTGGCATCGCGCGTCTGGGTGAGTGATTCCCCTTTCAGCTCCTGCATCGAATATCCCAACGCTTTCTTTTCGCGCTTGATACCCAAAGCGGTAACCACTACCTCCTCAATATTTTGTGTGTCTTCGCTTAATTGTACATCGATTTTAGTCTTTCCGTTAATCGCCACCGTAACGGTTGCGTATCCTATATAACTGAATTGCAGTTCTTTTCCACCTTCTACATCAAGCGTATAGTTACCATCTACATCGGTGATTGTACCAACTGTGGTACCGGGTACCAAAACACTTACGCCGGGAAGTCCGAATCCATCATTCGTGTCCGTCACTACACCGGAAATCTGTTGAGCACTCAGGTTACAACATGCAACCAGTGCCACGATAATACCCAGTAATTTTCTTAATTCTGAGTAGTTCTTGAATAAAGAGTATCTCATATCATTTTTATTTAGGGTTACAAAGCATGCATAATGTGTTTATCATAACTTTGTGATTTTTAATAAATTAAACAATAGAAAATTAAAGCTGTTCGTTTGGAGACAGCACATGAAGGTCTTATTCCTAAGTCTGTTTCATAGGCAATCATATCGTTTTAGAATTAATACTAGTTATCTATTTTGTTATTTCAATTATCGGTATTTCAGGCGTTTGACCGGAAGTAACGGGTGTTTTCCGTATCTTATATTTTATGCCGGAGGCAAGTTGGAGGTATTCCATCACCTGGGGTAGTTGTTCATCTTTAAACCTCGCCGTAATGATCGAATGGAGAGCCGTCGAGTCTTTGACCAGGAATCTCACGTGGTAATGCCTGCTCAACACTTTCAGCACCTCATCCATCGGATGATTGCGGAAGACGATTGTTCCGTCTTTCCAGGCCGTTTCGTGGTCGATATTCACCGTTGCGACGTCTAACTGGCCGGTAGTTTTCGTAAAGGTTGCCTTTTCGTTCGGTTTTATCTTACGGGAAACATCCTGTCCGCCAGGCGAATGTACCGATACTTTGACCGACCCTTCGACCAGAGTCGTTTCGATTTCATCTTCATCGGCGTAGGCTGCGACATTGAAAGTTGTTCCGAGCACTTCCACCGCATATTCGGAACCGGCCTGTACGATAAACGGTTTCTTTGCGTCGTGCGTCACTTTGAAATAACCTTGTCCTTCGAGAACGACCCGGCGGTTGCCAGCCACGAACTCAGACGGGTACTTCAACGAACTGGCCGCATTCAACCATACTTGCGAACCGTCCGGCAAGTCGAAAGCGGAGACGACTCCCGGGTTGGTGCGCACTTCAACCATGCGCACCTCTTCTTTACCTCCCTGCACCCATAGGTATGCAGATAAAACTAATATCGGGAAAAATAGAATGGCTGCCGTCCGCTGCAAAATTGAAATAACCCGATGCAGACGCGCCTTCTTATTTAGTACCTGAACCTGAGATTTGAAACGCAGCAAGGCCTGGTCGGGGTCGACCGACTGCATCACCCGCACGCGTTTTACCACTTCGTGGGTGAAATAAAGTTGTTCCAGGAGCCTGGCATTCTCAGGAGAAGCAGCCTGCCACTCTTCGACAGCCGTCACGCCGCTAGCCGGTAGAGTTCCGTCTATGTACTGTAATAATATGTCTTCATTAATTGTTTCCATATTCTTCTGCTTCTATTATTAATACAATTCACACAAAGAATGTACTAAACAGAAATGTAACTTTTTTAAGAAAAAATTCAAAATCTTTTCCGATATCCGACTTGTTATGTAGATACACAGAGAGTTACCATTAATAAAAAAGAATATGAAAAAGATTGTTTTGCTCCGCCACGGCGAAAGCGCCTGGAACAAGGAGAACCGTTTTACGGGATGGACCGACGTAGATCTGACTGAAAAAGGAATAGAGGAAGCCTGCAAAGCCGGTGATTTATTACGGAAAGAGGGCTTCGTTTTCGACAAAGCCTATACATCTTATTTAAAGCGTGCTGTCAAGACATTAAATAATGTACTCGACCGGATGGACCAGGACTGGATACCGGTGGAGAAAAGCTGGCGTCTGAACGAGAAGCATTACGGCGCATTGCAGGGCCTCAACAAAAGCGAGACGGCCGAGAGATATGGCGACGAACAGGTATTGATCTGGCGCAGAAGCTACGATGTGGCCCCACATGCCCTGAAAGAGGACGACCCGCGTAACCCACGTTTCGATATCCGTTACAAGGATGTGCCCGACAAAGAGCTGCCGCGTACGGAATCGCTGAAAGATACCGTCGACCGCATCCTCCCCTACTGGAAAGAGGTGATCTTCCCTTCGTTGAAGACTTCCGACCAGATCCTGGTGACGGCCCACGGAAACAGCCTGAGAGGTATCATTAAATATGTACGCAATATCCCGGACGAGGACATCGTTCACCTGAACCTTCCCACCGCCGTGCCTTACGTGCTCGAGTTTGATGACGACCTGAACCTCGTGAAGGATTATTTCCTCGGCGACCCCGAAGAAATCAAAAAGCTGATGGAAGCTGTCGCCAACCAGGGAAAGAAAGCGAAATAACAGCCTCTTATTAAATTTCAAAGCCCGGAATAAATAAAAAATTCCGGGCTTTGTCTCTTCAATCAAGAAATAATTGATTATGTTTGTAGAGAACAAAAAAACTAAATACTGTGAATACGGAAAATGAACTGACCTTACATCTATTGAAAGCGGGCAACGACAATGCCTTCGACACAGTCTACAAGCAATACTACCGGGGGCTGTGTGCCTTCGCATCCCAATACGTAGCCGAAACGGAAATAGAAGAAATCGTACAGGAGGTAATGATGTGGCTCTGGGAAAACCATGCCTCGCTGGTTCCCGAACTCTCCCTCAAATCCTTACTCTTTATGATGGTGAAGAACAAATGCCTGAATCACATCTCCCACAACCAAATCCGCCAGCGGGTACATGAAAAGCTTTACGCCAAATTCGAAAACCAGTTCGAAGATCCCGACTTTTACATAGAGAACGAATTGATCGCCTTGGCGGCCAAGGCGATCCGGGAGCTCCCGGATGATTATAGAAAAGCCTTCGAAATGAACCGTTTCGACAACCTTACCTACAACGAGATCGCGGAGAGAACCGGCGTTTCACCCAAGACCGTGGCCTATCGCATCTCACAGGCGCTCAAAATCCTGCGGGTAGAGTTGAAAGACTATATGCCGCTGCTGCTCGTTTTATTACAATAACCCATATGCCCCTAAAACCCCATTCGGAACAAATTTCAATTTCTTCCGAAAGAAATTTTTTTTTCTCACGGATGGTCTGTTTTGCACCTAAAAACAACACGGTAAATTATATACAATAAGTTCTTTTCTCGCCACTGAACAAAAATTAATCCATCCTGTTTTATAAATAAGGCGCCCCTCAAATAAAAACAACAAAAAGAAAATGAAAATGAAACGTACATACTTAATGATATTATTCGCCGCGCTGGCTACCGCTGTGTACAGCCAGACCGACGACAAAGGCTATGAGGAAGGGAAATATGTGTTAAAAGGCGTGTCAGGCCTCAACCTGTCGCAAACAGCCATGACCAACTGGTCGGCCGGAGGTGAAAACTCCGTAGCCGGAAACGCCTACCTCAACGGCTCGCTGACGCACAAAAGCGGCAACTGGCTCTGGGTGACCAACCTCGTCCTCGACTACGGGTTGACGAAAACCAAATCGCAGGGCATGCGCAAGAGCACCGACAAGATCGGACTCTCCACCCAGCTCGGCTACTCGACCAACAATGTCTGGTACTACACCCTCATGGGCGACATCAACACCCAGTTCGCCAAAGGCTACAACTACCCGGACAAGGAACATTACATCTCCAACTTCTTCGCACCGGCCTACTCCAACGTCTCGCTGGGTATGGAATACCGCCCGAAGAGCAACTATTCGGTCTACCTCTCGCCCGTATCCGCCAAAATGACGTTTGTTGAGGACGATTACCTGTCAGAAATCGGAGCCTTCGGAGTCGATCCGGGCGACCGTTTCAAAATCGAATGCGGCGCCTACCTCAAAGCACGTGCCGAAATGCCCCTGATGGAAAATGTCAGTCTCATCACGACAGCCGACTTCTTCACCCCTTACAGCAACCAGTTCGGCAACATCGACGTCAACTGGGATATGCTCATCAGCATGAAGATCAACAAATTCCTCTCGGCAACACTCAACACGACGCTGAAATACGACAACGACGTCAAGACTTTCGACGACAACGGTACGAAACACGGCGCAAAAGTGCAGTTCAAAGAGATACTGGGCGTGGGCCTGGCCTACAATTTCTGACCGGAAACAAGACCCAGACAGCGTTTTTAATAAAAAACCTGCTGCAATCGGTTGCAGTATCCAAAAGAAAGGAGTAAATTTGCACGACGAAAACAAATATGATTAGAAATGATCAATAAAATCAAGGCTCTGCTACAAGAAGTAGAGAACATGAAGGCAGCAAATGCCGAAGAGCTGGAAGCTTTACGCATCAAATACCTCAGCAAAAAAGGAGAAATCTCCGCGCTGATGAATGATTTCCGCAACGTGGCGGCCGATCAGAAACGTGAAGTAGGACAGTTCCTCAACCAACTGAAAGAAACGACTCAGAATAAGATCAACGAACTGAAAGAGAGTTTCGATAACGTGCAAACGGGCAACGACGACATCGATCTGACCCGTACCGCTTATCCGGTTGAACTGGGAACACGCCACCCGCTTTCTCTTGTTAAAAAGGAAATATGCGACATCTTCGGACGTCTGGGCTTCAGCATCGCAGAAGGCCCCGAAATTGAAGACGACTGGCATGTATTCTCATCATTGAATTTTGCCGAAGACCATCCTGCACGCGATATGCAGGACACGTTCTTCATACAACATAATCCGGACGTGCTATTGCGTACGCACACCTCATCCGTACAGACCCGCGTGATGGAGACACAGCAACCTCCTATCCGCATCATCTGCCCGGGACGTGTGTACCGCAACGAGGCGATCTCTTACCGCGCACACTGCTTCTTCCACCAGGTGGAAGCCCTGTATGTCGACAAGAACGTGTCGTTTGCCGACCTGAAACAGGCCCTGCTCTTCTTTGCAAAAGAAATGTTCGGCCCGGAAACAAAAATACGTCTGCGTCCCTCCTACTTCCCCTTCACGGAGCCCAGTGTCGAGGTGGACGTGAGCTGCTTCGAGTGCCACGGCAAGGGCTGCCCCCTGTGCAAGCACACCGGCTGGATCGAGGTGCTGGGCGGCGGCGTCGTCAACCGCAAAGTCCTCGAGAACTGCAGCATCGACCCGGACGAGTACTCGGGCTTTGCTTTCGGCATCGGCATCGAGCGCATCGCCATGCTGAAGTACGGCATCAACAACATCGGCCTGATGTTTGAGAACAACCTGCAGTTCCTCAAGCAGTTCCACGAATAAGAGGGGAGAGAGCAAACAATGAAAGTACCTTTCAGTTGGTTAAAAGAACTCGTCGATATTGACGTTACCGCACAGGAGCTTGAAGAAAAGCTTTTCTCCTGCGGCTTTGAAGTCGAGGAACTCATCCCGCTGGACGCCGGCATCAGCAAGGTGGTCGTGGGCAGGATCGTGGAGATGGAGCCTCAGGAAGGCACCCATCTGACCAAGTGTGTCGTGGACTGCGGCGAGTATGGCCACGACATCCGCATCAGCACCGGTGCGGCGAACATGAAGCTGGGCGACTGCGTGCCTGCCGCTCTGGACGGCTCCACCCTGCCCGGCGGCATCAAGATCAAGGCCCGCAAGATGCAGGGCGTCG
>OGPA01003078.1_pt1 | contig 11011 bp, 7 predicted proteins | sample 1552841 | NCBI WGS metagenome assembly OGPA01 (sample SAMEA2579916, study PRJEB22360) | human gut metagenome | reverse complement strand
AGGTATGGCTATGGCAGAAGCACATCTTGCATCAGTATTTAATAAGGATGGATACAATGTAGTAGACCATTACACATATGTACTTGGTGGAGACGGCTGTATGATGGAAGGTATTTCATCAGAGTGTTTCTCACTTGCAGGAACATTAGGTCTTTCAAAGCTTATTGTATTCTATGATTCTAACAATATATCAATTGAAGGAAGCACAGATATTGCATTTACAGAAAATGTAATGAAGAGATTTGAAGCATTTGGCTTCCAGACAATCGAGGTTGCTGATGGCAATGATATCGAAGCTATCGGCAAGGCTATTGAGGAGGCTAAGGCTGATAAGGAAAGACCTTCACTTATCAAGGTTAATACACTTATCGGATACGGTTGTCCTGCAAAGCAGGGTAAGGCAAGCGCACACGGTGAGCCTCTTGGTATTGATAATGTTGCAGCACTTAAGGAAAATCTTAACTGGCCATGCAAGGGTGATTTTCAAGTACCACAGGAAGTATATGACCATTATAAAGAGATAGCAGCAAGAATGGCTGAGCCAGAGAAAGAATGGAATAAGCTCTTTGCTGAATACTGTGAGAAGTTCCCTGAGATGAAGGAACTCTGGGATAAATATTACAATGGATGTGATATGTCCGATTTATTCAATTCTGAGGAATACCTTGCGAAGCCAGAGAAGGCAGAAGCAACAAGAAGTTCAAGTGGAACAATTCTTAACATGATTAAGAATCTCATGCCTAACCTTATTGGTGGTTCAGCAGATTTAGCACCATCTAATAAGACTAACATGAAGGATGCAGGAGATTTCTCTAAGGAGAATTATGCAGGAACTAATCTTCACTTTGGTGTAAGAGAACAGGCTATGGCAGCAATTGGTAACGGACTTGCACTTCATGGTGGATTAAGACCATTCGTTGCAACATTCTTCGTATTCAGTGATTACACAAAGCCAATGGCAAGACTTACATCACTTATGAAGCTTCCACTTATATATGTATTTACACATGACAGTATCGGAGTTGGTGAGGACGGACCTACACATGAGCCAATTGAGCAGCTTGCAGCATTTCGTTCAATGCCGGACTTCACAGTATTCAGACCATGTGACAGAACAGAGACAGCACTTGCATGGGAATATGCTATTGAATCTAAGGACGAGCCAACAGCTTTAGTTCTTACAAGACAGAACCTTCCACAGATGGCTGGTTCATCAAAGGAAGCACTTAAGGGAGCATATATTCTTGAGGATTCAGATAAAGAGACTCCGGATGGAATCATCATTGCAAGTGGTTCAGAAGTAAACCTTGCTGTATCAGCAAAGGCAGAGCTTAAGAATGCAGGAATAGATGTAAGAGTAGTAAGTATGCCATCTATGGACGTATTCGAGAAGCAGTCAGACGAATACAAGGAATCAGTCCTTCCTAAGAGTGTAAGAAAGAGAGTTGCAGTTGAGGCACTTTCAGACTTCGGATGGTACAGATATGTAGGACTTGACGGTAAGGTAATCTGCATGAAGACATTCGGAGCTTCAGGTCCGGCTAACCAGTTATTCGAGCATTTCGGATTCACAGTAGAGAATGTAGTTGATACTGTTAAGAGTCTTTTCTAAGATGATAGAATAATAAGAAAATTAATATAAAAAATCAGGGATTTCGGTTATTAAATATAACTGGAATCCCTGGTTTTTTATATTGTCAAGTGCAGAATGTGCCATATATTACCGAATGTGCCAAAACTACCCGATACAAATGTGACGTATATTACCGAATATGCCATACATATATTGCAGAATATGCCAAAATTATTGCATGATGCCATCGTAACTGTCAACAATTCTTTTAATGCTTCGTGTTCCAAGACCATGATTAATAGTGTCCGGTTTGGTTGTTTACGCTTGACATAATATCTATAGTTAATTAAACTAACTATAGATGTAGTAACTTTAAGGGGGATTACAATGAGAAGAATAGCAGCAGGATTAATTGTTATAATGTCAGTTTTGCTTGTGTCATGTAAGGGGAAAACAGGGAATACGATAACAGTAGGAAGTGATAAGCTTGATAATACGCAGTCATATTTTTCTGAAAGCATGCATAAGGCAGCAAGATGTGATTCAGGATATTATTACCTTGATAAATGTGGCGCATCAGCTGATAATCTTATGTTTTATGATGATAAGTCAGAAGAAAGCATTGTGTTATGTAATAAACCACAATGTGGGCATGATGGAGAAGAGTGCATGGCATATATTTCAGGAAGTGAGTTTAAAAGTGAGTTGTATTACTATAATTCGTACATATATATGATAAGTTCCAAGGGAAATCTTGTACGGATAAGTGCTGATGGAACACAGAGAACAGACCTTGGAAGCATATGCGTCCTGAGTGGACAGGATAGTGTGTCAATGTGCTTCAATGATGGATATGCATATGTATCTCAAGAGATAACGGGAGATATAGAAGGTAATGTAACAGTAAGGCTGCACAGATTTAATCTTGATACGGGTTTGAGCGATAAAATATATGAAGAAACGGGATATGGGATAGGAATTAATTCACTTAAAACATATGGCAGTGACACATTTTTTTTAAAGACATCTGTTTCAAAAGATGATAAGGGATTATATTCGTTGGAAGGAAAAGGAATATTCAGAATTACAGGGGAAAATACTGAATGTCTGCTTGACAAGAATGTGTATAGTTACTGTATAGATGCAGATAATAACAAGCTGTATTACAGCGGGCTTGGAGATGGAACGATATATGAATATGATCTTGGCAGCGGCAAGTCAGAAAGCATATATAAAAGTGATAATGATACAGGATATTTTTATATAACATTTGACGGAAATTATATCTGGATGGATGATGAAGGATATAAGAATATGGCAATGTATTTTAACAAACAGAGCAGTTCACTTGATTATACGATATATCAGTTAGGCTTAGATGGAAAGCTTATAGCAAAGAGAACGATTCCAGACGAGGAAAAGATATTTTCAATTATGCACGGGGACAGCAGGAAGATGTTTATGTTCTCATCTGTGAATAATAGAATTGTATATATTGATAAGAGCAACATTGAAAAAGGGGATATTAAGGAGCTTAGGTAGATGAAGGAACTGGGGAGACTGCTTAATAGAAAAACAATATTGCTAATTCTGGCTGCGGCATGTATATGTGTCGTGGCTGTTTTTGCAGGGGACTTTTCAGACTGTGGAATAGATAATTATAAGATTAAAGTAAGAGAGTACAACTGGCTGATTAATGGGCATACAGATGAACAGATACAGCAGCATGCTGACGAACTGGCACAGGATGATAGAAGAATATTTAAGAGACTTGCAAAGGAATACAAGGAAAAGTCTGATTATATTGATGGATATACAGAAAGTGTCAAAGCAGTTATTACAAATGCCTCGAATATGAAAAAATTCAGTGTGTTCGGTACATCAGAATCAATAGCTAATATCAATAAAACGGAAAATGATTATAAAAGGATTGAAAATGTACAGGTTAGGGAATTAAACAGTAGGGCAGTTGAGCAGTTTCTGAAGAATGATATTTCTATCTATGTTGTTCTTGCGTTGATGATATATATTATTTATAACATTTACGAATACAGGGATAATGGAATGTGGCAGATTATCTATACTGCTGTCAATGGAAGAATAAGACTTGCAGTTAAGGACACTGCTGCAGTCGGATTGGGTGCTTTATTTGTATCACTGATTATGCAGTTATGCGGTCTTGTCTCTATGCTTGTGGTGTATGGTGGCTGGGATTTCCTTATCGCACCTGTACAGTGTCTGAAAGGGTATAATAATTTCACTTATCCGATAAGCGTAATGACATATCTTTTTATAAGATATATGATTATATCTTTGATAGTTATTGCAATAGTGCTTGTTATATCACTCGTATTTGCATTATGCAGGAAAAGAATCAGTTCAATTGTGCTGGTGGGTATAATTGCCGGAGCGGAAGCATTTGCATACCAGAATATATCAATGCAGGGCAGATTAAGAATTTTCAAGAAGATTAATATAATAAATGTGATGGATGTAAGCAATATACTCAGGAAGTATGATAATATCATGATAGCAGGTGTTCCTGTGAGCATGGTAAATGTGCTGTGCATGGTGTGTATTATTATAGCTGTAATATCAGCAATATTTCTTGCGTTACTTGGAAAGGTTATCCGTCCGGGAAGAAGTGCTGGCTTTATAGGAAAAATGATTGAAAAAATCGGACATGGAGTTCAAAGGGTTTTGGACAGACTTCCGCATTTCTGGAAAGAAATGTACAAATTTTTAATAACAGCAAGAGGCTGGATTGTAATATGTGTTGTTGTGTTTATAACAATATTTATATGTAATAACCAGAAAATAGCATATTCTGAAGATGAAAAGAAGCGTGATGAATATTATCAGCAGTATGGTGGCAGGGATTACAGTGGATTTACCAGTCTTATAGAGCAGAGACAAAATGATGTTTATGAGGCACAGGCAAAGCTGGATGCTGCAAGAGAACAGTATGAGCGGGGAGAACTTAGTGAGGATGATGTAAGCAGATATGTGTACAACCTCATGGATGCTGAGAGACTGCTTGATAACATGAGCGAATATATGCAGCAGATTGAATATGTTTCACAGATAAAAGAGCAGTACGGAATAGATGCGTATGTTATGTCACAACGGGGATACGACCAGATATTTGGCAGTAAAGGAGCAACGAGAAAATTGCTTATATATATTATACTCGGATTTGGAGTTGTTCTTATTGCAGAGACTGAAAACTCAGTGGAATATAAGAATGGAATGAATATGCTTATTGGCTCGTCTAAGAGAGGAAGAAGATGGGAACATACAGTTAAGGCTGCTGCTGTCTGCATATTGGTGGGGGCAAGTGCATTTTTACTGTATATAATCGAAATGATAATAATGTATAAGGCATATGGTATGCCATATATTAATGCACCGCTTATAAGCCTTACTTATATGAATACAGCAAAGGTATTCAGGAATATAACGATAAGCCAGTATATGCTTATTCTCATGGCAGAGGAGATACTATTCGCAGTAGCAGTCGGACTTGAAACAGTATTCGCTTCAAGGCACATTTTTAAAAAGAATTCGGGGAAAGGAATACCTCTGATTATAGTTATTAATACTGCTATATTATGTATTATTATGTGAGGGGAATGTATGAGAATTAAACAGTTTGTAATAATGATAATGATTATATGTGGCTGTGTATCAGCTGGATGTAAGAATAAAGAAGTACAGGAGAGTGACAAGACAGCAAGTGACAGCAGCCGTTTAGCCAGACAGGAGGTGGAGTATCCTGAAAAAGAATATACATATGAAGATTGGGAACAAGTGGGTGAATTCAAGATAAACAGCAGGTCTGTAGAACAGGATGTAAAAGATGGAGATATTTCATATGTTTACATAATGGGCTTTACATGGCCACAGTTATATGATGCTGATTCTGTTAAATCAATAGTATATACTACATACAATGCACGCGCACAGTTTGAAAAGAGAGATATGCAGCTTAAGGAATTCCTTGATAAAAAAGTTATTAAAACGCAAAGTAAAAAGATATCGGGAGCAGAGCAGGAAGAACTGGATTTAATATTGTATATGGAATTTCCAATAAGTACATATTCATGGTATATGAATAAACAATCATCAGATACGGTACTTAGGGAAAGAAATGACATGCTTAACGCCATACTTATAGAGGCAGAAGTTATATATGATGATGGAACAGAGGAGACTTGTTATTATAAGATTCAGACTGGAACAGCAGACAATTATGTGTTGTTTGAGAGAAACTTGTAGTTGAAAATAAAAGCTTTTTTGAAATGCTTTTCGCATTTTGGCAGTGTCAAATAGCATATGAAACCAGTGCATAAGTTGGTAAAAAGCCTACTAATGCTGCTAAATGAGATGAAATAGTAGGTCTTTTGAGAAGAAATTTTGATGGGAATTAAGGTTGCTAAAGAAAATTGCCTACTAAAGTTGTGATTTATGCGAGAATAGTAGGTTTTTTAGCTGACAAGATGTGACTAATATTACAGATGTATCAGGAAAAGACCTACTAAAGTGTGAAATGTGATGAATTAGTAGGTATTTAATGGGGAAAGAAGCATAATAAACCAACTAACAATGTAAAAAAGACCTATCAGATTGTGAAAATTGATAAAAAAGTAGGTTTAGGAGGCTTTTTATGGATATAAATGAGTTATCACCATCAGAGGTTTTCTCTTATTTTCAGGAGATTTGTGCGATTCCGCATGGTTCTGGGAATACCGGGATGATTGCGGATTATTGTCTGGAGTTTGCTAAGTTGCATGGACTTAAGGCAAGGAAGGATGCGGCTGATAATGTTGTTATATTTAAGGCTGGTTCTTCTGGATATGAGGACTGTGAGCCTGTGATTTTGCAGGGACATCTTGATATGGTGTGTGATAAAGAGCCAGACTGCGATATTGACATGAGTGTACAGAGCATTAAGGCTTGCACTGATGGTAAGATGGTGTGGGCTGACGGCACGACGCTTGGCGCTGATGATGGAATTGCTGTTGCATTTATACTGGCAGTGCTTGCTTCGGATACGATTGCGCATCCTCCTATACAGGCAGTGCTTACGAGCGATGAAGAGATTGGAATGCTTGGCGCAAGAGACCTTGATACTTCTGATCTTACAGCAAAGAGGCTTATCAATATTGATTCTGAAAGTGAGGGAATATTGTATGTAAGCTGTGCTGGTGGTGTGAGAGCTGAGTGCGATATTCCGGTTGAGTATGAGGATGCTGCGGGCGGGGTGGCAGATGGTGCAAGTGATGTGCAGAATGGTTCGGTCTGCTTCGAAGTTAAGATAAGCGGGCTTGCCGGCGGTCATTCCGGCGTTGAGATTCACAAACAGCACACTAATGCTATAAGATTGCTTGCTTCATTACTTTCACATGCCAGCGGGGCAGCAGATTTCCGTCTTGTGTCGCTTTCAGGTGGCGGCAAGGAAAATGCAATTCCAAAAGAAGCAAAGGCAGTTGTAAGTGTCAGAAGCTGCGATGCCACAACATTTGAACAAAGCATCAAAGAGAGTGAGGCTGTGTGGATGCAGGAAATCAGAGCGACAGAGCCATATGCTAAGATTGAGGTTGAAAAGACAGACATTGCAGCAGACAAAGTTCTTGATTTCCATAGCACTGCAAATGTAATATATGCCCTCTGGTTAAGTCCTGATGGTGTGTACAGAATGAGTCAGGAAATTAAGGGCATGGTGCAGACTTCACTTAATCTGGGCACAGCGTATCTTGAAGATGACAAGCTTGTGTACAAATATCTTATAAGAAGCAATACAGCGGCTGGAAAGAAATTATTGCTTGAGAGAGTCACCACATTTGCAAAACATTTGTCAGGAAAAGTAGTCACAATGTCGGACTATCCTGCGTGGGAATACAAGAGTGATTCGCAGTTAAGAAAGATATGCGTTGATAGCTTTACAAATGTGTACGGTCACGAACCGGAAGTGACCTCAATCCACGCCGGACTCGAATGTGGAATACTTGCCGGGAAAATGCCGGGAGTAGATATGATATCATTTGGACCGACACTTGAAAGTGTGCATACGCCTGATGAGTGTATGGACGCGGCTTCAGTGGAGCGGACTTGGGAATATCTGCTGGAGATACTTAAAAGTTTATAATTAAATTTGCGGGAGTAAGTGTGTGACGACAGATTGCATCACATTTACTTCCGCAAATTTAGTTATATACTACAGAAAAATGGGCAGAATATGTTATAAATTAACCATAAGGAGAATTTATACATGATAAAAGATGGATTTTTATACCTTGCGGCACTTATATTTGCAGCCGCAGTATTAGTAAATCTGCCTAAGATTTTTAAAGGGAAAAAGGCACAGGTGTTCTTTAATTTTGCACCGCCGATTGTACTAATATACCTGGGGCTTATGCTCCTTTGCACAATGAAAGTGTGGGACCTTAGTGCAACAAGCGCTGTGTACAAATCAGTCAAGAACCCGATATTATATGCGATGCTTTTCATAATGCTGCTTCGCTGTGATTTGAAGAAAATCATCAAGCTTGGACCTAAAATGCTTATCGGTTTCTTCGCAGCAACATTGTCAATCGGACTTGGATTCTTTGTTTCATATGCAATATTCCACCAGCTCTTAGGCGCAGGTTCATGGAAAGCACTCGGCGCACTGTGCGGAAGCTGGATGGGCGGCGGCGGCAATATGCTCGCAATCCAGGCAGCACTTGATGTTGACGAAGCAACAATGGCTTACGCCCTTGTTATGGATTCAATCTGCGCGACACTTTATGTAATGTTCCTTCTGTGGGCAATCGGAAATCACGAGAAGTTCAACAAATGGACAAAGGCAGACACAAGCATAATCGACGGCGTTGGAGCTACACTCGAAGAGGAAGCAAAAGCCAACACAAAGCCTCTCGTATGGCAGAACATCATTCTTCTGCTCGGTTCAGGACTCTTAGTATCGGCAGTTTCAATGGAACTTGGCAGCATGATTAATGCACATTTATCATTCTTTGACAGCACAACATGGACAGTCCTTATCGTATCAGTGCTTGGTATCGTATTCGCTCTTACACCATTTGGCAAGATTAAGGGAACTGAGGAGATTTCAAATGTAATGCTTTATATAGTCATTGCCTTAATAGCCTCAAGAGCAGACCTTGGAGCAGTCGGCAATGCCCCAATATGGCTTCTAGCAGGATTCGTAATCCTTCTTATCCATGTGGCAATAATGATTGCACTTGCGAAGATATTGAAACTCGACATCTTCACATGCAGTGTTGCTTCCCTCGCCAACATCGGCGGAACAGCAACAGCACCGGTCCTCGCCGGCGCATACTCAAATGTCCTCGTACCAGTTGGTATCATGATGGCGCTGCTTGGCTATGTCATCGGAACCGGCGGCGGCCTGGTTGTGGCCAATCTGATGAGTATATTTGGGTAGATTTTAATGGAATAATTGATGGAGTGGATAGCACTTCGGCAGTAGATGGGTACTGTTGGGGTGCTGTTTTTTTATATGTTGTAGAATTGGTGAAAATAAAAAAGAAACGAGCTACCCGCTTGAGCAGTAATGCTGTACACGACAAAAAACTCATTTCTTAGTTAGTATATTATAAAATATGTATGAGATAGTCAAGAGGAGAAAAATGCATGGTTGTGGAGCAAATTAAATAAAGTGCAATAGGATAAGACGATTTTATTGAATTCGACAAAATACGACAAAACATATGTTATAGCAGGTATATACTATTAGTATGGAGGATAGGACAATGATGTATTTTGAAAAAGATTTAGTGAATAAAGCAATTGAGTTAATAGATGGGAAAAGTAAAAGTGATGAATTGAAGGCATTTACAGATGTGAATGACATTAATAATATGATTATAAATCTGCAAATAAATAGAGATTATCAGTGTGATGCTATTAAATTAAATCAAAGATTGAGAGAAGAGTATCCAAGTATAGAAAAGTTGCTGAATTTAGGAAGAAGTATGGTTAATAATAGTGTGGGTAACAATACAATATATGATGTTGTTTCTGCAATTATAGCTGACTTAAATGCAGATAAATATGGAATATATGTTGATGTACTTCTTAAACATGAGGTTATAAATGATATGAAGAAGTTTATAGAGAAGGTGGATTAATGTAAAAATAGTTCTGGAATAGTCGATTATAATTCTTTATAATTAGTTTAAAGTACATTTGAGATAGATGATGAGGATTTTCATATCTAAGAGAAAGGGCTACATGGATATATTTGAAGAAAAAAGACAATTAATTGAAAAGATTGCATGTCAGAAAGAAGATACTTTAGAGTCAAAATTGGAGTTAAAACAACTTTTATTAAAAGACACTAATGGAGGGAAATTATATAAATACAGGTCTTTTGATAAAGATGGATATTCTCTTAAAAATCTTGAAGAAGGAACTTTACATTGTTCTTTGGTGGAAGCTTTTAATGATCCGTTTGATAGTAAATTTGGGTATTCATTTGAAGCTCTGTACAAAGAAATGAGTAGGGACTATGAAAAAGAAATAAGTGAAAAGATGTATATATTTGAACAGGCTATATATGTACTTAAAAGGGATAAAGAAATTGAAGATTTTAATAAAGAAGAACAAAGAAAAATTAATAAGTTATTGCACAACAACCATTCTCATAAGGTTGTGTTCAATGACATTTGTGAAGTCCTCAGTGACATACTGGAATCCAATATTCTCGTAATCAGCAAGAAAGGTAAAGTACTCGGAGTTGCGATTCATGAGGGTGTGGATGAGATCGAAGAGTTGATCAAGGATCAGGTCGGCGGTTTTGTTGACCGTATGTTGAATGAACGCCTTTTAAGCGTTTTGTCAACGAAGGAAAATGTCAACCTTGCCACATTGGGATTCGCTGAGGAGAACGTGAAGAAGTATCAGGCGATCATCACGCCTATTGATATATCCGGTGAGAGACTGGGTACTCTGTTCATCTACAAATCAGATGCACAGTACGACATCGACGATATCATTCTGAGTGAGTACGGAACCACTGTTGTCGGACTTGAGATGATGCGTTCTGTCAACGAGGAGAATGCAGAGGAGACAAGAAAGATCCAGATCGTTAAATCAGCGATCAGCACCCTGTCCTTCTCCGAACTGGAAGCAATTACCCACATCTTTGATGAGCTGGAAGGCAACGAGGGCATTCTGGTAGCCAGCAAGATTGCAGACAGAGTCGGCATTACCCGTTCCGTTATCGTCAATGCACTCCGCAAGTTTGAGAGTGCAGGCGTTATTGAGTCCCGTTCGTCCGGTATGAAGGGAACCTACATTAAGGTTCTGAACGATGTTGTATTTGACGAGTTGAAAGCGTTAAAAGCGCAGAATAACCGTCCGTCATCCAATGTATAAAAACATATAAGACATTTTAAACAAAAACAAAAGTTT
>OGPA01003076.1_pt1 | contig 11014 bp, 11 predicted proteins | sample 1552841 | NCBI WGS metagenome assembly OGPA01 (sample SAMEA2579916, study PRJEB22360) | human gut metagenome | reverse complement strand
TCGGCGTGGGTCAGCAGGCCCGTCTCGCCGGGCGCGGCGGGGAATTCGCCCTCGGAGAGGCCCAGCACAAAGACATAGTCCGGTGCGTCAAGGCGCATCTTGCCTGCGCTGGCCAGCACCACGGCGTCCAGCGTCTGGGGGATGTGGCCGAGGTCGGACGAGCGCAGCAGCAGCCCGAACAGCTCTTCGTACTCGGGGATGGTGACGCTCTGGCTGCCCAGCAGGCTCGCCATCTCGTCCAGCAGGCCCATGACCACGTTCCACTCCCGGGCGGCTTCCTCGGCGGCGGGGATGCCCCGCTCGGCCCGGATGGCCTCCACCTGCGCGGCCTGAGCGTCCTCCGCGCCCAGCTCCTTCAGGCAGAAGTAGAGGGCGCGGCTCATCTGCTCGGCGTTGGCAGAGCGGAGCTTCCCGCGCAGGCCGTCGGCGGCGGTAATGAGAAGGGCGCGGGCCTTTTCGGCCCGGGCGAGGTTTTCTCTGTCCTCGTCGGTGGGCTCCACATCGCCGAAGCCCCGGGGGTTCTTCTCGAAGGGCGCGCGCCACGCCGCCGCGTTGGGCGACCAGGTGTAGGCGTAGTTCTCGAGGGCGCAGACCTCTTCCTCGGTGAGGGCGCAGAGGCCGGTCTTGGCCAGGGTGGTGAGCTGTTCCGTCAGCTCCGCACCCCGGGCAATGGCCAGGAGACACCGCACTGCCGTTGCCGGGGCGCTGAACTCGGGCGTCGTCGGCTCGTCGCAGTAGAGGGGGATGTCCGCCATCCGGAACTCGTACTTCACGGCGGCGCGGTATTTCGAGATGTCGCGGCAGACCACCGCCACCTTCCCGCAGCGGACGCCCTGCCGCATGAGGCGGCGGATGGCAGCAGCGGCGGCGCGGGCTTCTTCCTCCCGGCTGGGAGCGGCGAAAAGCTTTATCTCCGGGCAGGCCGGAGGCGGGTCACACCGGCCCGCGGCCAGCAGCTGGGCCGCTGCGGCAAGGCCGGGGGCATCGGCGTGGCGCACATCCCGGCGCAGCAGGTCCGGCTCGGCCACATCAGCGCCGTTCGGGCCAGCTGACGCAGCTGGCCCGCCACCTGCTTCGCGCCGGAGAAAAGACTCATGTCCCCTGGCACGAGCGGGGTGCCGTCGTCGCAGAGGGCCACCGTCACGGTGGGCAGCGAGGCCAGCAGGGCGCCCATCAGCCGCTTTTTCGGGGCGTTGAAGGTGTCGAACTCGTCGATAAAGACGGCCCTGTCCCGCAGGAACTCCGGCAGTTCGCCCCGGGCCAGTGCGGCCTCGAGGCGGGATGCGGCCAGCTCCAGCCGGGCGGAGGGGTCCATGCCTGTCCCGGCCAGCAGGGTCTCGTAGCCCTGAAAGATGAGGGCCAGTTCGCTGAGCTTGGCGCTGTCGGTGCCGCAGTCCTGTGCCAGCTCATAGAGCTGTTGGCCCGAGAGACCCGCGCTCTTGAGCTCGTCGATGGTCTCGGCGGCCATCTGGCAGAAGGCGGCCGAGCGGCGGTGGCGGTAATAGTAATGGACGTTGTCCTGCAGTTCTTCGAGGGCGCGGCGCACCAGCACGGCACGGCCCGCGTCGCTGAGGGTCTGGACGGCAGAGCCGCCCTCCGCCGACAGGATATGCTCGGCGAGGCTGGTGAAGGAAAAGCTCTCCACCAGTCCGCTCAGCGCGTCGCCCAGCTCCCGGTGGATGCGGCCCTCGGTGGACGAGGTGAACTGCTCCGGCACCAGCAGGATGCTCTTCTCCCCCGCCTCGGCCCGCGCCCGGATGCGCTGGTACAGCAGGGTGGTCTTTCCGCTGCCGGAGCCGCCTAAAAGTAGTTTTAACATGGTGAATCTCTCCGTTGGGTCAGTTTTTTATCGTGGGAGCCAAAAGCCTCTCCCTTTGGGAGAGGTGTCACCGAAGGTGACGGAGAGGGCTAGCCCGGCATGACAGAACCACCGCACAGCGATAAGCAGAAGCCTTTGTCAGGGCGATACCATCGCTGCGCCTGAGTCTCGCTGTCCGCGTCCTTGCCCTCTCAGTCACGCCGCGGCGTGACAGCTCCCCCAAAGGGGGAGCCATTGGCAAGCCGGTTTTGGTCGTGCTGGACGCCTGAGGCCCACTGTGGCGCAAAAGACCGGGCCTCGCGCTCAGACTTAATATCAGCTATCATTGTACCACAAAATTGCAGCGACATCTATTCTGTGGTACAATGAAGAAAAAATCATCTCAGAAAGAGGACACCTGCATGAAAATTTTAGCAGTAGATTACGGCGACAGCCGCACCGGCCTCGCCACCTGCGACCGCACCGAGTTCCTGACTTCCCCCATCACCCCTCAGATCACCGTCAAGGCCCGGGACAAAGTTGCCGCCAGGGTCTGCGAGGTGGCAAAGGAGATCGAAGCCGAGCTCATCGTCATCGGCCTGCCGCTGAACATGGACGGCACCGAGGGCGAGCGCGCCCGCAAGAGCCGCAAGCTGGCCAAGACCGTTGAGATCTGGAGCGGCCTGCCCGTCCGGATGTGGGACGAGCGCCAGACCACCTGCGCCGCTGCCGACCTCCTCGACGAGAGCGGCACCTTCGGTGCAAAGCGGAAAAGCATCCTCGACTCGGTAAGTGCGACGGTGATATTGGACGACTACCTCGCATGGCGGAAGGAGCACCCGGGGGAGGTCTGAACGCCCCCGCCGCCCCTGCGGCAAAGTTTCTTTGCGAAGTCCGGACAGTTTGTTGCAAAGTCCGCAGAAAATCGTCGTTTTCCGGTTTGTTTTCACAATTTTTCTGAGCCGAATTTGTATAGTTTTCCGGCTTGACAGCACCGGCTCTTCTCCGATAAAATGAGGGTAGAAGAACCCCCTGACCAGATGGCCGGAGAGGACGCTTCTTCATGAGAAAAAACAACTGGACTCACCAAAACAAAAACGATTGGAGGCGACCCACATGACAAAACTGAGAAAGCTGACTGCCCTGCTTCTGGCCGGTGCACTGACCCTTCTGCTCCTGACCGCCTGCAGCGGTGGCGGCGGTTCTTCCGGCCCGGAGGCCCAAGCCGAAGCCAAGGTGATGCGGGCCATCAATTCTGGCCGCGCCACGGCTCTGGCCAATGACGAGGGGATGCGTACTGTTGCAAACGCCCGTCTGGACGCTCTGGAGCTTGAGCTGAATGGCGCTGCTCTCGGATACAAGTTCTCCAACAAGGCGGATGTCAAGTGGGATGCTGACAACCAGAACGCTACCCTCACTCTGGTCGCTAAATACGACTACAACGATACCACGCTGCAGAAGATCATCGATCAAATCAAAGGCAGCAATCAAGACCAAGCCCTGGATTTTGCCCTGAAGGGCAACTATACCAAGGCAGGCGTAGTGGCCCGGATCATTCGCGGCCAGACTTATGTTGCCATCTCCCTGCGGGTGGGCAGGAATCTCTGATCTCTTCCCGATTTTCCCCGCATCTCGTCTGATTTCCCCATAAACGCAGATCACCCGCCAGTTGGCGGGTGATTTTTTGCAGCTGTCCCACCGCCCGGAGGGCGGAAAACCAGCTTCTTATTCGTATTTCGTAATGGTCACGCTGTTGATGGTGACAGCCTCCGTCGGGCGCTGATTTTCGTCCACGCCGGTCTGGGCGATGGTGATATTGGACGACTACATCCAGTGGCGGAAAGAGCACCCGGGGGAAGTCTAAGATTCCCAAGTGAGTCGTAAATTTTCTGTGCGGCGCTTGACTTCTCCGATAAATCGCGTATACTAGAGTCAGGAACATAAATACCACGTCCAACACCCCAAAAAGGAAAAACCCCCTCGGAGATCCTACCTCCAAGGGGGCTTTTCACTTAGTCGGGCTTACGGTCATCGCTGTGCCGGTCAAGCCACTTGCAAACAACGTGTCCTACAATGTTTGCCGAGACCGACACCAAGAACATAAATAGATACTCCACATCCTTCACCCCCTTTCCCGTAAGGATAGCGGGGATGAACCGCATTCTCATTATATCATAGCTTTCGACAAAAAGATACACCAAAAACAAAAGGGACGCTTCCGCGTCCCTTTTGTTTTTACTGATACGTTTCAATGCTCACGCTGTTGATGGTGACAGCCTCCGTCGGGCGCTGAGTTTCGTCCACGCCGGTCTGGGCGATGGTGTCCACCACTTCCATCCCTTCGTACACCTGCCCGAAAACAGTGTCGGTGTAGTCGAGGTAGGGTGCGCCGCCCGCCGTCTGATAGGCGCTCACCACGTCGGCCCGCCAGCCGGCGGCGTTCATCTGGTCGATGAGCTCCTGCGTCACCGAGCTGCTGCCCGGCAGGGTCTCCATGACATAGAAGACGCTGGCGCAGTCGCCGGAGGCGTCCGCTGCCGCACAGAGTGCGCCGGAATAGTGGTGGAGCTTATCGGTGGTCTCGGCGGAGAAACGGTTCCCGTTCCAGATGGTGGTGCCTTTGCCGTCCGCGCCCTGCCCGGCCTCCACCACGAAGTCCTTCTCCGCCCGGGTGACGGTCAGTCCGTTGTAAAAGCCCTGCTGAGCCAATGTCGTGAAATTCTGCACGGCCTGTGGGGCCTCGGTGGAAAAGAGCACTGCTTTGAACACGCCTGCCGAGGTATCGAACACCGCGATGGTGTCCCCCGCCGCCGGGTGGGTGAACTGCAGCTCTGCCGACTCCACAGCCGGGCGGCTGACCTTCTGCACCGTGTCGGCCTTCCCGCCCTGGATGCTGGAGAGGATATTGTCCGCACTGCACCCGGCCAGAACTGCCGTCAGGGCCAGTGCCGCCATTATTTTTTTCAAGGCTCTCATGATCGGGCCTCCCTGTCCATATATTATAGCAACGATGGCTTTTCAAAAGCTATCGCTATAGTATATCACATTCCGGCCCGGGAAGCGAGAGGGAAAAGCGTGAAAATTTGTTATTGGATTTCTATGCGAAAAACATCTTGACGAGCGGGCAAAAAAACGCTACACTATAGGCGTACCCGGAACCCACAGCTCAGAGGGAGCAGAGAGGGCAGGGTGTGACAGTTATCCCATTTTTTAGATATTTGACAGGAGAACGTGACTTATGGCAGAAGATATGAACAAGTCCGCCGCTGAGACCGAAGAGGAATATCAGCCCGACCTGATGACCCTCGAGGACGAGGACGGCAATGAGGTCACGTTTGAAGTGATCGACGCTCTGGACCATAAGGGCGTGCATTACCTGGCCGTTGTCGAATACGCCGAGAACGAGGAAGACCTGGACGAGGACGCCCAGCTGGTCATCCTGAGCGTCGGCGAGGACGACGAGGGCGAGTATCTCGACGTGGTCGAGGACGATGAGACCCTGCTGGAAGTCAGCAAGCTGTTCGAGAAGCGTCTGAGCGACCAGTTCGAGATCGAGTGATCTTTCAGCAAAGACTTCCTGCCCGGCGCGATTTGTTGCGGTTTATATGATCCTACTAATCATCCAACGGGAGCTTGGAGTTCGTCGGTGGATTGCAGACCTCCCCGTCATGGGTCGACCATGAAGGCTCGATGAGGAAGCGCGAAACCGGAGACAGAGCACCCACCTGTCCGCAAGGGTAGGTTTGATTGCCGCAGACGACCGGGCGGGATTCTTTATAGGTTTTCAAAAAGGCTCTCGTGCCGTATTTCCTGCCGGCATGAGAGCCTTTTTCTTTTGTCTCTATTCCCCGGTCTCGTCCGTGAACAGGCCCGGGATGCCGCAGACAGCGGCCACACCCACCAGCGTGAACACGATGCGTGACCAGATGGACGCGCTGCCGCCCAGCAGCCAGCCGACGAAGTCGAACTGGAACAGGCCCACAAGACCCCAGTTGATGCCGCCGACGATCATGAGGATGAGACAGATTTTATAAAAGGTCTGCACAAAAAGACCCTCCTTCCTTTGGGCAGTATGCCCGACGGGAAGGAGGGTTATGCATTTTATAGGGTCAGCGCTGCTCGAAAGCCTCTCCCTCTGGGAGAGGTGGCATTGCGAAGCAATGACGGAGAGGGCAAGCCCAGCACGAAAGAGCCGTTGCGCAGCGATGGGCAGGCTCTTTGTCAGAGCGATGCTGTCGCTGTGCCTGTGCTTTACTTGTAGCGGCCTTGCCCTCTCAGGCGCTTCGCGCCAGCTCCCCCAGAGGGGGAGCCTTTGGCAGGCCGGTCAAGTTTCCTCTGGACGCGCAAAGCTTATTTGTTTCGTGGACTGTAGTGCCCTGCTGTCTAGGCCAGCGGCAGCTTGACAAGGTGCGTCGTCCAGAAGCGGCTGCCCTCTGTAGCAAGGCCCGCCCTTTTGCGCCATATTGCGCCTCGGGCGTCCAGTAGGAAGTGGCCCGACTTGCCAAAGCCTCTCCCTATGGGAGAGGTGGCATTGCGAAGCAATGACGGAGAGGGCAAGCCCGGCACGAAAGAGCCGCCGCGCAGCGATAAGCAGGCTCTTTGTCAGAGCGATACTATCGCTGTGTTTATGCTTCTCTCCTGGCATCCTTGCCCTCTCAGGCGCTTCGCGCCAGCTCTCCCAAAGGGAGAGCCTTTCCATACCGTCAGGCAGCAAAAAGCTCCCCCTTTCGGAGGAGCTTGAACTGCGGTTTATCAGGACAAGATCATTCTGTCATTTGCAAACTCACCGCCGCTGGCGATCTGGAACTTTGCCAGCAGGTCGGAGACCTGCAGGTTCTTCTTCTCCTCGCCGGAGACGTCGTAGATGATGTGACCCTCGTACATCATGATAAGGCGGTTGCCGTACTTGATGGCGTCCTTCATGTTGTGGGTGATCATCATGGTGGTCAGGTGGTTCTCCTCGACGATCTTCGCCGAGAGGGTCAGCACCTTGAGGGCGGTCTTGGGGTCGAGGGCGGCGGTGTGCTCGTCCAGCAGCAGGAGCTTGGGCTTGTTCATAGTGGCCATCAGGAGGGTCAGCGCCTGACGCTGGCCGCCGGACAGCAGGCCCACACGGGCGGTCAGCCGGTTCTCGAGGCCCAGATCGAGGCTCTTGAGCAGTTCACGGTACTGCTCCCGCTCCGCCCTGGTGATGCCGATGCGGAGGGTACGGGGCTTGCCGCGGCGGGCGGCGAGGGCGAGGTTCTCTTCGATCTGCATGGTGGCGGCAGTGCCGGTCATGGGGTCCTGAAAGACGCGGCCAATGTAGGCGGCGCGCTGATGCTCGCCCAGACGGGTGACGTCCACACCGTCGATGATGATCTTGCCGCAGTCCACGGGCCAGACGCCGGCGACGGCGTTCAGCATGGTGGACTTGCCTGCGCCGTTGCCGCCGATGACGGTGACGAAGTCGCCCTCATTCAGGTTCAGGTTCAGGCCGTTCAGGGCCGTCTTCTCGTTGACGGTGCCTGCGTTGAAGGTCTTGGAAACATTTTGTATCTCAAGCATTGTTTGCGCCCTCCTTGTTTGCCTTTTTGGCCGCAGGCTTTGCGAAGTATCTGCCCTTCCAGTACGGCACGGCAAGGAAGACAGCCACAACGGATGCGCTCAGCAGCTTTAACAGGTTTGCGTCAAAGCCGAGGGTCAGCACCAGCTGGATGACGATGTAGTAGATGATGGCACCCAGAGAGACAGACACCATCTTGAGGGCGAAGTTGTGGAAGATGCGGCCAAACACAGCCTCACCGATGATGACAGCGGCCAGACCGATGACGATGGCGCCGCGGCCCATACCGACATCCGCAAAGCCCTGATACTGGCTCAGCAGAGCGCCGGACAGCGCCACCAGAGCGTTGGAAACGGCCAGACCCAGCACGATGTTGAAGTTGGTGTTGATGCCCTGTGCGCGGGACATGGCGGGGTTGGAGCCGGTGGCGCGGATGCCGCAGCCCAACTCGGTGCCGAAGAACCAATACAGCACGGCGATGACCACAGCCGACACCAGAATGACCATGATGATGGGGTTGTGGAGCGCGAACTCCTTGACCCAGCGCAGGGAGATGAGCAGGTCATACTTGTCCACGTTGATGGACTGGTTGGCCTTGCCCATGATCTTCAGGTTGATGGAGTAGAGGGCCAGCTGAGTCAGGATGCCGGACAGGATGGCCGGGATGCCCATAAAGGTGTGGAGCAGGCCGGTGACAAGGCCGGTGGCGAGGCCCGCCAGCACGGCAGCCAGCAGGGACACCCAGACATTCTGGCCCGAGAGCAGGCACATGACGCAGACTGCGCCGCCGGTGCCGAAGGAGCCGTCCACGGTCAGGTCCGCCACATCAAGGATGCGGTAGGTGAGATAAACGCCGATGGCCATGATGCCCCAGATGAGGCCCTGTGCGCACGCACCCGGCAGAGCACCGGGCAGGTTCGCCAGTCTTGCAAGCATTTCCAAAATGATTCCTCCTAAATTACACTTTTTTATAGCCCCGTTTGATACGGGAAAGCGGAGAAGGGCGGGAAAACCGCTCTTCTCCGCTGTTTTTTTAGTGGTTAAACCTCTCCGTCACGGCTCCGCCGTGCCACCTCCCCTATCGAGGGGAGGCCTTGGCATTCCGTAAAGCTTTTCCTCTTCGCCAGAGGCTCCCCTCGGTAGGGGAGCTGTCTGCCGAAGGCAGACTGAGAGGTTATCCCTTATCAGCCCTCGATGGCCTCGTAGCCTTCGGGAGCGGTCAGGCCCAGGTCGTCGCAGATGGTCTTGTTGTACTTCTTGGTCACATCGGTGTACTCGATGGGCATGTCAGAGACATTGGACTCGCCCTTCAGGATCTTGACGGCCATCTCACCGGTGGTGTGGCCCAGGTCGTAGTAGCTGATGGACAGGGTGGCCACGCCGCAGCCGGAGCAGATGCCCTCCTCACCGGCGAAGACGGGCTTCTTGGCCGGGCGGCAGATGCCGTCCACGATGCCGGTGTTGGCAGCGACGGTGTTGTCGGTGGGGACATACAGAGCGTCGTTCTCGTCAGCGGCCTTCTGGCAGACGGAAGACAGGTCGTTGGAGTCGGAGAAAGCGTACTGGGTCGCGGTGACGCCCTTGGCCTCCAGATACTTCTGGACCTCGTCCACCTGATACTGGCTGTTGGCCTCAGCGGAGCAGTACAGCAGACCTACGTTCTTGGCATCCGGGAACAGCTCCTTGAGCATGTCGGCCTGACCGTCGAGCGGTGCAAGATCGGTAGTACCGGAGATGTTGGTGCCGGTCTTGCCGGTCCAGTCGGATACGCCAAGTGCGGTGCCGTAGTCGGTTACCGAGGTGCCGAGGATCGGAATATCAGAGGTGCCGGCCTGTGCTGCCTGCAGTGCTGCGGTAGCATTGGCCATGATCAGGTCAACACCTTCGGAAACAAAGCCGTTTACAATCGTGGTGCAGTTTGCGGACTCGCCGGAAGCATTCTGCGGATCAAATTCAACCGAACCGCCGTCAGCCTCGACCAGCTCCTTCAGCTTATCCTGAAAACCCTGCGTAGCCGCATCCAGCGCCTCATGCTGAACCAGCTGAACGATGCCTACCTTATAGTTGCCAGCCGAACCGGAATCGCTGCCGGAGGCTGCATTGCTGTCATCGCTGCCGGAGCTGCTGCCGCCGCAGGCAGTCATCGTGAGTGCCATGGCGCCAGCCATCAGCGCTGCGAGTAATCTCTTCTTCATGGGAAACCCTTCTTTGTTCAAATTTTACTTTTCACAGAACTTTTGCACTTCTGTTACTTCATCATTTTAGCAGTTAAAAGAGTGCAAGTCAAGTATACCGTTTAAATTTCTTACGATAAGAATTATCTATCCGTCATTTTTTACAATATCGACTTTGCAATTTGTTAACAATCTGTAAGGAATGTCAAATTTCAGTTGACCGCCGCTCCTGTCTATCGTACAATAGAGGTAACAAAAGCAGCACCGGTGAATCAGCTTCACGGTGCTGCTCTGCTACGATTTATATTACAATTTTTAAGGAGCGATACTATGAATATTTCGTTCTTCCTGAAACCCAAGGTAGAGGTTTCCTACTTAACCGAAAGCTGCCCGGTGCAGAAGGCCATTGACGACATGCTCCACAGCGGCTTCACAGCGATTCCTGTGGTAGATGCCAAGGGTAAATACGCCGGAACGATCACCGAAGGTGATTTTCTGCGGCTGGTGCTGCATTATCCGAAGGAAACCCTCGAACAGCTGACCGTCGGTCAGGTTGAGCTGCGGGTACACCACCGCTCGGTAAGCATTGATGCACGCATGGAGGATATGGTCGATCTGGTCACAGCGCAGAATTTTGTACCTGTAGTGGACGGACGCGGTATCTTCTGCGGTATTGTCACCCGTCGGGATGTGATCACCTACCTCTGCAAGCAAGTGCAGAGCTGATTCAACGAAGCAGTTCGCGGTATGTATCCTCGCTGTCCGGCTGTCCGACAACGGCCAGAGAAGCCTTCGAGCGGTCGAACACACGGCGGGCAAGGTTCAGAATATCATCTGCGGTCACGCGGTCATAGGAATCGAGCACTTCCTCGATCTTGGATACCTCGCCGCGCAGCAGTTCACTGCGGCCGATGGTCATCATGCGGTTGCCTGTATTCTCCAGCCCCATCAGCAGCGTGGTCTTGGCCTGCTCGCGGCAGCGCGACAGTTCGTCCGGCGCCGGTCCGTTCTGACAGAATTCATCGAGTTCACGCAGAATGAGATCGAGCGCCTTGCGCTCGGTCTCCTGACCCAGACCGGTGTAGATGGACAGCAGACCGGTATCCAGATGCGGTGTGGTAAACGTGTACACCGAGTAGCACAGACCGTTCTGCTCGCGCACGCTCTGGAACAGGCGGGACGACATGCCGCCGCCGAGAATGGAACTGAGCAGGTTCATTGCAAAGCGGTCCTCGCTGACAAGCGATACGCCCGGGAAGGACAGGCACAGGTGGTTCTGCTCGATCTCCTTATCCTTCAGGAACAGGCTCGGCTGGTAGGCTGCCGGTGTGATAACGTTTTTGCCCTCGCCCTGCATCTCGGAGAACAGCTCCTCGATAAAGTCGAGATCCTCATCGGTAAAATGGCCGGAAACCGCAACAACTGTATCCTGCGGACGGTAATATTCGCGCATATACTTGTGCAGTGTTTCCGAGGTCATCGGCTCGAGCGTTTCCG
>OGPA01003074.1_pt1 | contig 11021 bp, 9 predicted proteins | sample 1552841 | NCBI WGS metagenome assembly OGPA01 (sample SAMEA2579916, study PRJEB22360) | human gut metagenome | reverse complement strand
TGATATTAAATAATGTATGCATATTGGCAATCTGTTTTGTAATACTGCTTCCACTAAATGCTGCCACATAATCTGTGATTGGTGTGATCAGACATAGCACTGTAAAGATTACTGTTCCAATGATATTGAAACTTAAATGGATGATCGTTGCTCTCTTTGCACTTCTCTCTGTTCCAATGGATGCTAATATTGCTGTGATACATGTACCAATATTCTGTCCAAATAATACAAATGCTGCATCATGGAAACTGATAATTCCACTTAATGCCAGTGCCTGTAAGATACCTACAGATGCAGAAGATGACTGGATCACTGCTGTAAAGATCATACCTGCAATGATTCCGATCAATGGATTTGAGAATCTTGTCATAAGGTTGATAAATGGTGGATACTCACGAAGTGGTACCATTGCATCTCCCATCATATTCATTCCGACAAATAAGATACCAAGTCCTGCGATGATTTCCCCAACAAACTGTACTTTTTCATTCTTTGAAAATACAACAAGTGCTACACCAATAAACGCGATCAATGGTGCTAAAGCCCCAACGTCTAAAGCAATTAACTGTCCTGTAATTGTTGTACCAATATTAGCTCCCATGATGATCCATACTGCCTGATTTAATGTCATCATTCCAGAATTTACAAATCCTACGACCATAACTGTTGTCGCTGAAGATGACTGGATCACAGCTGTGATCAGAGCTCCTACGATAATTCCTAAAAATCTGTTAGATGTCAGTTTTTCCAAAATGTCTTTCATTTTATTTCCAGCAACGGATTCCAGTCCATTACTCATCATCTGCATACCATAAAGGAATAATGCTAATCCTCCTAGCAGACCTAAAATGTTTGTACTGCTCACTTTTCTTTCTCCTTTTGTTGTTTTACATTTTTTCACTTATTTTTTACAACAGTTTTATTTTAACTTATTTTCAAGTTGAGTAGTGTTAAATCTATGTAAAATTTTAATTGCATGGACTACGCAGCTTGAAAACTTTATCTTTGGCATCCTTTTATATCAGCTATATGGAAAAAATGCGGAGACTTTCTATTGATCGTCTCCGCATTTTCTTATTGTATTTGCATTTTGTTTTCTATGAATTCTGACGAATTATTCTTCATCGTCATCATCTTCAACCCATTGAGCATATCCTGTGTTAAATGTTGATGTATTCACTTCGTCTGTCTTAGTCTCAGAAACTTCAACATTTTCCTGAGTATTTTTTTCAGTTTCTACTTCTTTTTCCATTGTCTCTGATACATTTTTCTCAGACTCTTTTTCCGGATTCTTGTATTTATTGAAGATTTCCATAAATTCTTTTCCTGTGATCGTCTCACGCTTGATCAAAAACTGCGCTGCTTCGTCAAGAATGTCCATATTTTCACGAATATATGTGACTGCTTTAGCGTAAGCTTCTTTTAACATCTTCATGACAACTTCGTCAACCTTGGCTGCTGTTGTCTCTGCACAGTTCATAACGGCACGTCCGTCAAGATATCGGTTTGTGATAGATTCCAGTCCAATCAGACCAAATTCTTCTGACATACCGTACTGTGTAACCATTGCTCTCGCGATTGCTGTTGCACGTTCGATATCATTGGAAGCTCCAGTTGTGATCGTGTTGAATTTCACTTCTTCTGCAGCACGTCCACCGAAAAATGCTACAAGATCTGCTAACATCTCGTCTTTCTTATTCAGATATTTTTCTTCTTCTGGACGCTGCATTGTATATCCAAGTGCTCCCATTGTACGAGGCACGATCGTGATCTTCTGTACTGGCTCTGATTCTTTCTGTAATGCCATAACCAATGCATGTCCAACCTCATGGTATGCAACGATCTGTTTCTCTTCATCACCAAGGATTCTGTCTTTCTTCTCTTTACCAGCGATGACAACTTCAACCGCCTCAAATAAATCCTTCTGTGAAACAGCTTTTCTTCCGGCTTTGACAGCTCCTAGGGCTGCTTCGTTGATCATATTTGCAAGATCAGATCCTACAGCTCCGCTTGTTGCTAATGCGATTTCTTCAAAGTCAACAGTCTCATCCATCTTAACGTCTTTGGCATGTACTTTTAATGTCTCAATTCTTCCCTTTAAGTCTGGACGTTCTACGATAACTCGACGGTCAAAACGTCCTGGACGAAGAAGGGCTTTATCCAAAACTTCTGGACGGTTTGTGGCTGCAAGGATAATGATACCTTTGGATGTATCAAAACCATCCATCTCTGCTAATAAGGCATTCAGTGTCTGTTCACGTTCGTCATTTCCTCCACCATGCATACCGTTGTCACGGCTCTTACCGATCGCATCGATCTCGTCGATGAAAATGATACATGGTGCCATCTGCTGTGCCTGTTTAAATAAATCACGGACTCTTGATGCACCAACTCCGACGAACATCTCTACGAAATCAGATCCGGAAAGTGAAAAGAATGGTACTCCTGCCTCACCAGCTACAGCTTTGGCAAGCAATGTCTTACCAGTTCCCGGAGGTCCTACAAGCAATGCACCTTTTGGAAGCTTCGCACCAATCTCTGTATACCGTTCTGGGTGATGGAGAAAATCAACCATCTCTGTCAGTGTTTCCTTCGCTTCGCCCTGACCTGCAACATCTGCAAATGTCACGCCCGTCTTCTTCTCAACATATACTTTTGCATTGGACTTTCCAACTCCCATCATACCGCTGCTTCTGCGCATCATCATAACAAGGAATCCAAAGATCAGTAAAGTAGGGATCAAACTGATCGCTACGGATAAGAATGTATCCATCGGATCTTCTGGTTCCTGCTCAAATGCGATCTTACTCTTGATCAGACGATTAACCAGTTCATAATCACCACTGATTCTCTGTACTGTGTAAGTTGTTTTGTAAAAAGGATTTCCCTCTTTCTTTGGTGTCACTTTTAACTGAGTGTCTGTTACTTTTACACTCTTTACTTGATCCTTGTCAACCATTGTGACAAATTTATTGTATGAAATCGTTGTCTCGGTTCCATTTCTCCATTTTGTTATGATGGAATTGAAAAAGATTGTTCCAAGAATAGAAACTACAAGAAAAACAGCTAAATACTTGGCATTTCTCTTCTTGTTATCTTTGTCATTCTTATCATTTTTATTATTCTGTTGATTATTCAAATGTCAGCTCCTCCTTTGATTCATAAGCACCATTATATGTTTTCTGATTTTATAAATCAATAAAACTATTCTAAACTTTTTATAATTTTAGTGAAAAATTACATCTTTTTCGTAAAATTGGCTTTTTAATATGATATATGGATAAGATATTCCCTTTCTCTGGTGCTCTTTTGTAACCCCGATCAGTGTTGTATCAATATAAATATGTGACTGATCCTGTGTAAATTCTTTTACTTTGATCTTATATCCACTCCCTGGCTGTCTTCCGTAACCTATGACATAATAAGTAAAGTCTCCTGTTGTATATGTAAAATGAAAAGTTTTCTTCTTCTCCTGGTCGATCAACTTTCCAAGTTCCTCCGGAACTACATTTCTTGTGCATACTACATACGTGACTTTCTCCTGTTCTCCATTTTCTTTTTTTCTAAGACAACCTGTCTGTATGATTGATAACATGCAAAATAAAATGATGCAAAGTCTCCATTTGTTCACAGATATTTTCCTTTTTAATCATTTTATGCAATTTGATTTAAGATAATACTTGTTTGATCATCTGTGGTTTCTCTAGCTGATCCTTTGCTATATAGAAATTTTCTTTAAAATGTTTCACTGCCTGTCTGACTTTCTCCTCTTCATTTCCATAAATCGTTGCCAGCAAATCTCCTTTCTTCACTGGATCTGCAACTTTCTTTGAAAATACTAATCCAACTGTCGGATCGATCTGACTGTCTTTCGTCTCTCTTCCACCACCAAGGATCAATGAACAGATTCCTATCTCCTGTGCGTTAATATGTTCAACAAATCCTTCTTGTTCTGAGCGTATTTCTTCTATTACATGTGCCTGTTCAAACAGTTCTGGATGATCTATATATCTTGTATCACCGCCCTGTGCAGCCACAAACTGTTTAAATTTTGCAAGTGCCTTTCCATCTCTGATCGTAGTTCTTACCATGGATACTGCGTCATCAAATTTCTCTGCAACACCTCCAAGCATCAGCATATGAGAGGCTAGTGTTTCTACCAGTTCCGTGAAATCTTCTGGTCCATTTCCTTTCAGCGTATCAATCGCTTCCTTAACCTCCAGAATATTCCCAACTGCCATTCCAAGTGGTTCATCCATATTCGTGATCACTGCTGTCATCTTTCTTCCAGCACTTTTCCCGATATCAACCATCTCCTGTGCTAATTTCACAGCTTCTGATTTTTCTTTCATAAATGCCCCACTGCCAGTTTTCACATCTAACAAGATTGCATCTGCACCAGCTGCCAGTTTCTTACTCATAATACTGCTCGCAATCAAAGAAATCTGATCCACTGTCGCTGTCACATCTCTCAATGCATACAAAAGCTTATCCGCAGGTGCCAGATTCTTTGTCTGTCCCATAATGGAAACACCTATAGAGTTTACCTGTTCTTCAAATTGTTCATCTGTCAACTGCGTTGAAAATCCTGGAATACTTTCAAGTTTATCAATCGTGCCGCCCGTATGTCCAAGTCCACGTCCAGACATCTTCGCCACAGGAATTCCAAGAGATGCAACGATCGGAGTCAATGCAAGAGAAGTCTTATCTCCAACTCCTCCAGTACTATGTTTATCTACCTTAATGCCTTTAATTCCTGACAGATCTAACATCTCACCACTTTGTGCCATTGCCATCGTAAGCTCATAAGTTTCTTCCTTATCAAGCCCCTGAAAACAAATCGCCATCATCATCGCAGACATCTGATAATCTGGGATCCTCCCATCTGTATATTCACGGATCATCCAATCTATTTCATCTTTTGTCAAGACATTGCCCTGTCGTTTTTTTAATATGAGATCGTACATTCGCATAGGTTGTTCCTCCTTTTCTTTCTATTATATTTAGTATATCACAAGATGAACAGTTGTATGACAATGACTTCATAAAGAACAGGTATGTTTTGGAATTCATTAAATTCCTTATGCATACCTGTTCTTTGTTGTTATCCATTATTTTTATTTCGTCACAACTGTTTTCTTTCCACTCCAGCTAGAATAATAGTTTACTTTTGATACCGTTTTATAAGTACGAACCTGAACATAATATTTTTTCTTCTTGCTAAGACTTGAAAAGTTGCCTGTGTTAATACTTTCACTGCTGGATTCTTTACTTTTCCATCGTAAATATAAGAAGTCTGTGTAAGAAGCCTGCTTTTTCCTCTGCCCTGACGCCGATTGTTCACGTATCAATTTATTATTTTTCTTGATGCCAAGACAGAAAAAGACCGCCCTACTCTGAGAAAGTAAGCGGTCTATAAAACTTATATTAATCAGCTAAACCGTCATCGGTAGCACCTTTTTATATTATTATATTAATATTTGATCAACTTTCTTAACATATGTTCCCATCTTCTCATTGTATTTTCTCTTTTTCTACTCTAAGTTCAATTTCTTTGTTAATATCACTTCTGTAATGATATGATAAATAACAATGATCACAATATTCTCTACAAGATAGATCCACAGATCACTGTCAAATCCAAATGCGTTCTGCAGGTTTGAACCCATATTTCCTAAACTTTCCATTGTTGGAATTCCAATAAGTGATACAATGATTGATAATGCTGCATATGCCACAAATGCAAACAGGAATCGATTGCCGTTGCTCAGCTGTCCAATCACCATTGCTGCGTATACATGATAAATACTGCTTAGCAAACTTACCACCGCTATGATTGCTCCATATCCGATCCATGGTCCTGCGTGTACTTTGATGACCCAATTTCCAAAATACGTTGCGGTATCCATAAGTTTTACTGGACTGATCGCTATGATCTCTACCCCTAATAAAGAGATCACAAAAGCAGTTCCACAACTGATGATCAATGCACTGATTACTTTCGATAAGATCAGGCTTCTTGTTGTAACTGGCAATGTAAACATTAAATATCCTTCTTCTTGAAGCAATCCTTTCCAGAACCGCTGGATCACAATGATCACGTTCACGACAAAAATCGCAACGATCACTGCAACAATAACAACAAGACTGAATACGATCATCGTATTTCCAATTCCCTCAAGGTTGGAACGAATGCTAATTCCAAAGATGATTCCCATCACTAAAAGTACACCCCATAATGGTGCTAAAATCTTTGCTAATGCTTTCAGATCATACTTAATTAATTTGCCTAACATGCTTCGTCCCCTCCTCTGTATACATCCGTATGAAATATCTCACGAAACAGGGCATCGATAGATTTGCCGCTTTCTTCTCTTAAGTCATCGGCTGATTTGTATGTAACGATGCTTCCTTCTTTGATAAAAATAACCTCATCCATGATCTTCTCGATATCTGCGATCAGATGTGTGGAAATGATCACTGTTCCTTCCTCATTGTAATTGTTTAAGATCGTATCTAAGATAAAATCCCTGGCTGCAGGATCAACTCCTGCGATTGGTTCATCCAGTAAATAGAGTTCTGCTTTTCTACACATTACCAGAACTAACTGAACTTTCTCTTTATTTCCTTTGGATAAGCTTTTGATCTTGGCTTCTGGATTGATCTTTAATGTCTCACACATTGCCTCTGCTTTCTTACGGTCAAAATCTTCATAGAAATCTTCAAAGAAATTCATTAAATCTGAAATCTTCATCCAGTCTGCAAAATACATCTTATCTGGCAGATAACTGATGATCTTCTTGCTATCCACACCTGGTGCTTTGCCGTTCACTTTGATCTCACCTGACGTTGGCTGTAACAACCCATTTAATAACTTGATCAGTGTTGTCTTCCCAGATCCATTCGGTCCTAGAAGTCCGATGATCTTTCCTCGCCCTATTGTTAAATTCACCCCATTCAGGGCTTCTTTCTTTCCGTACCTTTTCTCTAAATTGGTTAATTCTATTAAATTCAAATCCTTCATTCTTCCTCTTCCTTTCCGATCAATGCGACTGCATCTTCCTTATTGTATCCAAGTTCCTCTAAATCCCTGATATATTGTTTTACGATTCTGTGTGCGATGTCTTTCCGGCATTCTTCTATCTTCGCTATATCTTCTGTGACACATCGTCCGCTTGTTCGGTTGGTGATCGTTAAACCATCCTGATCAAGGGCTGATAATGCTCGTTGCATCGTATTGGGATTCACCCCTGCTTCTCCTGCTAGATCCCTAACACTTGGCAGTTTCTCTCCACTTGAATAGATTCCTGATACGATCCTCTTGATCATCTGTTCCTTGAGCTGTGTCCAGATTGGCCGTCCATCATCTATCTTCCAACTCATACTACTCCTTCCTTCTCATTGTATTATTGTATTACTTCCTTAATACAATAATATTGTATGTCACTTTTTTTGAAATGTCAATATGCTTTATTATTTTTATCCAATAACATAAAAGACACCGCACGATAATTTCATGCGATGTCTTTTATGACTACTACTATTGGTAACTATGAATGAGATAGTTCCTTTCTATTTGATCATTGACAGGATTCGTTCTCTGCATCCCAGTCCAATACCATTGGCCTGTTCGATGTTTTTCTCTAGTTGGTGTTCAAAGTGACGGAAAGGAAGAAAAATACCGATTTCGCTGCTTGGTTGTTCAAATTTGTTTTCATCCATTATACCATAATACATGAACGCTCTTGGTAATTGTTCTTCCAGTCTCATCATAAAATCCCATACAATGCTGTAGACTTCATTGTCTTTAATATTTTCTTCTACTTCTTTTGGAAGTTTAAATAATAAAAGAATTCCAATATGTTCTCCGATCTTCATGGTATTGATCTCATTTCTTTGTCTATAATCATGTTTTTCACGGAATCCATATGCAAGACAAATCTCATAATCAGGAATATCATCTGCCTGATTTAAAATTTGCTTATACATTTTGTATTGTTTTGATGAAATCTGTTTGTTTACTTTTATCTGTTTGATCAATTCTCCTTCTGAATCTGTTAATCTTACCGGATTTATCACTCCTTTGTCATTAAATCTTATTGGAATCAAAAAAGCATTTCTCAGCAGATCAAACATACTATTTCCGCAGATTTCCATCAAGAAAGCGGACAAATCTCTGTTTTGATATGCATCAAACAGTGCTTTCACAAATTGTTTTTCCGAAAGATTACGATTTCCACTGTTGGCAAACTCTTCATAAAATAACTCTCGTAGTCGTTCGCAAGCATCTTCGTTTTCCAAAATCTTTTCAAATATGTGCTCTGCGTTTTCTTCTCTTGGAAAAATTGTTTCCACGCTGATCATCCCTTTCTTGACTTTTTCATCAACTGTATTATACTTTAGTAAGAAAGATATGTAAAATATATATATTATATCGTCAACATACAAATTTTATATAACAAGGAGATTGAAATCATGCCTTTTGATTATTATCGTATATTTTATTTTGTTGCGAAATATAAAAGCTTTTCAAAAGCTGCAAAAATCTTACACAATAACCAACCGAATATCACTCGCTGCATGAATATTATGGAAAGTGAATTAGGCTGTACTTTATTTATTCGTTCCCATCGTGGAATCAAACTTACGCCAGAAGGAGAACAGCTTTATGCACATGTAGCAATTGCAATTCAACAGATTTCCTCTGGAAATGATGAATTGAATCGAACAAAGAATTTAAAATCTGGAACAGTAACGATAGGAGTAAGTGAAACCGCTCTTCACTTGCTTTTATTGCCAAAATTAGAGAAATTTCATAAACTTTATCCACATATTAAGTTAAAAATTTCCAACCATTCAACACCACAGGCAATTAAAGCTTTACGAAAGGGATTTGTTGATTTCAGCATTGTAACAACTCCATTATATTGTGAACATCCACTACAGTCTCAACAACTTTGTTCTTTTCGCGATATTTTGATTGGTGGTCCTTCTTATAAGGATATTGGATTCTCTCCAAAAAGACTTCGTGATCTGCAGGATTTTCCATTTATTTCATTGAATGAAGGAACTGCAACCAGAAACTTTTATGAAAAATATTTTTACCAGAATCAATTGGTATTTTCTCCAGATATGGAGACTGCTACGACAAACCAGATCTTATCACTAGTGCAGCACGATCTTGGAATTGGTTTTTGTCCAGAAACTCTTGCTAAGGATTCTATAAAGCGCGGAGAAGTCGTGGAAATTTCTGTGAAAGAACATGCAAATCCTCGAGATATCTGCCTTATTACCGATTCCACCAGACCTATCGGAACTGCTGGAAAGAAATTGTTGGAAATTCTTATGGACTCGGAGGTGTAATATTATATGGAAGAAGAATTTCATAATCATATGCGGATACCATGGCATGATTATACGAGAAAAAGCCTCGGACATCCGATCACAGAAGCCTCATTAAGTGAAAAAGCCTCGATCATCGGCCGTACCGGAATTATGCTTTTGTCATGTGGAACCGGAGCCTGGAGAGTACGAAGTTCTATGAACACACTTGCCAGAGAGCTTGGAATTACATGTACTGCCGATATTGGTTTATTATCAATTGAATATACCTGCATTGCTGGTGGTGATTGTTATACAGAATCTTTATGTCTGTTTAATACAGGTGTCAATACATCAAAACTTTATCGGATGGAACTATTTGTTAACAAATTTGCTACAAACTGCAAGAAAATGTCTGGAGATGAGCTTCACACCCTTCTTGATCAGATTCATGAAATCCATGGATTTTATTCCCCACCATTTCTTGGATTAGCTGCGGCAGTTGCATGTTGCGCATTTACCTTTTTGCTTGGTGGTGGTCCGATTGAGATGTTTTGTGCATTCTTAGGTGCCGGTGCCGGAAATTATCTTCGAGCGAAAATGAATCAGCATCATTTGACTTTATTCCTATGCACCGCTGCAAGCGTTGCTTTGGCATGTGTTGTATACACAATTTCATTCATGGCATTAAAATCTGGATTTGATGTTTCGATACACCATCAAGCTGGATATATCTGTTCCATGCTTTTTATTATTCCAGGATTCCCATTTATCACAAGTGGCATTGACCTTGCGAAACTAGATATGCGATCTGGACTGGAACGTTTAACTTATGCGATCATCATTATCGCTGTAGCAACTTTAACTGCCTGGATGCTTGCTTTGGTACTTCATTTGAAACCAATGGATTTCCTTCCACTTGGTCTTAATAAATTTCAGTATCTGATCTTCCGTTTGATCGCAAGCTTTTTTGGAGTGTTAGGATTCTCTGTGATGTTTAACAGCCCGTTACGACTTGCCGCTACCGCAGGTTTGATCGGAGCGATTGCCAATACTACTCGTCTGGAACTTGTGGATCTTGCTTCTTTTCCACCAGCTGCGGCTGCATTCCTTGGTGCTTTGCTTGCCGGGCTTCTGGCATCTATGATCAAGACTTCGATTGGTTATCCTCGAATCTCTCTGACGGTTCCTTCAATTGTTATTATGGTCCCTGGATTATATTTGTATCGGGCAATTTACAATATTGGTATTACCTCGATCAATACTGGTGCTTATTGGTTTACAGAAGCTTTTCTTATTATTATGGCGTTGCCTCTTGGATTGATCTTTGCAAGGATTATTACAGATAAGACATTTCGTCAGTGTTCTTAGAAATGAATATAGAGTCGGGCTTAAAAAGTCTGGCTCTTATTTTTATGTCTCTACATAGAACAAACACAAAAACTTTACCCCTGGTTTTATCATGGTCCTGCATACTTTCCTTCCTATAAATCAAAAAAATCCCTCTTTGCAATTTCTCACAAAGAGGGATTTGATTTATTAGATTAAGATTATCTAAGGGACACATCCTCTCAACTAAGTTCATCTTTCGCCTGTGGCTCGGATTCACTAAGGTTCTGGATGGAATTCCTATCTATCAGACATATCTTTTAATCTGTTGTATTTAGCTTCTGCGTTTGCTTTAGCTTCTGCGAACAGTG
>OGPA01003073.1_pt1 | contig 11025 bp, 3 predicted proteins | sample 1552841 | NCBI WGS metagenome assembly OGPA01 (sample SAMEA2579916, study PRJEB22360) | human gut metagenome | reverse complement strand
CGCGAGACCCTCGGCCTGCGCTGGCTGACTCTGTACAGCCGCAGCCGTGGTGAAAAGACCATGTCCGCTCGCCTGGCCGCCGAGATCATCGACGCTACCAACAACGTTGGCGGCGCCGTCAAGAAGCGCGAAGATACCCACAAGATGGCAGAAGCCAACAAGGCTTTCGCGCATTACCGTTATTGATCTGCTTACTGAGGAGGTTTAAGCCATGGCAACGCCGAGAGATGTATCCCTGCAAATGACCCGAAATATCGGTATCATGGCCCACATCGACGCAGGCAAGACCACCACCACCGAGCGCATTCTGTACTACACCGGTATTAACCATAAGATCGGTGAAGTTCATGACGGCGCTGCTACGATGGACTGGATGGAGCAGGAACAGGAACGTGGTATTACCATCACTTCCGCTGCAACCACCTGCTACTGGAGCCACACCGAGACCCAGCACGATCCGGCTCTGTTCAAAAAGAACCGTCATCGTATCAACATCATCGACACCCCGGGCCACGTTGACTTTACTGTTGAAGTTCAGCGTTCTCTGCGTGTTCTGGACGGTTCTGTTACCGTTCTGGCCGCAAAGGGTGGCGTTGAGCCTCAGTCTGAAACCGTTTGGCGCCAGGCTGACGAGTACAAGGTTCCCCGCATGGTTTACGTCAACAAGATGGATACCATGGGTGCTGACTTCTTCCGCTGCGTACAGATGATGCATGATCGTCTGCATGCCAACGGTGTGCCTATCCAGCTGCCTGTCGGCCAGGAAGACACTTTCCGCGGCATCATCGATCTGATCGACATGAAAGCCGATATCTACTATGATGATATGGGCAATGATGTGCGCGTTGAGGAAATTCCTGAAGACCTGAAAGAACAGGCTCAGGAATATCATGACAAGCTGATCGAAGCTGTTGCTGAGACCGACGAAGAGCTGATGATGAAGTACCTGGAAGGCGAAGAGCTGACCAAGGGAGAAATTAAGGCTGCTCTGCGTAAGGCTACTATTTCCAACGAGATCGTTCCTGTTGTCTGCGGCTCTTCTTACAAGAACCGTGGCGTTCAGAAACTGTTGGATGCAATCGTTGATTATATGCCCGCTCCGACCGACGTTGCGGCCATCAAGGGCACCAACCCGGAGACTGGCGAGGAAGAAGATCGCACTTCTTCCGATGATCAGCCGTTCTCTGCACTGGCATTCAAGATTATGACTGACCCGTATGTCGGTAAGCTGTGCTTCTTCCGCGTGTACTCTGGTACCGTTGAGGCTGGCACCACTGTTTACAACTCTGTTAAGGATCAGGACGAGCGTATCGGCCGTATCCTGCAGATGCATGCAAACAACCGTAAGGATATCGACATCTGCTACGCTGGCGATATCGCCGCTGCTGTTGGTCTGAAGAACACCACCACTGGTGATACCCTGTGCGATGAGAAGCATCCCATCATCCTCGAGTCCATGAACTTCCCCGAGCCGGTTATCCGCGTTGCCATCGAGCCCAAGACCAAGGCTGGCAGCGAGAAGATGGGTATTGCCCTGTCTAAGCTGGCTGAAGAGGACCCGACTTTCCGTACCTGGACTGATGAAGAAACCGGTCAGACCATCATCGCCGGCATGGGCGAGCTCCACCTGGAAATCATCGTGGACCGTCTGCTCCGCGAGTTTAAGGTCGAAGCTAACGTTGGCGCACCTCAGGTTGCCTACCGTGAAACCATCCGCAAGGATGCTAACCAGGAAACCAAGTACGCACGTCAGTCCGGTGGTAAGGGCCAGTATGGTCACGTTAAGATCAAGATTGAGCCCAACCCGGGTAAGGGTTATGAGTTTGTCAACGGTATTGTTGGCGGCGCTATCCCGAAGGAATACATCCCCGCTGTTGACAACGGTATCCAGGGCGCGATGAAGTCCGGCATTCTGGCTGGCTATCCCGTCGTGGATGTCAAGGTCACTCTGTGGGACGGCTCCTATCATGAAGTTGACTCCTCTGAAATGGCGTTCTCCATCGCCGGCTCCATGGCATTCAAGGATGCTATGAAGAAGGCTGATCCCGTCATTATGGAGCCCATCATGAAGGTTGACGTTGTTGTTCCTGACGAGTATATGGGCAACGTCATTGGCGACTTGAACAGCCGCCGCGGCGCGATCCAGAACCAGGAATCCACCGATGGCACTGCCCGTGTCACCGCTATGGTTCCTCTGTCCGAGATGTTCGGTTACGCTACTGACCTGCGTTCCAAGACCCAGGGCCGTGGCCAGTACTCCATGGAGCCGGCTGATTACCAGCAGGTTCCCAAGAGTGTTGCAGATAAGATCATGACCGAGCGCAATAAGGGCTGATTCTGCACAAATTCGCGCAAAATACTTGATTTTTCTTGAAAAATCTAGTATGATAGCCTTACAACAGGCTATTTTATCTGTTTGAATTAAAGGAGGATACTTCCAATGGCTGAAAAGGAAAAATTTGACCGCTCTTTGGAGCATGTCAACATCGGTACCATCGGTCACGTTGACCACGGCAAGACCACTCTGACTGCCGCTATCACCAAGGTTCTGGCTCTGAAGGGCGACGCCGATTTCATGGATTACTCCAGCATCGATAAGGCTCCTGAAGAGAAGGCTCGTGGTATCACGATCAATACTGCTCACGTTGAGTACCACACCGCGAAGCGTCACTATGCCCACGTTGACTGCCCGGGCCATGCTGACTACATCAAGAACATGATCACCGGTGCTGCTCAGATGGACGGCGCTATCCTGGTTGTTGCTGCAACCGATGGCCCGATGCCGCAGACCCGTGAGCACATCCTGCTGGCTCGTCAGGTTGGCGTGCCCAAGATCGTTGTGTTCCTGAACAAGTGCGATATGGTTGACGACGAAGAGCTGCTCGACCTGGTCGAAATGGAAGTCCGCGAGCTGCTGGACAGCCAGGATTTCGACGGCGACAACACCCCGATCATCCGTGGCTCCGCTCTGAAGGCTCTGGAGAGCACTTCCAAGGATCCCGATGCTCCGGAATACAAGTGCATTTGGGAGCTGATGGACGCTGTTGACAGCTACATCCCGACCCCGGACCGTGCTGCTGATAAGCCGTTCCTGATGCCCGTTGAGGACGTTATGACCATCTCCGGCCGTGGCACCGTTGCTACCGGTCGTGTTGAGCGTGGTACTGCTCATGTCGGCGATCAGATGGAAATCGTTGGTCTGAAGGAAGAGAAGCTGACCACCACCATCACTGGTCTGGAAATGTTCCGCAAGAGCCTCGAGTTCGCTCAGGCTGGCGACAACATCGGCGCTCTGCTGCGTGGTATTGACCGTGACCAGATCGAGCGTGGCCAGGTTCTGGCTGTTCCCGGCTCTGTTCATCCCCACACCACTTTCGATGGCCATGTTTACGTCCTGAAGAAGGAAGAAGGCGGCCGTCATACCCCGTTCTTCAACAACTATCGTCCTCAGTTCTACTTCCGTACCACCGACGTTACCGGCATCATCACCCTGCCCGAAGGCACTGAGATGTGCATGCCCGGCGACAACGTTGATATGCACGTTGAGCTGATCACCCCGGTTGCCATGGAAGAAGGCATGCGTTTCGCTATCCGCGAAGGCGGCCACACTGTTGGTTCCGGCGTTGTTTCCAAGATCGAGAAGTAATTTTCGGCTTGTGATATAGCTTTCAAGGCTCCTGCTGTTAAGGCAGGGGCCTTTTTGTAGTGTATGACTTATGGGACGGGGAGGGGGCAAAGGCCGGGTGTGGAAGCCCAAGGAAGGCATCATGAAAACATCAGGAATTGTAGATAGGGGAGAGGAAACCATTCGGGACTTTGAGAAAAGTGGAGCAGGAGGGGGCACTCACACCGCCCTACCTTGGGAAGGTGTATTTCAGGTCGCGGTTAAGGGGCAAGGGCTGATCTATCCCTAAGTTTTTGGAACGGTCAGGAACGCTCTCTACAGTACAATTTATAATGGGCAATTCTCAACCTCCAATTTTCCCTTCAAGTTTCCTCCAATCTCTGCCAAATCTCTCAACAACAAGCCAAACCGAAATGGCAAAAAATGCGCGATCACAATACCGGATGATTGGATTAAGAGATTGCAAAGAACATTATCGGGGTAAATGTTTAATCATTTGATAAAATCAGGAATAAACCATTCAAAAATGTTAATAGATACCGCCAAAGAGTCACCGCACCGCAGCGCAAATAATGTGCGAAAAACAGGTTTCAGTTGATTCAAGGACAAAAATTTACCTAGAAACCGCTCTAATTAACTATGCAAATTCTGGCAACTGTGATATAATGTATATACCTAGATGTGTCGGAAAGGTTATCATTTGCGGGACCAAGGCATGCAGCCGGTACAACGTTTTGTCAGCCGCTGTGCCGGGGCCAAAAGCCCCAAAAGCAGGCCGCAGCCCGGCAAGGGATCGCCAGACCGAGGGGAGCACAACCAGGCGTTTTGCAATCAACACCTGCAAAGTGCCGCACATCTGCCGTACCACTTTTCACACAAAAGGGAAAAGTAGTAACACTTAAGGGAGGATAAAACTATGAAGAAAAACCTTCAGCGTTTTGGTGCATCCGTGTTGGCAGCAGCCATGGTTGCCCAGAGCGTGGCGCTTCCCGCAGCAGCCGAAACTACCAAGATTGATTCTTCGGTAGCGCAGTCTGTTGCAGCTAGCGCAGCAAGCGCGGCCAGCGCTGTGCAGTCCCTGCCCAAGTTCACCAGCACCGCAGACCTGATCAAGCAGACAGCCCAAACGCTGGCTGCCCAGGGCGAAGTGCATGAACTGGAGCAGGACGATGCCAAGCTGGAAGCGACTGCACAGAGCAAGGCGGGCATGAGCCTTGCAGCGTTGGAAAATGCACTGGCCGATGCCATGTACGCCAACGCCGCAGCCGGCAAGATCAACACCGAAGCCTATGGCCTGAACAAGGACGAGATGGCATCGGTGATGGCTGCCACCATCAAAACGTATCATCTGTCCAGCGCCGTTACCGACCTGGGCTATGAGACGAACGCCGCAGGCGTTGTGACCGCCGTTACCTTTACCGGCAGCTCCGGCATGACCTCTGCGATGGAGTCCATGACCAACAGCGATGATGAAGTGATTGCGCAGCAGGCTGACAGCTACGCACAGGCTTACGTTGCTGAAAACTCCGATACCTTTGCGGCCAGCGCCGCTGCGGACGGCCATACCTATGGCGAGCCGAAATGGTACTGGAATGACACCAACCCGGAGGATGGCCACACCCATACCTGGAAGGAAACCCCCGATGGTTACTGGACCAAGACCGATGACGGCTGGGCTTACACCGCTGTGTATACCTGTGAAAAGGACGATGCCTACCAGAAGGTAGAAGGCACCGTAACCAAGGATACCACCGAGGCAAAGCCCGGCGCTGCCGGCAAGACCGTTTACTCTGCCAGCGTGCCCGCTGACAAGAGCCCGGTTAAGAAGGAATACAAGGAACCCACCACCCGCACCGACGACATTGCCGCCCTGCCCTGCCAGAGCCATGTTGTGTCCAAGGATGCAGATGGCAACTTTGTTGCTACCTTCAACTGGGAAATGAAGAAGGTCGAGGGCGAGCTGGCCGCTGACTACAGCAACGCCCAGCTGTTCTATGACAGCGAAACCGGCAAAATTTCTGCCGGCGCTCCCGTTACCATTGACTGGGAATGCACCAGCGTCACCTTCAAGTGCGCTGTCTGCGGCGAAGAAATCAAAACCCAGCCGGTAATGACCATGCCGGTCAGCGTTGTGGTAGACCAGAATAACAATTCCGTCTACATCAATGTGGGCGGCACCCCGACCCTGGATACCACCTCCGGCGGCACCGGCGTTACCCTGGTGTCCGCAATGAAGGACGGCAACTGGTACGATATGCAGAACAACCCGGTTGACGCAAGCAAGGTGAACTTCACCTATCAGAGCGGCGACAACAAGGGCAAGAACAGCCTGCTGCTGTACGACAGCCAGAAGACTGCCGTGTATGTGGACGACCAGGGCAACCAGGTCACCAATACTTACGATGTCTCGACTGCGCAGATGAACTACTACTACTTCCAGCTGTCGCAGTTCAACCAGGACGAAGCAGAGTACTTCGGCGTGGTTGCCCCGTTCTGGACCTCCAAGGGCGTTCAGAAGCAGGGCGAGGATGGCAGCATCACCGGCACCATGGGCGCAATCAAGATATTGTGCAGCATTGATCCGAACGATGATGTCCCGCCGACCACCATGGCATTCATGCTGAACATGCTGCCGCAGGCGTTCATGTCTTACGTCATGAACTATGGCGAAGCTCTGAAAGCCATCCGTGATGCAGGCTTGGCACAGGTTGCCAAGCTGGGTGACAGCGCTGACTATGTCACCAAGCTGCTGATCCTGCACGACTGGATCTCCCAGGTTGCAGAATTCGATATGGGCTCCATGGGCGATATCACCGGCGGCGGCAACAACGATCCTATCCAGACGACTGCTTTCGGTGCCCTGCTGGGCGGCGAGATCGGCGCTAAGGGCGTTGAGTATGGCTGCATCTGCCTGGGCTATGCAGCTGCATTTAACTACATGGTCCAGAATTTGCCTGACAACAAGAGCATCTATAAGAATGATGACGGCAGCTGGAAGACCCCCGATGAAGTAGGCGATAACGCTGTTGTTGACTTTGCCCAGATCCTGTATTACTGCGATACTTCTGATACCAGTGTTGCCGGTAATGCGTTCGGCGGCGGCATGTTCAACAACGTCCACTACTTCAACGCAGTCAAGGTCAACAAGCTGCAGGGCGACAGCAACTCTGCTACGATGACCACCGGCGAAGCCAACAAGAACTGGTACTATGTTGACGTTTGCTATGACGACGTGAACACCGAGTGCATGGCCCAGACCCGCGTTGAGAACGCAGGCGACATGCGCCATGTCAACTTCCTGGTTTCTCCCTCCGGTCTGGAAGGCCGTTACAGCAAGTACTATGATTACATTGACTCGCTGTACGATGGCTACACCTACACCAAGAACAAGAATCCCGATGTGGATGATGACGGCAATGTTGTGTTGAACAACGGCAAGCCGCATTACTCTTACACCAAGGCGGAGAACAAGAACGAGACCCGTTACACCGATACCTGCTACGAGGATACCTGGTTCACCTCTATCTGCAGCCCCATCTACTTCGACAATAATTACTTCTATTACGTTGATACCACGACCAACCAGAACCTGTATAACAACATGCGCCGCCAGCAGTCCGAGAACGGCAACAACGGCAACTCTGGTTCCGGCAGCTCTGGTAACAACTCCCAGATGCAGCAGTTCATGAAGAAGATGCAGAACCAGGGCCCCGATACTCTGGAAGCACGTCCGCGTAATGCGAACTACTATATCCGCAAAGAGGATTCCAGCAGCAGACCCGGCGGCTTCAGCATGAGCAGCTTTACCAAGACGGATGACCCGTTTGATATCATCCTGATGTACTACAACGATCTGAAGGAAACCAGCAGCAACTTCAATGATGACGACAGCAATGCCAAGGTCCTGGCCGAAGCTGGCACCATCTATAAGATCGATACCAGTGCAAAAGATAAGCATGCCAAGGTTGAAAACAACCTGAACACCGAGTGCCTGGCAGACGCTGCTGCAAAGCGGATCTACCCCGCACTGGTACACTCTACCGCACTGTATGATGGCAAGCTGTACTTCAACGTCAACAACGCCATCTACCGTATGGACCCGACCACCGGCACAGTGGAAGAAGTGAAGGAATACAACACCGTCTATGGCGGCATTAAGCTGACCAAGGATAAGGACGGCAACATGGTTCCCGATACCCACTTTCCCGGCATGAGCATGGTTATCATGGATAGCGCCCAGGATACCAGCAGTGTGAAGTATCTGAACACCTTCAAGAACCATCCTCTGGCGGGCCTGACCCTGCGTGACAGCTACAGCTTTGCTACCACCACCCAGCAGGGCCAGACTGTGATCACCGGCATCAACACCACCAAGGATCAGCTGGTCGTTTCTGTCGGCACCAACCTGTCCAACACCTATAAGGAACTGGTGGACGGCAAGGCAGAAGTCAAGACCGATGCCTCCGGCACTTCTTATGCAAACCGTAAGAGCTACAAGACCGAGTCCTGGAACTACAACCCGAGTTACAACCAGAACATGGGCAGCTCTGACGAGAAGAACAAGAACGAAGAGTTCATGTGGTGCGCTAACCTGGTTGAAACCATGCCGATGTCCGACATGGTCAGCGACCTGAGCAGCGGCGCAACCACCGATGTTTCCGTTGAAGCATGGTGTGATACCCCCGCTTACACCCAGGCCCGCACCAACAAGTACGGCCTGACCAAGGGTGAAAAGAAGTACGCTGACGGCGCACTGCCCAAGGGCCATACCTGGGCTCTGGACGAGCTGGAAACCAAGTCCGTTGGCAACAATGTGTACCTGTGCTCTGATTGCCATACCGCAACCGAAAGCACCCCCCACACCGTTACCCTGCCCAATGCAGTTGAAGGTGTTAAGCTGACCCTGGGCACCACCAACAACACCTACATCAAGGACGATACCGTTACCCTGACCGTAGAAAAGGAAGGCACCGATATCGTTACCGTTACCGCAAAGAACGGCGATACCGATGTTGCTCTGACTGAAGTTCAGGAAGCAGCGCAGGACGAAGCCGCAGCCCAGGCTACCACCGAAAAGGCTAAGACGGTTTACACCTTCACCATGCCGGACGGCGATGTGACCATCAGTGTTACCAAAAACGCCAAGACCTATGCGGTCAATGTTGCTACCCTGACCAATGGTGAGATCACTGCTTCCGCTAAAGAAGCAGCTGAGAAAGAAACCGTAACCCTGACTGCTAAGCCCGCAACCGGCTATGCCCTGAAGGCTGGCAGCGTAAAGGTTACCTACAAAGACGCTGACAACACCGATAAGCCCGTTGAAGTGAAGGCTGATACCGAAAAAGCCAACACCTACACCTTTGCAATGCCTGCTTACCCTGTCAACGTCAGCGCAGAGTTTGTTAAGGAATACAAGGTTACCGCAGCTCCTGCTGAGAACGGCACTGTTACCGTAGACCCGACCGCAGCTGTTGAAGGCACCGACGTTACCGTTACCGTTAAGGCAGCTGATAACTACCAGCTCAAGGCTGACAGCCTGACCTACAGCTACAAGAGCGGCGAAGATACCAAGACCGAAAAGCTGACCCCGAACGCAGAAGGCAAGGCTACCTTTAAGATGCCCGCAGCTGATGTCAAAGTCACTGCAGAGTATGTCGAAAAGAAACCGGAAGCCTACACTGTGACAGTGAACAAAGCTACCAACGGCACTGTAACCGCTGATAAGGAAACCGCCGCAGCAGGTGATACCGTTACCCTGACTGTTGAGGCAGACGAGACTATGTACTCTCAGGCTGTGCTGGCTGAGGACGGCCTGAAAGTTGCTGACAGCAAGGGTGCTGCAGTTGCATGCACCGATGGTGCTGACGGCACTTACACCTTCACCATGCCTGCCGACAACGTAACTGTCACCGCAACGTTTGAAATCGTTGCATATGGTGTTGAGGTTGCACCGACTGAACATGGTTCTGTTACCTTTGAGGGCGGCAAGAAGTACTTCAAGGTTGGCGAGAATGTTACTGCTACCTTTACCGCAGAGGCTGGATATGAGCTGGCTAGTGCTTCTTATCAGGAAGGCAACAAACCTACAGACATTACAGCCAAGGTTAAGGAAGCTAGCAACACTTACACCTTCACTATGCCTGAAAACTATGTGAAGATCGAAGCAACCTTCACTGCTGTTCAGCCTACTGAACCTACTGAGCCCACCGAACCCACCACTCCGGATGAGAACGGCGGCGACAACACCGAAACCGAGGCTCTTGAGGCCGAGGAGCGCACCGTTCATGGCACCGCTGAAAAGACCACCATTACCGCAATGGCTGTCTTTACCTGCACCGATAAGAACTGCGCAAGCGCTCAGTTCGTGGATGCAACGGTAAAGCAGACCAGCGGCGTTACCACCGCTGCTGTCACCTTCAACGGCAAGGACTACACCGCCAAGTACGGCGAGAAGAACGGCTGGGTTGAAGAAAACGGCAAGAAGTACTGGTACGAAAAGGGCGTGAAGCAGGGTACCACCGGCCGCGGCAAAGAGATCTATGATCCCGATTCCGATGCCTGGTACTGGCTGGATGCTGTCCAGGGCGGCGCAATGACCGTCAGCAAGGACGTTTACCAGGAATCCGCCGCCGGCCAGTGGGCTGATAAGCCCGATGGCACCGGCAAGTGGGTCCGTTACGATGAGAACGGCCACATGGTCAAGGGCTGGCAGACGACCGATAAGGGCACCTACTACTTTGACCTGATCACCGGCGCTATGGCTAAGGGCGCAGGCGATATTGACGGTGTACCTTGCGCATTTGACGAGTACACCGGTATCGCTCTGGACGGCCAGTGGCTGACCATCAAAGGCGCTGACTTCTGGTACGAAAAGGGCGTTCGCCAGGGCCTGGATGGCCGCGGCAAGGAAATCTATGACCCGGCTTCCGACGCTTGGTACTGGCTGGATGCCGTTGACCAGGGCAAGAAAGCCACCAGCAAGGATGTCTATCAGGAATCCGAAGCTGGCCAGTGGGCTGACCGTGCCGATGGTACCGGCAAGTGGGTCCGTTACGATGCACAGGGCCACATGATCAAGGGCTGGAGCGCTGACAAGCGTTACTATTTCGACCCGATCTATGGCACCATGGCTAAGGGCGATGCAGTCATCGATGGCCGCACTTATCATTTCGATAAGAACACCGGCATTCGGCAGTAATCCCACAGCCTGAACAATGAGCTGTAACCCAGCCCATTAACCCCTAAATAGAAATGCCGCAGCAGATGTAACAGTCTGCTGCGGCATTTTTGTATTTGTGGGCATAGGTTCGGTGAAATATTTGCCAGGCCAGTAGGGCGGGGGACCCCATGATTGTGGTGGCTCCCCTGGAGGGGAGCTGGACGCGAAGCGGCCTGAGGGG
>OGPA01003071.1_pt1 | contig 11026 bp, 8 predicted proteins | sample 1552841 | NCBI WGS metagenome assembly OGPA01 (sample SAMEA2579916, study PRJEB22360) | human gut metagenome | reverse complement strand
AATGCGGTCTGCCATTTTGGCAATGGGCGCTTTGGTGGCAGAAGCATCTTCCACCAGCCGGATAATCTGAGCAAAAGTGGTGTCGTTGCCAACTTTGGATGCGGTAAAGCGGATGAAACCGCCTTTGTTGATGGTGGCCGCAATCACTGTATCGCCCGGTTCTTTTTCCACCGGAATGCTCTCGCCGGTGATGGCCGACTGGTCTACACTGGTGCTGCCCTGGGTAATCTGCCCGTCTACCGGAATGCGCTGCCCCGGTTTTACCACAACGGTGTCGCCTACCAACACCTGCTCAACGGGAATCTCCATCTGCTGGCCGTTGCGCTCCACAGTGGCGGTTTTGGGCGCCAGGTCCATCAGGCGGGTGAGCGCTTCGCTGGTCTTGCCTTTGGAGCGGGTTTCCAGATATTTGCCCACCGTAATCAGCGCCAGAATCATAACCGCTGATTCAAAGTACAAATCCATATGATAGCGGGCAACCAAATCCATGTTGCCGCTGCCCAGTCCGTAGCTCATGCGGTAAATGGCGAAGATGCCGTACACCAGCGCAGCGCCGGAGCCGATGGCAATCAGGCTGTCCATATTGGGCGCGCCGTGGGCCAGAGTTTGAAATCCTTTGATAAAAAATTTGCGGTTGATATACACTACAGGCAGTGCCAGCAAAAATTGGGTAAAGGCGAAGCTGACTGCGTTCTGATGGCCCGACAAAAAGGACGGCAGCGGCAAGCCCACCATATGCCCCATGGACACATACATCAGCGGAATCAAAAATACAAAGGAGATAATCAGCCGACGCTTCATTTCTTTCAGCTGGGCTTCCACCGGATTTTGGCGCTGCATGGGTGCTGCAGCAGCGGCAGTGTTGTTGGCGTGTTCTTCTTTTACGCTGGCGCCGTAGCCCGCCTGGGTAACAGCGGAGATAATCTGCTGGGTGGACAGCTTGGTTTGGTCAAATTCCACCTGCATACTGTTGGTCAGCAGATTGACCGATACGTCCTGCATACCGTCCAGCTTGCTGACGCATTTTTCCACGCGGGACGAGCAGGCTGAGCAGGTCATCCCGGTTACATCAAATTTTTCTTTCACAAGTTCTCACCTCTCTGAAAAATGATTTTGTTCTTATTATTACACAAAGGGCGGTGTTTCATGCTGGGCTTATTTCATAATTTTGCCCAGCATGGCAACCAGCTCGTCAATTTTTTCGTCCCGCTCTGCTTGCGTCTGCGCATTGCTGACGCAGTGCTTTAAGTGGGCGGTCAGAATTTCTTTGTTGATTTTGTTCAGCATGGCTTCGGTGGCCATCAGCTGCTGAGAAATATCAATGCAGTAGCGATCGTCTTCTACCATTTTTAAAATGCCGTCCAGCTGTCCGCGGGCGGTTTTTAACAATTTGGTGGTGCGGGCTTTGTCTGCCATCATCAGTTATCATCTCCAATCACCACACCCCTGGGGGGTGTCTGTTGATGAAAAAATTATAACGCTCGATGTGGGCAATGTCAAATAAAAAAATTTGTGCCGGAGTATGAAGCAGCAAACTGAAAAAATGTTTTAATAATGATTATGAATTTACGCAATACAGTGGTAAATTGCATTGAAAAGTGTTAAAATGTTGGTAACAAGCAGAGTAGAAAAGTATAGTTTTCAGTCAAACATAAAAAACACTACATATAGCGGTTATACGGTGCGGCAGACACTGTATAGCCGCTTTTTTCATGCCTTCAAAAAACTATAGATTTTCGGAGCGATTTTTACTTTGCTGATGAAATTTATTATTTTGGAGGAGATTTTTGGAATGAAAAAAACAGTAAAGAAACATGTAGCAGAGGCGGCGTTGGTTAGCTTTACCTTCGCCTCGGTGCTGCCGGGCGGCGCAGCATTTGCAGCCGCAGATGTGACCGATGTGAACGGCCATTGGGCTGAACAGGCTATCCACGACTGGATGGAACGGGGCTATATTGGCGGTTATGAGGACAACACATTCCGTCCGAACCAAACCATTACCCGCGCAGAATTTGTAAAATTGGTGAACAAAACCATTGATGCTGACCAGACAGCGACCATTGCATTCAGCGATGTGAGCGACAGCGACTGGTTTGCCGGCGAAGTGGCCTTGGCATTGGGTGAAGGCTATGTGTCCGGTTTTGAAGACGGCACATTCCGTCCGGGTGAGCCAGTGACCCGCGCGCAGGCAGCGGCATTTTTGGCAAAAGCATTAAAATTGACCGGCGATGCCGACGCTGTTGCGGATATGACCGACAGCGCAGTAATTCCTGACTGGGCAGCCGGCGCAATCGGTGCAGTAGTGGCCGAAGGTTACATGGGCGGTTACGAAGATGGTACATTCCGTCCAAATCGTCCGCTGACCCGTGCAGAAGCAGTATCTATGTTAAATCGTGTACTGAATGACGATGGCAATGAAGATACCAAACCGCCTGTTGTAATTGGCGGCGGCGGTGGTTCCTCCAGCGGCGGCAGCAGCGGTGGTGGCGGCAGCGTTACCAGATATACTGTTACCTTTGATTATCAATATGATGGCAAAGTAGAAAAAGAAACAGTAAAAAAAGGCAGCAAACTGGATAAACCGGCAGATCCAACCAGAACAGGTTATACTTTTGGCGGTTGGTATACTGATAAAGACTGCACAACACCATGGGATTTTGCCAACGATACGGTAAGAGAAGCAACCACACTGTATGCGAAGTGGGTAATAAAGGATGCGATTCTGAATCCAAGCATTACAAACTGGTATGGTGATAATAATGAATATTTAGATACCAGTGTGACTATTGATTTTGATAAAGTAGCTAAGGATGATATTACCAAAATCACTTTTGAATTGTTGAAAGATGAGAAAGTAATTGGTGATGCCGTATCCGAAGGCAAAAATTTGGAAACATTGTTTGCTGAATGTGAACAATATTGGGTCGGCGGAGCAACGGGGCAGCAGGTATTGAGTAATGCGTTTAAAAACAGAGTAGAAAAAGAAGATAATGGCTATTGGGTACGTTCTGCTTGTGATATTGATGCTAGAGATAAAGTACAGCCAAATGGATTACGTGTAATGATGGAAACAAAAGATGGCACAGTATACCAGACAAAGGGTGAATTTACTGTAACTCCAGTAACAGATGCAACAGATTTGTTAAGTCCATCTGTGACCAGTTGGTATGAAATTGCTGGGAAAAACTATTTAGATACTAGCGTAAAAATTGATTTTAATACAATCAAGATTACTGATATAACCAAAATCACATTTAAGTTGTTGAAAGATAATGACGAATTAGGAACTGCTGTATCCAGCGGTGATGAATTAGTAAATCTGTTCCGTGACTGTAACCAGTATTGGGATAAATTTGACGGCGATGATGGTTGGAAAAGTACCACAGGAACTCGTGATTTGAGTTGTGCCTTCAAATACAGAGCGCAGAATGATAATGTGAATGATAATCAGTATTGGGATCGTTCTGCATTTAAAGTGGATGCTTACAGTGAATTACAGCCAAATAAGTTGCAGGTTGTAATAGAAACCGCAGACCAAACTTACACGACAGAAGGTACATTTAACGTAGTACCTAGTACAACAAACAGTAGTGTTTTGATTCCTTCTATGACAAGTTGGTATCCGATTGGTGGGGAAAACTACTTAGATACCAGTGTTAACATTGATTTTGATAAAATTGATATTGAAAGTATTGAAGAAATTAAATTTGAAGTGTTTGATGATACAGACTTAGTAGGCAGTGCTGTATCCAGTGGTGATGAATTAGTAAACCTGTTCCGTGATTGTGACCAGTATTGGAATCAAGGTGCTGGTGATGACGGTTGGAAAGACACTACCGGAAAATGGCCATTAAGTTGTGCCTTCAAATACAGAGCGCAGGATGACGATGTGAATGATAATCAATATTGGGATCGCTCTGCATTTAAGGTAGATGCTTATAGTGTGGATCAGCCAACAAAATTAAGCGTTACTGTAAAAACGACAGAAGGGGAATATCGCACAACAGGCGATTTTACTGTTGCTCCATTAGAAAAATCCGAAGTTGTTACAATGCCAACCGTCACTAATTGGTATAAATACGATGGAGAAGATTATTTAGATACAGGTGTAAAAATCGACTTTGATAATATCAAAATTGAAGAGGTAAGTAAAATTACATTTGCTTTATTGCAGGATGATAAAGTGATTGGTACTGCGGTATCTGAAGGCGAGAATTTAGTAAGCTTGTTCCGTGATTGTAACCAGTATTGGAATAACGTTAGTGGCGATGATGGTTGGAAAAGTACCACAGGAACTCGCGATTTAAGCTGTGCATTTAAAAACAGAACAGAAGAACAGGATAATAGTTTCTGGGTACGTTCTGCCTGTGATATTGATGCGTATAAAGCTGACAAACAACCAAATGGTCTGCGTGTATTGGTTACAACAAAAGATGGAGTTGTGCGACAAACAGAAAGTGACTTTATGGTAACACCACAGACTGATGCAACAGGTATTTTGGTGCCATCCATTACCAGTTGGTATGTTTATGAAGATGAGCATTATTTGGATACAAGTGTAGCTATTGACTTTGATAAAATTGATATTAATGCGGTAGAAGAAATTATCTTTGAATTAGAACAGGATGGAGTTTCTGTAGCGAAAGCAGTATCTAGTAAAGATGATAGTACTTTGCCAACATTATTTGAAGAATGTGCGCCATATTGGAATGATGTTGATTGGACAAAAACAACAGGTGTGCAGACTTTAAGCAATGCATTTAAAAATGGCACAGTAGAAAGCAGTGATTGTTGGGTACGTACAAGTAATTTAGACGCAAGTACAGAGGGTGTATACACGTTAACCGTGGTAATTAAAACAGTAGATGCTGAATATATAGCATTAAAGGATTTTTCAGTAGCAGGTGTTACTGCGATTAGTGCGGCACAAACAATTACTGCTACAGAAATTTTGCCAGCGACAGAGGAATCTGTTCCTGCTGAAGAATTGCAGCCGGCGGAAGAAGTGACTGATGCTGTAGAGGTTACAGAGGCAGAATAATCCGGTTTTGTACGCATGGGTATAAGACAGGCAATGTAAAATAAACAAAAAGATATCCCCCATTTGCGGCGGTTGGAGAAATGCCAACGCTGACAGATGGGGGATACTTTTTGCAGTTTGCTTGCGGATATTTGGCTGTGCGGCGGGTTGGCGGCTATTGCAGCAGCAGTGTAAAAAAATTCCACAGCAGCTTGCAGCCGTAAAAGACGATGATCAGGCCGCACACAAAATTGATGATTTGCAGCAGGTGGGCGCTGAATTGGCTGCGAAATTTGGATACCAGCAGGGTCAGGCCGGAAAACCACAGGCAGGAGGCCAGTGCCACCCCTGCAATAAATGGGGAGGATTGGGATGCAGGCAGTGTTACATGAAAGGCGCCCAGCATCATGGTGCCGTCGATAATGGCCTGTGGATTAAACCAAGTGACTACGCAGGCAGTGGAAATCACTGCGCGCCAGGATTGGGGCTGCCGGGTTTGGTGCAGGTCGGCCGCTTGGGTGCGCAGCAGGCTGATGCCGATGTGCAGCACAATCAGGCTGCCCACCAACAGAATCAGCATTTGCAGCCAGGTGTAACGCTGCATAATGGCGCCGATGCCAAAGAAACAGGCCAGTGCCAGTGTAATGTCAAAAAATATAACAATGGCAGCGGTGCCAAAGGCGCGAGAACGTGAAGCGGATAAGGCGGTATTGATAACAAATAAATTTTGTAAGCCGATGGGCGCTACATAGGCCAGGCCCATGGTGAGTCCCTGCAGAAAATACAGCATAAAAAGCTCCTCTCTGTTGTGTGTGGATTGGTTGTGTATCTGTGAAAAATCGGATATTTTTTGTTATTGCTTCATTATAGACAATGGCTGACGGTTTGTCATCTGTTTTATGGGGGCGGCAGTGGGGCGCAGATGTGCAAGGGATGGGATGTTGCTGGAAAATGAATGGGTTTGTAAATTGGGGCTGTTCTTTTTTGTCGGATATGATACAATGAATTTATTCGCAAGGATGGCTTTGGCGAAAGAAATCTGAAAAGGGTTTGAAAAAGTTCAATTGTCATCTTACGGTTTGGGGAAAGGGGGAGGATTGCTATTCGTTTATATCAGTTTATTGCCAGCGAATATGAGTTGCCGGCATTGCTTAGTCCAAAGCTGCACTATCCGGACGGGCGGGATAGAAGTCAGTTTGAGTCTATGGACGATTTGGGCGATTTGGAAATTGTGCAGGAAATGATTGGTTATTTGTTTGTGGATATTACTGCATACACCAAATTGAAACATATTTATCGGCTGAATCTGGAGTATACAGAGGAGCGGGTACAGCGTTTGTACCAATATTTGAAGAAAAATTGTCAGTCCGGTCAGCGGTGTGAACTTTGGACCATTGATTTGGGTGCGGAGCAGTGGGAGCAAATTCATGAGGAGCTGGTGCATTTGCATCGCACCTATACCACCACGGAAGAATTGTCGATGGAGGTATTAACGAAAGAATGCGATAATCAGAAGTTTAAGAGCGGGGATTATCCGCGGATGTTGATCATTCAATAGCACAGCCGACTATGCAATTTTTCATATGAAACATTCATGTTAGCCGCAAATTGGCTAACACAAATAAGTAATGAAAGAAAGCCTGCCACCGGCAGGCATTTTTGGTGTACTTTCCATTTTTTGGATTTTTTAACACTGCAATTGTATTTGCGATGATGTATTATCGGGAGACTGTTTGTTGCCTGCCCTCGTTCACCAGACATCTACTTGTATGTCTGCCTCACTTTGGACTGCGTCCAGTTCGGCTAGACAAACTGCGCATCTGTCCGTTTCAATCTCGACAACGGCAACAAAACATCTCCCTGACTTGTGCGCATAAGGCTGGCCTATTCTTTGCCAAAATTCCGAATTGGGATGGATTATCGCGCCAAATGTCTGAACCGAAGTGGACGAAGTCCAAACTGAGGCAGACATTTCAGCGATTGTCCAGCACCACTGAGGGATAGGCAAAGATAGGACAAGCCGACCGTAATATATTTTATTGTATCACAATGTCTGCGGCAAAGAAAGAAATTCTGCACCGCTATCAACCTGTTATTTTCGTTTTTGCTGCAGTACATCTTCTATGCTGTACTGATACATATCCCAGCGGCCCAGGGTAAGCGGATCGTCACCGGCCTGCACATGCCTTGGCTCTACTGTAAAGGCCAATGTGATGCCCTGCTGCTGCAAGATGGTACGGGCGGCCTCGGTATAGTGACCATAGGGATAAGAAAAATAGGTTGTCCCTTGTAGTTTTCGCACCGACCGCTGAATATCCTCCTGCAATTCCTGATTAGATACGGTGGTAAGCTTGCCTTTTCCATTCCAAGATAAATTATGCAGATCATCGGTATGACTGGCAAACTGAAAGGTTTGGCGCATTTCTTTTATCTCCGGCCAGCTGAGATATTGCAGCCCTTTTACGTTAAAGGTCTGCGGCTGCTGTTCCATCCAACCGGTCAGAGCAAAAATAACAGCGGTATAGCCATGTTCCTGCAAAATGGGCATGGCGTACTGTTTGTTGCTCAGATAGCCATCATCGAAGGTAATCAGCACACTTTTGGGCGGCAGCGGCTGTTCTTCCCGCACAAAGGCTTCCAGCTGCCGCAGGCTGATGGTTTGATAGCCTCGTTCTTTTAATGTCTGCATATCCTGCGCAAACTGTTCTACACTGATTGCTACGTTATTATCCTGAAATAGTCCTGTCATATCGGCTTCCGGCAATAAATGATGGTACATCAGCACCGGCACCGCCGCCTGGGTAAAGTCGCTGCCCGCCGGTGCCTGCTCTTGGTGCAGCTGGGCGGCAGTCAGGGTAAACCAGCCCATCATCAGCAATAAGCCGCAGGCCAAAGCAACGGCCCGCAATTGTTCATCTTTTAATCGTTTCATAAATAAAAACCCCTATCCAATGTTTCTGGATAGGGTGCCCAATGGCGACTGGTTTTATGTGCAGTACCTCTATTTCACCGCACACAGCCGATATAAATTTTTTTCTAACTGCACACCGTCCCGCACCGGTTCTGCCGCTTCGATGGCATCTTCCACCGCATGACAAATAAAATCAGCCGACAGCTTGACGCTCTCCTGCAACGTGCGGCCCTGCAGCAGCCCGCCAATCAAGACAGCGGTAAAAATATCGCCGGTGCCGGGATAGCTGACCGGCAGTTCCCGATAGGCAATCTGTTCAAAGGATTGGGTTGGCCGTTGATAACAGCATACGCAGCGGCCATCGTTGCAATCATGCACGCCGGTAACAATAACGGTTTCCGGACCCATGGCGCTTAGCTGCGCTGTCAGCGGCTCCAAATTTTCTGCCAGTATGGCTGTATCCAACGGCAATCCCAACAGCAGTTTTACCTCTGTCACATTGGGTGTAATGATATGGGCTCGGCGAATCAGGTGAACCATTCGCTGCACCATGATATCATCCATGGTATCATACAGCGCATTGTCATCACCCAGCACAGGGTCGATCACCACCAAAGTATCCGCATCTGCAAAGGTATCCAATGTGTTTTCCATAATTGCAATTTGTTGAGCAGAGCCTAAAAAGCCGCTGTAAATGCAGTCAAAATCCATATGCAGCTGCTGCCAGTGCTTTAAATAAGCCGGCATGGTATCTGTTAAATCTACAAAAGTATAATCAGTAAATCCGCTGGTTTGGGTAGACAGCACCGCGGTAGGCACAGGACAAACCTGCACGCCCATAACCGACAGCACCGGTGTTATTGCCATCAAGGATGAACGGCCCAATCCGGACAAATCATGAACAGCCATCACCCGTTTAAATTCTCGTTTCATTCTGTAGCCCCACTTCCTGTACACTATGCACATATTGTACACGAAAATACGCAAAAAAAAAAGATGCCTTAGGGGAAATCTCCCTCAAAGCATCTATTAGCAAAGCCAGTCTTGTGTGTGTTTGATTGGTTAGTCGACTTATGCGAATCGCTTCACAACTCTGCTTTCTCTATTGTACGCTATTCTCTTTTTTTTGACAACAATTTTTAGTAAAAACTTTTCTTATGGTTATAAATTGTCGGTATTAGAGCCATTTTCAGACATTCTTCCTCTTATTGTTAGCACTTTTTCTCTCATAAATTCTGTTTTACACCAAAAATGATTACATGTTAGCCCTCTAATAGTATCCGGTGCAGTAAATGAGAAACCACAGTAAGCAATTTATTTGTGATACTTGGAACAATCTGGTTTCAGCAGCAACAAACAATTCCAAAAGCGAATCTGCTATTGAGACTGCATTGGCATCCTACTCAACAGCAGCACAAACCACAGCTTTAAAATTGCTTGTTGTTGTAAATACGGCAGGAGATCCGATAGGATATGATTGTTGCAATGGCTGTTACAATCAATGCAACACCCAATAAGATGCCGTTGCTCAGCAGCATACCCTGCATCATTTCGCCAACTCTCATTTCTCTGGCAAGGTCTCCTGTTTTCAGAGAAATAACCAGTATCGCAATTAAGGCGCCTGCCACACCGCACAGCAGCACAATAATCAAACGTCCGCGCTGCGCGCCCCACTTGAACATGCAGGGCAGCGCAATCACCGACATCAGCAGGGACATGGCAGCTACCAGCAGATTGGTAAGCAGCGCATCAACCCAGTTGCCGTCCACCAGTCCGGAGAAGGTAACGCCAACCACCAAAAACAGACCAAACAGCAAAAAGCAAAGCAGATATTTACTCTGCACTATTTTTTGGCGGGATATGGGCATAGTCAGTGCATATTTATCCCAATGATAAAATTCATCATAGGAGATAGAATTGGCGGGCAGCATCATCAAAATCACAGCCAGCACACCGGACACCATACTGGAATTATCGCCCATCACACCGATGATCGCATATACCAGCACAAACACCACCAATATACTAAACGTACTTTTTAAAGCTAACATTTCTTTTCGTAATAACCCTTTCATTGGTTCTCCCTCCATGTGATAGATACGGTATCTTTGTTTAAAAGCAAGCCTCTCATGGCGTTGCCTTCTTTTGTTACCGCTGCGATCCTTTATTAAAGAACAGCATAATGCTTTCCAGCGTAGGCCGTTCCAAAACCAAGGCTCCGTTTACCTGCTCCCGTTTTACTAAAGCTTCTACGCCAAACTGCTGCCGCCGAACACGCAAAATAGCCTCTGGCGCAATATCCCGCAGCTGTTCTTCAGTCCCTTTGAAAATGGCGTATTCTTCCAGCAGCCTGTCTTTTTCCATACTCAGTTCAATATGTCCTTTGTGAATATAGGTAATGTAATCGCAAACTTTTTCTAAATCGCTGGTGATATGAGAAGCCATCAAAATGGCATGATTTTCATCCTGCATAAATTCCAGAAAAATATCCAAAATTTCATCCCGCACCACTGGGTCCAGCCCGCTGGTGGCTTCGTCCAAAATCAGCAGCTGCGCGTCGTGGCTCAGCGCCACAGCGATGGATAATTTCATTTTCATGCCGCGGGAATAAGTTTTAATTTTGCCTTTTTCCGGTAAACCAAACCGCGCGGTCAGCTGTCTGAACACATCAGACTGCCAGTTGGGATAAATATCCTGCATAATCTGATTGACCTGCCGTACATTGAGCATATCCGGAATATGGCACTCATCCATAACCACGCCAATATGCGCATTTCGCTCTGCAGAAAAAACCTCTGCCGGTACATCCAGCACATCAATCTCGCCGCCGTCCCGCTGAATCAGGTTCAGCATCAGCTTGATCAACGTGCTTTTACCTGCTCCGTTTTCACCAATCAATCCCATAATGCAGCCTTTGGGCAGCACCAAAGATATATTCTGCAGTGTAAAGTTTGTATAATTTTTGGTCACATTTTTTAATTCTAACGCATATGTCATGATTCTTCGCCTCCGTAAAGCAGAGTTAACATTTCCTGCAATTCTGTTAAAGATATATTGCTGATGTGCGCGGTTTCTACTGCCTGCATCAGCTGCTG
>OGPA01003068.1_pt1 | contig 11034 bp, 9 predicted proteins | sample 1552841 | NCBI WGS metagenome assembly OGPA01 (sample SAMEA2579916, study PRJEB22360) | human gut metagenome | reverse complement strand
GGCCGGATAACTGAAATGACTTCTTGTCAAACACCACAAGAATGATCTGCATTTCATTTTCTGTAAGAAACTCTCTGAATACGGATACGGCTATCTGTAATGCCTTATCCTTTGGAAAACCATACACTCCGGTTGAAATCAAAGGAAAAGCAATGCTCTCACATTTTAATTCAACAGCCTTCTGCAAAGATTTTCTATAACAGCCCTCCAACGTATCAAACTCATGATTCTTGCCATCTTCCCATACAGGACCTACAGTATGTATGATATATTTTGCCTGCAGCTGATATGCTCTGGTAACAGCAACGTCTCCTCTCGCAATTTTGCCAATCTTTTGACGTTCTGCAAGGACCTGTTTCTTTCCGACCGCCTCATAGATTGCCAGATCCGTGCCACTTGCACATATCGGATTTGGATTAGCAGTATTGACAATAACATCTGCCTTTACCTTTGTTATATCGTTTCGTACAATCTTAAATGGCATATGGCACCTCCTTTTCCATGAGTGTATAAATCAATTCTCCTTCTCCCTTGTAAGCTCCTTTTCTATCCATGTCATAATTACATCAACAAGATAATCCTGCTGTATCTGACTGAGTTCTCTGCCCGGCTGCATCTTATGCCATTTTCTGATGCATTCCCGACAACAGGTTGCCGTTGCATGTTGTGCAATAAATACCGGATGTCCCTTAGTAGGTGTCTGCTTTCCATCATTCGGAATAACTGCCGGAGCTTCACGCTTTGCAATAAAATCCTGTGCGTGCTGTCTTATCACTTCTAATCCTTTTTCATTGATGTAATCAATATCCTTTTGTTTCAAATGAAAACTGCTCCTAAACTTTGAGGCTTCAAGATGTTCAAAGAGCTGTTTATACCATTCTTCCTTAGTCATTAAAATCCACTTCCATCTCACAGCTATACATAGCACAACAATTCATATAAATTCCCCATAAATCAGTCTCCTACTCCAGATATTCCTCATAAGGTTCCAGTGCGTGTGCTGCATACTCCAGCTTTCGAGGTATACTGTCAGCGTTTTTAAGCATATCCAGATATTCATTCCTCTTTACATCAAATTCCTTGGAATCCACCCTTATAATACCATTCGCTACAACAACTATAAATCCAAGCTGCCTTTCTTCGCCTGTGCTCTGAATCTTAAGATATATGTACTTTGAATCGACTGATAGCACGTTACATATTCCAAATTTCTTATGTATAATCTGTCCGGCTGTCTTCACGCTTTCAATAAAATACTGAACTGCTTCATTTAATGCATCGACATTCCTTTTTGCTTCATCATACTCATCTTTCAAAATTCTAGCTGTTTTTCTTCTCTAAGATAAGCTGTTTTTCCTTTGATTTTGGCTTTGAAAACGATATTCCATCAAACAGGTCATATACATTACAGCAATAGATAATATCAAACAGCAAAATGTGCAGTTCTTCATCCGAATGTAACTCTCCCGGAGCCAAACGCAGTGCTCCATCATATCTGCTCCTGTTCGTTGCCAGTAATTCAGGACAGTTTTTCATTTCAGCAAGGATTTCATCACACATGTGGTAATAAACATCCAGTTTTATATTGTCACCGGTACCCCAGTCATCATAAAATTCTATACAGTCTGCCATTGCCTGTGACTGGGTTGCTTTATACATATAATGATGGTCGGGATCATAAAGAAAAAGATATGATGACACAGAATGTGAATTCTGCTTGTAAAGATGACTGTTTGGGTAGTATTTTTCCAGCAGTTCATTGCTCTGGATAAAGAAATTCTGAATAAGTTCCATCTGTTTCTTAACGTTTCCACCATCATCCGAATACAAATCCATAAACATTTGCTGAACAGTCTACGGCTCTTCCCGTGCAAACTTAACCAAACCATAAAACGGCTGTGTATAGCTGTCTATGATATTCTTACTGCATTCCTTGACCTTATATAATGCATCTGCAAAATCATCAACATCTGCTTCAAGTGCCTCATCCATAAGTGGTCTGAACTCATGGCATACTTGCCACTTGTAATATTCTGAATGCTCCGCATTGTTAAGCATTTCAAAATTGTCTATATAATGTGCAAATATCTGATGCATATTGTTCTTATTCATAATTATCATACCTGCTACTTTCCTATTTATTCTCAATCGCTTTCCGTATCATTTTCTCAAATAAATCGTTATCTTTTACCTCAAATCAATCTCAACTGCTTTCGATTTTTTATACTTAATACTACATTTTCCTCGGTATTCCTTAATGCCGCTCAGTTTAGCGTAGCTCCACATTCTGCCAATTAAGTCATCACTATACCCGGCAAAATCTGTTTGTATTACTGTATTATTCAACAACTGAATTTTCTTATTTCTATCTTCAATGCGAATCAAGTAGTCCTTGCCCGGTACTCTATTATTTTTCTTTTCATTACAAGTTGGACATGAAAGAACAAAATTCCAGATTTTGTCATCTTTGACAAATGACCATGGAATAAAGTGATCTACATGGATCACTTTTTGAAGTTTTTTGCCACAATAAAAGCATGTGTCTTCTTCAAACTCTCTCCTGAGAATCTCTCTATAAACAGAAAGATCTTCTCTCTTTGGCGTAGCAAGCTCAAGCTTATTAATGACCCTTATCAGTGCATTATCATCATTCACTTGCTCAAGAAATCTAGCCCATGAATAATAATTGAGTTTCTCTAGCTCAGACTTATGCCGGAGCATAAAATCATAGATACAATAATTTAATATCAGACCAGACTCTTTCATATCAAACGAATAAATTACTCCGTCAAAATCATCATATAAGGCTCCGACAACGCACTTTTTGCATTCTGTAGCTACCTTCTTGATAATCTGTTGCTTTTTCTTTTCTTCTATTGCCTCAAATTCAAGATTAACAAGTATCTGATTTTCTGCCGCAGCTTGCTTCAAAATAGATTCAACCTTCGAATACATGGATTTTCCATCTGGTCTCATCTGCCTCAAGTCATATTTGATAACCAAATTCCAATAGTTTTCAGCAAAACGTCCAAACAGCTCCTCATATGTAAAATAGATACCGTCTGACTTCTGCTGACCATTAAAAACATTATCTAATAACGACTTTACAAGTCCAAATTTATAAGTATTGCGTTTTCTACTCGAATTCGAGAACACATAGTTAAACAGAGACCAGATTCTATCTTCGCTAACATCATATTCAGTTATCGATCCACTTTTAAGATTCCAGCCAGCCATGTGTTACTCCCTAAAAAACTAAACTCTTTGCTACCGCAATTAATTCTGAAAGTTCGTTTATAAGCTCATCCTTATCAGTATGCGCTCCCCAGCTAATTCTTATGGCGGATGAAATTCTATCTGCATCTAGTCCCATTGCCGTCAAAACATAACTCGGACTATATTCATGTGAGGTACATGCAGAGCCATTTGATATACCACAGAATTGCTTCGACGACAGCATCAAGGCTTCAGACTCAACTCCAGTGATACTCAAGTTGATTGTATTAGGCATGCAGTAATCCTGATTGCCATTTACCTCATACTTAATTCCAGATTTTTCTATAAGCTCTAATACTGCATCCTTCTTTTCTTTGTAAGCAGCTATATTCTGTTCATATTCTGTCTCTGCAAGCCTGCAAGCTTCTCCCAATCCAGCGACTAAAGCTACTGGTATTGTTCCCGGTCTAATTCCATGCTCCTGCTGACCTCCATAAGTAACTGCCTTAACCGGTGGAAGCTTATATCTTTTCTTTCTTAATACAAGTGCTCCAACACCTTGTGGGCCACTTAGCTTATGTGCGCTTAAAGAAAGCATATTATATTTTATCTCTCGTAATTCAGGCACAAGTTTTCCGCAGCTTTGTGTAGCGTCAATATGGAATAGAATTCCCTTATCTGCTAATAATTCACCAAGCTCTTTTACTGGCTGAATTACGCCAGTCTCATTATTCGCATGCATAACGCTAACTAGAAGTGTATCCTCTTTAAGAAGTGAACTGACTTTTTCAACATTAATTCTTCCGTCAGTTTCTGGATCCACTATATCTACATCAAACCCATATTTCTTCAAACTCTTAGCTGTTTCTAATACAGCTTTATGTTCAATGCTAGTTGTTATAACATGCTTCTTACCGCTTTCTTCTGCATAATCCATTAAGCCTCGAATTGCAATGTTATTACTTTCTGTAGACCCACTTGTAAAAAATACTTCACTATTCTCAACTCCAAGCAAACTAGCGACCTGACCTCTTGCATTCTCAACTACTTTCCTTGCATTGTCACCATAATCATGTGTTCTGCTATCTGCGTTCCCTATTGCATTCTTATATACATCTACCATCACATCCAGCACTCGAAAATCTATTGGAGCTGATGCATTATAATCTAAGTAAATACCCATTTATTTCTCCTCAATTGCAAGGTCTAGTAAATCATCTAAGTTCTTAATAAAATTCGTACCTGACAAATGTGCAATACCACGCTCAATATGAAGCTTAAAGTATTTGGCCAAAGTCTCTTCGTCCGTTGGTAGTCCCATATTTTTACACCATGCAATCATAATCGCATCATATATATCACTATACTCGCCACCGAAGGTATACCAAGACATTTCAACATTACTATCTGCTACAATCTGAATGTCTGTAGGCATTGTATTTTCAGAAAGAGAATAGCAAAGCGCCCATCTACAAAGAACATTCCAGTTTTTGATTCCAGTTTTGCCTTTTAGTCTACCCAAACGATCCTTGGAGACATTTGTTAACTTAATCTGTTTAATTATCATTTAGTTTTGCCTCCCATCCAAAATAGCCTGGCTTGATTGTTGTATTTTTAGTCTTGTCATTATATTTAAGAGTAAACTCATCGCCAATGTTTTTCCTTATCATTGTGTAATAGTTTTCATCAATTTCAGAATCTGTAGACAAGATAATTGTTTGATCACTAGCCTTAGGAAAATATGTCTTTATCAAGGCCTGACGATGAGATGAATCAAGTCTAGATAATGGAGTATCAATGATTACCGGCAATTTTTTCTTTGAACAAATAGCTAAGGCCCAAAGCAATGAAATTACCATCAACTGTTTTTCTCCTGCCGAAAGTCGCTTCTTTGCAATTTCTTCGCCATCAGCATTCAAATACTGTAAATCTAAGGTTTCAGGATCCATCTTTATGCAATCAACAAGATTCTTTTTGTTAGCAAGCTTCTTATAGCATTCGGTCATTGTTTGAGCCAAAATGTCGGTTTTTCTTTCCTGCAAGCGAATTCTATATAGCTTAATAATCTGTACTGCCATATGGGCATATTTAACAGTACGTTCATCCGCATCCATTGATTCCAATATAGAAAGTGTCTTCTCTGCATATTTACTGAACTCAGATTCGGCTGCAAATAAGTTTCCGTGTAAAGTTGTTCTGTCCTTGCATAATGCCTCTATTTCAACCTGTTTAGCAATCACATCATGCTCTTTAGCTTTAATCTGCTCAAAGAGTTCAGTTAATACCGACTCATCTATATCGACTGACAACGAATTATCTACCTCATCAACCTTCCTCTGATTCTTATCTCTTTTAGCTACTAATTCCTGTGTATGTAATGCACATCGCTTTAGTTTATCTGCATTAAGCAGTTCTATCTGGTACAGGTTATAATCTGAGAGGTTATACAATTCTTCTGATTTATCAGAATTAATTTCCGTCATCATAAAGCTAATGAACTTAGCAACATCTTCAGATTTTCCAGCAAATCTTTCGTATAAAACATTCACTTTTTCTAATGCGACTTTATTTAATTTTTTCTCCTGTTCAGCCTTTCCTTGTGTCCCAATATCCTTTAAAAGATCAGAAACTAATAGAAGTGGAAGCTCTCCTCCTGCAATTTCCAGCAATTGTTCCTGGCTACTATTAACGGCAGCTATACTTTCACTTCTTTGCTTCATTAAAGCATTCTTCTGTTCCAAAATGCCTCCACCTTTTACTGAATATTCAGTGTTAAGCTGTTCCAGTTCTAACTGCAACTCTTCCAACTTCAGTTTTGCACCTTCAATCTCAACGTCCGCTTCTTCTAATACCTTTTCAGCTGTTTCTTTAACAGAACGAAGCTCTTCAAGTTTCTTTAAATCCTGGTTTCCAGCGATGTTCTTACTAATTTTGTTTATGATCTTACCTATATCGCCTTGAAGTACATCTAATACAGTAATACCTAACATTGCTTTAATAGATTCCTTCATCTGCTCGCTAGTTTCTTCAACCGCAAGCTTAGCAATTTTTTCTCCATCGAAAAAGAAAAAATTAGATAAAGCACTAGGCAAAATATTTTCAACAAACATAGACCAGTTTTCAGTTAAGAATTTATTCTCCTCACCATTCTTCAGTACAGTGATTCTTTCTTTTACCCTCTGGCCTTTTCCATCCCAGTCTCTTCTGACGGTATAAATCTCGTCATTACTCTTATCCATCGCAAACTCAATTTCGACAAAAGTATCCAAAGACCCATCCGTTTTATTTATATATGACTTCAAATACTGTCCATAAGTTGTATACTTGCTTTCTGTGTATGCAAAAGAATTTGATCCATAAAGACTCAATAGTACGGCCTCAAGGATAGTAGTCTTTCCTCGCCCATTCATTCCGCCAATTAAGACAACTGGCTTTTTACCATTGAATTCAAGGGTGTTCGTAGATGCATACACACCAAAATTATGCATTGTTAATCGCTTGATTATCATTATTCATTTTCCTCGTCTATTTCATCTTCATCGTCCTCTGATGGTTCATCATAACTACTATCAAGAGCTTTTTCGTTGTACTTTCCACCGAGATCCTTTTTTCTCGAAACTTGATTCAAATAGTACTCAGTAGCATCATCTTCATTTTTATAAAAAGTTCTCTGAATACAATTTTCCAATGAGTCTATCACACCTTTACGCTGATTTAAACTATTAGATCGATTCTCAATATCAATCAAACTATATGCCATTTCAAAAGCAAGTTCTTCATCAGGATATAATTCCTCAACCACATCCTTTAAAATGTCCCATTCTTCTTTCTTAAATGCCTCTGGCGCAATCCATTCTGGGTCATCGAATGGCTTTCCAAATACATCCTCATAAATGCTAGGCAACGTATCATCAAACTCATGTTTATCATTAACCCAAATTCTTCTGATATTGCGCAATTCAGGAATTGTAATTAGTTCTAAATTCTGAAATTCTTCTGGACCATTTTCATTTATATTCTTTTGGATTTCTAATAAATCTCTAAGCCATTCTTCTCTGATTTCTTTCTTATACGGGCCATGATGAAGCCGCTTATAACTTCCCTGAAGATATCCAGCCATTTTTCTAAATGATCTTCTCTCTCTATCATGTTCTTCATCGCCAAACTTATTTCTAAATTCAAGCAATGTAGACATCCAAGCCTTTTCATCATCGTTTTGAATCATTGCTTCCATAGATTTGTCTTTTTCTACCATTGTACAAACCCAGCAGCCAAATCTACTCTTACCACAACTAGGTAATCCCTTCTCAACCATCATTGGACATTCATTATCAGCAGTAGCTCCACGATAAAGCGTTAGTAAGTCCTTATTCGAATATCCCCATGGATTCTTATACTGCATCAAGAATACCCAGACATCATTGTCATTCCAATCCTCTAATGGAGAAAATACAAGTTCATTCACCATAGATTGATTAGGACTTAATAATTCACGAACTCTTTTCTTCTCGTAATATGCCATAGTTTTCGCTCTTCGAGCGCTCTCTGCCTTACGGGTACCAATAACCATAATAATTTCGCCATGTTCAGCAATTTTTTCCTTAACAAAATTATTAACCGGCTGAATCTTCAATCTGTCAGTACACCAACGAAGCTTTTTCCTTGGAAATGGATAGCCTCGTCCAATAAAATTTACCCAGAAAGTGTTATCTATTGTTGGAGTTAATCTGTGAGTAACAAAAGGCAATCCCTGCTCTTCTGCCGCATCATCCATTGTTTTTAACGATGTTTGAACCCATTTTGAAATAACCGGAGACTCCACCATTGTATCCGTATTAATGATATGTACTTGTTTCTTTAGTTGATCCTTAGGGAGTTCAGAAAGAGCAAGCCACACCAACTGTAATGTTGCAGTACTGTCCTTTCCTCCTGAATATCCTATAACCCAAGGTATGTCATCACATAAATACAGTTTTCTTATTGTATCCATTAAGCCATCTATAATCTCTTTTGTAATGGTTACGCCCTGCTTATTTGCTTCACAGCTCACACATTTTTCTGCCATGATTATTATTCTCCTACACGTTTATTGAGCTCAAGAATTGCTGTTCTCTTTGCTCTTCTTCCTCGGATAAAGGTAATCCGATTTCCTTCTTGATTTGATTTGACGTAAGATTTATTGCCTTGTTACTAGTTATAATTTTTCCGTCAACCCTTATAACTCTCAGCTTCCACTGAGAAGAGCTTCTTTTCCAATCAATTTTTTGAAGATTGCATAAGAATTTCGTGATATCAATTTCTGGGTTTTTATAGAAGTACAATCCTATAACGCCGAATGCCTGAATGACTACCCCCTGAGTAACAATATAGTTTTCCCTTAGGTCAACCTTAGAAATTTCTCTTTTTGACAATTCAACCCACTGAACTACATTCTCTGCTACAGTCTTCCAATACTTAATCAAAAAAGACTCTGCATCTTCGAATATATCTGATCCACCAACAATTCTTTTATTAGCGGTATAAAACGTATTCAGCGTAAAAAGATTTGAAGAAAACTTACCAAGGATATCCTTCTCCTTATCTGTATACTCATTCAAAAAAGGGACATTGGCTATTACGTTTCTATTTACTACTGCCAACTCATCTCTCGAATCATATAATTCCGCAATAGAATTTGATGTTTTAACAGCATGCTTATTCAAATCAGTAAATATCTGCTGACTTCTCGCCAATCCCTGATCTTCATAAAATACTACCGATATTGTTTCGTTGCCTAACGAAGAATCCTCATTCAACGCATCTAAGATAGCTGCTTTACGGTGTTGTCCATCATTTATCAGAAATCTAGCATCCATTGATACTTCTAAAATTCCTGTGCCCATGCCATCACTACTTTCATGAAATTCAAACTCTCCATCTATCGATGCTGCTAATGCAGAAAAAACATATGAATCACGATTCTCTGTAATATATTTGCTTATTACAGGAATTCTTGACTCGTTCAATTTTCGCTGAGCTCTATATTCTGGTAATACATACTCTTCTTCATTCGGAAACAGCTTTGAAATCATCTTCAAAGGTACCATTGCTATAAAGTACTCTCTACCTGCCTGACTGCCCCTTACAACCGGAAATTTGTATGCGTAATCCATGTTTCCTCCAATACAAAAATGCTATACTTAAGTATACTACTTAAGTATAGCATTCGTTTTTATATCAGTCAATTAAATTCTTTGTACAATTCCCAGAAAGCTTTATCTTTTACATAAACCGGCTTTCCATTTCCCATCTTCACAATACTATGATGTTTTTCTAGTGATTTGATTGCGTTAAAGAGCACTTGATTTTCCTGACTCTTAGCTTCTGTTTTAAACACAAAATCAACATCAGAATTCTTTAGGTCGGAAACATTATGAACTACCCATGTAAGAATGTATTTTGAATAATCATCCTCTCCACTTCCAAAATGTTTCAGAAACTGTGTTGAAAGTATCGTTCCTACACCAAACTCTCGACCTTCTTTTAAAATCTTTTTAAGTGACGGGAATCCCTCACGCATAAAGTTATCTGCTTCATCAACCAAAATCATCTTAGTAAGTTGTCTATAGTTTCCTTCCATTTTACTTGAACCAGCAGCTTGCATTTGTGAATAAAACAAATCAAGTGTTATTGCAACTATCAAGCTTTGTATATCTGCATCATATCCGGATAAATCTATGACAACCACACCACTTAGAATCTCAAACAACGATTTTGTATTGGACGGATTTGCTTCAAAAACCTGGAACATATGAAGCTTGTCTAAGGCTGCTGCTAGTGAATCCCCCTTCTTTATCTCTTCATCATTTGCATATCTCTGATATACTTGATCAAATGTAGGTGCTTCTTCATCCCACGTAGCAGGATTTCCCGGATTTATTCCACTCACAGTATATGCATCCATAATACATTGCAGTAATGTTGCTTGCTGTTTTGGCCCAAGATTATAAACCTTTGATAAGGTATCCTTAAAAGCATTTGCTGTATGTGTCGGTAGTAGTGGCTTAAATACCGATGATTTTACCAATGCCAGGGGATTAAACGGCAAGTGATAAGGTTTTAATATTGTTGCATTTGTCGCATTAACAAAATCTGTTTTGCTTTCGTTATAATCACCCTTATAGTCAAAAATCAATATTCCAAGGCTTTCGCCATCAACATTGTGAATCTGTTCACGATACAGCTGTGTGATAAGTGACTTTGTAAACTGAGTTTTTCCAGTTCCCATCGTTCCAATTATTCCGGTATTAGTATGGAACAATTGAGTTGTATCATTTGGTCTCCAGATTACGGACTGACCATTTTGTTCATTCAATCCAAATAATATGTTCATACCATCTTCTTCATCTTCAGGTTCTGACTTCGGATCCGGCTCTGGATTTGAATTTAGTTCAGGATCCGGTGTTGTCCCAGGCATTTCCTTTCCATCATTGCTCGTTCCTGAAGATATATCTGTATTATCAACATCTTGCTCTGTGTCATTTAATGTCGTTTTTTCATCTAGTGCTGAAACTGATAATTTGCTCAAATCACCTGTCAAATTATCCACTATACATTCATCAAACAACAAAAAATCACTATCTCGTTTAGAATGAATATCTTCATAAATTTCAGCCACTTGTTTTAGAATCAATCCGAACTCATCCCGTTCAGGCATCTCGATAAAATTAATAGCATCTTCCTTAAAAGATGTTCTTCGAGACATTAACCCTTTTCGGAAAGACAAAACTGCACCTTTTCCAAGTAATTCCTGGATATTCTCAGACATAAAATATCTTT
>OGPA01003067.1_pt1 | contig 11034 bp, 13 predicted proteins | sample 1552841 | NCBI WGS metagenome assembly OGPA01 (sample SAMEA2579916, study PRJEB22360) | human gut metagenome | reverse complement strand
TCCCCAAAGAACGCTTTGCGTTCTCTGAAAGGCCTTCGGCGGGTGAGCGTCCGCGTAGCAGCGAAGCCGGTGCAGCCTTGAACTTTTGGTTACTTTTCTTTCAAGAGAAAAGTAACATTCATATCTGATAAAAAGCGAAACCTTTACCCCCGACTAATACCAATCCTTAATCGTGCTAATTAATCATCATATATAAGAAAATGCAAGAAAGTATTGAATGCTCTTGTCCTCTTTGCAGGGAGGGTACATACAACAGTGCGGATTATTATGTCGATATGTCTTTCCTTAAAAAAGAACGTCCTGTCGGTGTTTCCGGATTGTTGCGTGTAAAAAATGATGCTGATTTTTTATCGGATTGTATCGATTCCTGTATCGATGCTTTAGATGAACTGATTATCTGCTATCAGGAATGTACGGATAATGCACCGGCAATCATCCGTGAAAAGCAGCAACAATATCCGGATAAGATCAGGGTTTATTTTTATGCACCTCCTGTTTATTGCCATGATCTGACGGATGAAGAGAGAGCATACGTTTTATCTCTTCCCGATGATTCTGTTCATAAACTCTGCAATTATTATAATTATACCCTGTCGAAGGCGACTTACCGGTATGCCTTGAAAATAGACAGCGATCAGATTTATTTTTCCCATAAGCTGAAGCTATATTGCGATGCTTACCGCAAGCAAGAGCCGGTTAAAATGTCTTTGAGTGATTACCTGATCAAATATTATGCGAAGGGCTATCGCTATATAATAAGGAGATGTGTCTATATTTATTATTTGGATATATTATCCCGTATACCTTTAACTCGTCACATGATCATTCAGAAATATACGAATTATCAGCTAAAAGAGATCATAAATCATAAATATGCCTTGTCGATGTCCGGCATCAATATAGGTTATGAGCAGGGTAAATGGGGCATTTATGTTTTAAATAAATTACCCTTTAACGGAGTGACGGATCATTTACTATTCGAAATAACGGAAGATACTTTTTATATCACTTTTCTATACAAGGAAATACCGATTGAACGTATGCCGTATGAGAAAACTCTTTTAATGAGCGGGTGGTTCTGGTACCATTTACAGGGGATGAGAAGTAGTATGGCCCAATCTCCTAAAGATTGGGTGGTTTCAGCCTCTAAGCTGAAACCAGTGAACAGCTTTGCTTACTGGCATGCACATATGAAGGTATATTGGTTATTCTTTTGGGCATATCGAAATAATTTCCCCCCACCAGACAAATTCAGTATCGGCAATATTCTTAATAGCCAGTCTGTAAAAAAAAATGAAATTCAATGGAAAATTTGAAACTTGGTATTTTGTATATCTGTGTAGGACGTTATGATTTCTTTTGGAAGAGTTTTTATGAGAGTTCGGAACGTTATTTGATGCAGGGATCCCCCTGCATCCGTGAATACTTCGTGTTTACGGATGCATCCTCTTTATATAAAGAGGAGAATCGACATATTCATCGGATCTATCAATACGATATGGGATGGCCTGATAATACTATGAAACGTTTTCATCTGTTTTTAACGATCAGGGAACAATTGAAAGATTTCGACTATCTGTTCTTTTTTAATGCCAATATGGAGTTTGTCGCTCCGGTAGGTATCGATCTTTTACCTGATGAAAAAGATAATGGTTTGGTTGGTGCATTACACCCATGGTATTGCGATGTACCGCCGTGGGAATTCCCTTACGAGCGCAGAAGAAAGTCTATGGCTTATATTCCTTATTGGAAAGGAAAGCAGTATTGTCAGGGTTCATTGATCGGGGGGACAGCAGATACTTTTCTTCGAATGTGTGAAATTTGTGCTCGCAGGATAGACACGGATAGAATGAATGATATTATTCCGATATGGCATGATGAGTCGATGATAAACAGATATTTCATTGATAATCCGCCTAAATTACTCGATTGCAGGTATAATTATTGCGAAGAGAGAGGCTTGCCGATAGAAAAGAAAATAGTTTGTAAAGAAAAGACACTGTATTTTTCTTTTACCGAAATGAAACGTCCTGATTATGATGAAATCCATTCGTTGATTAAGCAGTCGTACTGGGAATCGGTTATTGTTAATAAGTTGATTCTGTTATTGCGTATTAATAGAAAATTAAAAAGGATCTTTGGTTTAATATGACCGAATATATGCCAAACCACTCTGAAAACAGGAAAGTTCACAAATAACCTATTGAACAAAAAAATAGTAAACATTTTTGTTTATGAAATATGTCGTATTAATTCCGGCTCGCGGAGGAGTCAAGCGTAAGAATTGGATGTCGAGGCTTGTTTGGGGAGATGGATGTCCCGGGTTTGGCTTGGCTGATAATGTGCGGACCTTTTATCTGACAGGTATTTTACCTATACCCGAAATCATTGCCGGGAAAGATAATAAGTGGATACGATGTCACTCCGGCTTTGGCAGAAGAGATGAAAAGAAGGGAAATATATGATGGAATTTCAACCCGGTTTATAATAAATAAAACATAAAATCATGCAAAAAAGAATTTTAGAAGGGATCGCCTGCCTTGGATTGCTGGCGGTTCTACCGGCCTGTAGCGCCCGGAAACAATCAGCTACAGAAGAAGTATATACTGTCGCACATGCGGTGCAAGCCGGGTATAGGTGCGTGGCACCCGTCCTCCGGCAAGGAGCAACAGCCGGAACACGTTCCTTCCGGACAGTCAACGCGAAACATTACAATACCTCTGTTACAGATCGACGCCCAGTCGGTTTACAACCGGATGATCAATTATATTACGCCGGATGAAGATTCGGTTCCGAAGGTCGTTTCCCAACATTTCTCCGTCTATGTAGATTATCCGGCGGGAGGCATATCGGTCAATCCCAAATATGGTAATAATCGGGCCGGACTGGCAAAACTGGAAGAACGTCTGAAGCCCCTTTTGCAATCGGCCGGCGGTGGCGTAACGAAAATCCGTATCACCGGTTATGCCTCTCCCGATGGGAATACAAAGGAAAACGAACGTCTGGCCGGAAACCGCTCCATTCAATTCAAGACCTATTTGCAGAAGCAATTCAATCTGCCGGATAACGGCCTGGTTTCAGTCGATTGGGTAGGTGAGGATTGGGACGGGTTGAAAGAGTTGATCTCAAAATCGGATAAAAAATATAATAGTCGTGTATTGGCCATCTTCCAACTGACCGATGATCCCGACAGCCGTCGCAAGCAGATCAAAGCAATGGATAACGGTGCAGTTTATAAAGACATAGAAAAAAGTTTCTTCGGTCGTTTGCGCCGAATGGAACTGGCAGTCGAGACGGAATCGCCGTTGCTCACAGTTACCGATCCTCAATTGATCGAACAGGTATATACCCAACCGGATAAAGTCTCTTTGTCTGATTTTATCCGCGTGGCTTCTTTTTACCGTCCGGGAACCGAACAATACCGTGAAGTATATGAGATAGCTGCCTATATCTATCCCGCCTGTGCAGTCGTCCAGTTGAATGCTGCTGCCGCTTCGCTGGCCCAGGGAGATAAGGAGTCTGCCCGCTATTTCTTTCAGCAGGTAGACAACGATCCCCGTGCTTACAACAATCTGGGTGTTTTGTCACTGATGGATGGCGATAAAGAAACTGCCGCTTCCTGGTTTCGTAAGTCGCTTCCGCAGAATCCGAGACTGGCACGCGAGAATCTGGGAATATTGCGTGAATAGGCTATGAAAAAAAAGATTCGTTGTTATTTTACTGATTTCTGGGTCGGTTTCGATTATAAAATCCATTTGCCTTTTTTATTGTCGGAATATGAATTCGTAATAGACGATAAGAATCCGGACTATCTGTTTTACAGTTGCTTCGGAATGAAACATCTGAATTATGAGGGTTGTATAAAAATATTCTGGTCTGCCGAGAATATAATTCCGGATCTGAATGTATGCGATTATGCTGTGTGTCTATCCGATATTAAGAGCGGGGATCGTATTATGTATCAAAATGAAATCATGTATCCATACGAAATTCAGCATCGATATACCCCCGATCTGTGTTCGGAACAATTGCTAAACCGTAAATTCTGTAATTTTGTTTATAGCAACAATATTTGTGCTGATCCGGTACGTGAACGATTTTATACTCTTTTATCCCAATACAAACGGATAGATGCGGGCGGCAGCTTTCTGAATAATATGGGTAAAAGAGTGGAAGATAAACATGCTTTCCTGAAAGAGTATAAATTTACGATAGCGATAGAAAACTCCGGTATTCCCGGATATTCGACCGAAAAGATCCGTCATCCGTTTCTGGCGCAGTCGCTGCCGGTTTATTGGGGTGACCCCGATATCAGTTCGGTATACAATCCGGACTCATTTGTCAATATCATGGATTTTTCTTCTCTGGAAGAAGCTGTCGAAGAAGTGATCCGCCTGGACAATGACGATGCCGCTTACCTGGAAAAGGTAACGGCCCCTTTCTGGCTGCACGGGGATAGTTATGAAGAATATCATGATGTTTTGATCGAACGGATGTTGGCATTCTTCCGGAATATATTCGAACAACCTTTGGAAAAAGCCCGTAGAAGAACCCGATATGGAAGGATGCCGGTTTATTATTCGAAAATGCGGAACGCTTTTTTCCCTCCTGAACAACATTTGAAGGAGAAAAATCTCAAATCCTTGAAAGGTATCGTAAAGAAAATGATCTGGAAATAGGCAGGTACTTTTGAGGATGAAATACTAGTATTTTGCACTCAAAAGTACCTTATTCCGACATCAAAAGTATATACCTTTTTTCAGAATAAATGTACAAAGCGAAACTGTTCTTTCCGGCCGATAGGAAGAACAATTATGAACAAAAATTTTTTACCGGTTCAGCGGAGGAACTTACTTGTCGTTTCCCCGTTTTGCGGAAAATATGGATAAGGCTCCCGGTAAGGAGCAACTGATAATTGAATGTGCTAATTTCCTGAGAAAAAAGGAAATCCTTGAAAAGAGATCATGGCGTATTTTTGCGAAACAATTCTTTGCCTACTATAGAGTACAGATCCTGGTTTACTACGGCTACCAGTCGCAGGAAGCCGGGCGACCGCTCGTAAAGGTGAATGATAAATACCTGTTTCTTGCCGTGATGGCTGCCTTATGTAAAACCGGAAAAATAGACGATAGCCAGAAAGCGTTGAGCGAAGTGCTTTATGCCGGGTTCGGTCTGGGGCTGGAAGTCTCGACCATTCAGAAGCAATTGTCCGAGATTCTATCCGAATACGGCCGGTTATTCGATTATATAGCGAAGTTTAAAAAGGACGATTTATAATAATAATTTTTAAATGGCTGAGAATGAATGGTTTTCGCTTTCTTTTTCCAGCGTTTTTATTACTCCTCTTTCTGCGGGAGGCATATTATCTTTATTCCTGTCAGGCAAGATGGCAGGAGTGTCAAAAAAATCGGGCTTCCCCCTCTTTGTATTAGTTATAAATAATATTTATTCTATATTAAAGAGAGTGGTGCAAGCGATTGTCGGAACGATGTACCCTAAGTTGTCTCAACACCTTGAATCTGATCGATCATAAAGCGTCGTTTTTGCGCGTCTACGCCTGTCATGTTTCATTTATTAATTAAAAGTATAGGAAAAATGACAAAACGTAAGGAAGAATTGTCTTCGGACTTTCGCAAAAGCGGCTACCTGAAAGTCGGCAGGACTACGCTGCGGGCTTTGTTTTCCCAACATCAGGAGCAGCGTGGATTGGCTGCTGTGTTATTGTGTGTGCAAACCTTTGCCTATTTCAGCGATGGGAATGTCTGTCTGAACAACCAGTCGGTTTTTTGCCGGGCAGGCGAGTGGATTACTTCGTATACCGAGATAGCCGGTCTGACCGGATTGGATCGTCGTTTGGTTAAAAAACATCTTCTGAATCTGGAAAAACGCGGTTTTCTGCATATCCACGATCTGGGAAATTACAAACGCATTGTTTTGGCTACCTGGGAGCCGGAGATGATTCAAAATACAAATAATCCTTTACCGGATGCAACGAGCAATTGTCGGTTGCCGGATACCGGGATGAGTCTGATGGAGCAGGCCAACCGGATTTATCAATCTGCAGGAGGGGAACAAAAATGGACAAACTGAATCTGAACCGGGTAAATCTCCCGATGGAACAGGCTGTAATTGCCGGGCTGCTTACCAGCCCGGATGCAGTATACGACGTGAACGTCCGTTTGCGTAGCGAGATGTTCAGCCATCCGGATCTGCGTTTTGTTTACGAAGCGATCCTTTCACTGGCTTCCTCCGGACAGCCGGTCGATATGTTGACGGTCGAGACGGCTATGCAGCGGCTCGACTATCCGGCTTATATGCGGCTCAACGGGCTTTCGTTTCTTTCAGGCATGTTGCTCGATGTGCGTACGGACCATCATATCCGCGCCCATGCCGACCAGCTGGTGCGCTGCTATATTCTCCGCAGCCTGGTCACGTCGTTGCAGGAGAAGCAAACAAAGGCATTGCGACCGGAAACCGATATAACGGAGTTGCTGAATGAACTGGATGCGCTGGTCTGTTCGCTGCAGAACGAAATGATCCCGGCATCTACTCTCGAAGCCGCCGGACAGGTGGCTCGCAAGGCCTTGGACGTTTCTTACGAGAGGCAGGCCGAAAGAGAGGCCGGTATTCATAGCCAGGTCTATACGGGGGTATCGGAGCTCGACCGTTTGTCGGGTGGCCTGTACAAAGGCGAATTGACGGTTTTGGCAGGACGTCCTTCGATGGGGAAATCGGCCGTTGCTTTATGGATGGCGCTGAATGCGGCACGCCAGGGAAAAGCAGTCGCTTTCTTTAGTGTGGAGATGAGCAAGGAGCAGATCGTGACCCGTTTGTTGTCGATGATCAGCGGAATAGATGCCGACCGGCTGCGTTTTAAAGGGACTTCGGCCTCCGACCGTCTTCGTCTGGAAAAGGCGCAAGAGGAACTCGAGCGTTTGCCCATTACGTTGGAGTATTGCGGTTCGGATACGGTAGAAGACATACGGGCCAAGGCACAGACCTTGCATAAACAAGGGAAGCTGGAGGTTCTGTTTATCGACTATCTGAACCTGATCAATATCGTATTGTCGAAAAGCCAGTTGCTGGAGACTACGGACCTGGCTTTGGGAAATATAGTACGAAAAATCAAATTGATGGCCGAAGAGATGGATATACCGGTGGTACTGTTGGCGCAGATGAACCGGGAGAGTGAACGTCGTCCGGCTCCTAATTTCCCGGTATTGAGCGATTTGCGTAATTCGGGTGCGATCGAGCAGGTGGCCGATGTGGTGATCTTCGTTTACCGTGCCGAGAAATACGGTATAACGCACGACCCGACGACGAAGGAAGACCTGAGAGGCGTCGGCCTGCTGCTGCTGACCAAGAACCGCAACGGAGCAACAGGGACAGCCCGCTTCCGCTATAATCCGGCAATGACTTGTTTGACGGATTATGATCCGAGAGTGATATGAAACAAAATTAAAAATTTAAATCATGAAGAATATCAATGAATGTAAACTGGGGGGCTTCTTAAATCATAAATTATTATGGCTGAAAGCTATTAAACAGTGGTATGGACAGGTTCGTTATGTTTATCGATGTAATAAAAAAAGGGGAAGATATCCCAGGACATTCGTGTTTGATACAGAGAAAGAAGTTGTCTATCTGAGTAATCCGAAAGTGGCCTGTTCTTCCATAAAAAGGTCCATGTTTGGTGAACGACCGAATATACATTCGTTACCCGGTAATATTACGAATGAATTGAATACGGAGATGGAACGGTATTACAAATTTACATTTGTACGAAATCCTTATAAGCGTTTGGTTTCCTGCTTTGAAGATAAATGTATTCAGCATCCGGATGATATCTGTTGGAATTATTATGTCTTTAAGAGCTTACTTCGTATACGTGATTTTAATCGGTTTGTCCATCGGGTTTGTCTGATTCCGGACAGTATGGCCGAACCACATTTTTCCGGACAATACCGGTTGATCTATGATAAGGATGATAAATGCCTGGTTGATTTTGTCGGAAAAGTGGAAGATATAAGAGATGATTATGAACCGATACTCGAGCGCTTCGGATTTCTGCCCTTACCTCATACGAACCGGGCCGCCTCGTTGACCGGCAGAAACTGGATGGATTATTATACCCCGTTTACGGCCTGGCTCGTATATCGGAAATATAAGAAAGACTTTGTCACTTTCGGCTATGAAGATGAATACAAGAAGCTAAAAGAGTATTTGAAAAATAAGAAACGGTTATAAAAAATGATTTATTCACAAGTTATAAACAATTTATTTAACCAAAAAATTGTTTTTTAAACAAGTATTTTACCTTTTCCTTTTGAGAAGAGTTAATATATCTTTCAATTCCTTTCTCGTCCTATCATTATTTTTGAGCGCTTTTTGTACGCGTTCGTAAGCATGGACAATCGTACTGTGGTCTTTATTAAAATATTTTACCAAAGCAGGAAAAGAATCATTCAATTCCTCGCGGGCAATATACATCGCCATCTGTCTTGGAATGACCACATTCTTAGGACGGGATTTGCCTAAAACCTGTTCCTTTTTTACATTATAATACTTGCAGACAGTATCGATGATCGTTTCGGCAGATAAATGACTGTAAAGATCCACCTTGATAATATCGGCAAGGGCGTCCCGGGCGTTTTCCAAAGTAAGGGGGACATTCTTGATTTGGCAATAACCGACAACCTGTTTGAAAGCACCTTCCAGTTCGCGGACACTGGAATTGACATTTCCCGCAATAAAAGAAATTACTTCTTCAGGCATATTGATATGGGAGCGTTCCGCCTTCTTCTGCAGGATGATGGAACAAATTTCAAAATCGGGAGGAGAAATATGGGCAATCATACCGCTGGAGAATCTTGTTATTAAGCGTTCATGGAAATCTTTCAAATCACTCGGTGTACGGTCGCTTGTTGTAATGATGTAGTTATCATTGTCGGCAATCGCATTAAAAGTATTGAAAATTTCCATACGGGACGATTCTTTCGTACCATTGAAAAATTGAATATCGTCAATAAGTAAGTAATCTACAGTGCGGTATTTTTCACGAAATTCCTGCATTTTTCCGCTGCGAATGGATTCAATAAGTTCATTCGTAAAATTTTCGCTTGTTACAAAGAGAACGGAAAGATCAGGACGATGAGTTTTTACATAATTGGAAATGGCAAGAAGAAGATGGGTCTTGCCCAAACCTGAAGGGCCGTAAATGAACAGTGGATTATAATTACTGGCTTTCGGCTTTTTTTTAGAATAATTAGTATCGGGAGAATCTGTATATTCTTCACAGGAAAGAGCGATGGCATGGGCTGATTGGAAAGCAATTTCATTACAGTTGCCATGGACAAAATTATCGAAAGTATAATCGTCGAATTTATAAGGAAATTTCTTTTCCGGAGATTTGGCCGGAAGAGGAACGGCAGAAGGCCTGATGGAAGATGGATTATCTAAAATACTGGGAAGTTTAACTTCTTCCGGATTTTGCGGTTTGATATTCATGAAATCAGGTATTACAGGTTCCTCATAGATTTCCGGGTTTTCTTCTGTCTTATAAGGAGAGAAAGATATATCGGGATTTCCCTTTTTCTCCTTATCGGGTAGAGAAGAAACAGGAGGAATCCCAAAATTTCCGGAAGTTTCAGGAGCAGCAGATGTTTCCGGTACCGGATCAGCAGCGGAAACCTCGCTGTTTTCCTGAGATTGAAGAACCAGCTTTACAGGCATTCCGCTTTTTTCAGAAAGAATTTTCTCCAATTTTGTCTTGTAGACAGCGTTAATCCAGGGAATCATATAAGGGACGGTAGTCATGGCTGTGAAAATACCGTCGGAAAAAGAAATGGGAAAAACAAAACTATAAAAATTATTATAATATTCGGGATTTTTTATTTTTATTTCCTCTAAGACATGTGTCCAGAGTTCAAAAATTTCCATTTGTACATCCTTTCATACCCGGTCTGTTTAAAAGAGGAATAAATCTGTGAATAACTGTGAATAACTGTGCACAACTTTATAAATATGTACATACTCATCAGATTTTATCGGATAAAGTAAGAAAAGGAAAAAATTAATATTCCTGTGAATAATTTTATTGTACCATGTTGTCTTATCGCTGTCATTTACAAGATGTACCCTCCTCGGGATCACTTTATACTATTCAACGGGCACTTATCTATAAGGAAAAGAGCCTGTTGAAGAAAGGAAGAAGAGGGATCATTTTAGAAAATTGCTTGCTTTTTCCGAAGATATTTGTTATTATATTGCAGTCACATAGATGGTATCTATGTAAAAATACAGGGGCATAGCGCAATTGATAGAGCAACGGTCTCCAAAACCGTAGGTTGGGGGTTTGAGTCCCTCTGCCCCTGCCATATACGGCCCAATAGCTCAGCTGGATAGAGCACTTGACTACGAATCAAGGTGTCGGGAGTTCGAATCTCTCTTGGGTCACCAGAATATGTTTATCCGAACTCCCCATTTTACAGAATTTTGTAAGATGGGGAGTTCGGTTTTATAATTGTACGGTGATGCTTTAAAAAGTTTTCCTATATGAAGTCCGGTCTTCAATAGATTTTTATGCTGCTGATCGGATGAATGCCGGGTATGGATAACGGCTTTTACTGTATGAAAAAACAACCTCCTTCAAAAAGTAGGTCGGCTGTGTGCTATTCCCATAAACGTAATCAGCTTCGGTTGGAGTATTACATTCCCGCTGTCGTATTAACGGTACAATAGCGGGATTTTTTTATATTGCAATTATAATTTCTCTATTAACTTTTCTCGTTTTCCCGCGTACTCCTCTTCAGTTAGAACCCCTGCATCGTAAAGCTGTTTTAGCTTTAGCAGAGTCTCTGCCGCAGTGGCCGCATTCGCTACGGCTTCTTTTTCTGCAGCTTCTTCGGCTTCTGCCATCTCTACAAGTTTTGCTGCCTCGGCCCGGATACTTTCGACATCCGACCCGGCAGGGGCAGCAAACTGGAAGGTGGTAAATTCTTCCGGAGACATTTCAATAGCGCATCGGCGGCTTTC
>OGPA01003063.1_pt1 | contig 11043 bp, 8 predicted proteins | sample 1552841 | NCBI WGS metagenome assembly OGPA01 (sample SAMEA2579916, study PRJEB22360) | human gut metagenome | reverse complement strand
CGGCATCTCTTGTTTTTAAGGTGCCAATTGAAGAAGTTACAAAGGAACAGAGAAGCAATGCAAAAGCTGTTAATTTCGGAATAGTTTATGGAATAAGTTCCTTTGGACTGAGTCAGGATTTATCAATAAGCAAAAAAGAAGCAGAAAAATACATTAATGAATATTTTGAAAGTTATCCGGGTATTAAACAATACCTTGACAAGTCAGTAAACGACGCCAAAACAAAGGGCTATTCCGTGACATTATTTGGAAGACGTCGTCCTATTCCTGAACTTAACTCCGGCAATTTTATGCAGAGACAGTTTGGGGAAAGAGTTGCCATGAATTCACCAATTCAGGGAACTGCTGCGGATATAATGAAAATTGCCATGATAAATGTGGCTGAAGAATTGAAAACAAAAAAATTAAAATCCCAAATTGTTTTACAGGTTCATGATGAATTGCTTGTCGAAGTGCCGGAAGAAGAGGTTGAGGCGGTTCAAACGATATTAGAAGAAGAGATGCCTCGTGCGGTAGAATTATCCGTTCCGTTAGAAGTTGAAGTGCTTAGCGGAAAAGACTGGAAGGAGGCACACTAATGTATGTGATCGGTATGACAGGAGGAGTTGGCAGTGGTAAGACACAGGCAGCCTGCTTATTAAAAGAGATTGCAAGTGCCGAACTTTTAATTGCCGACGAATTAGGACATGTAGCGATGGAAAAAGGCACAGACGGATATGATGAGATCATAGAATCGTTTGGTACAGATATTCTGGATGCAGATGGTCAGATCAGCAGAACCGTGATGGCAGAAAAAGTATTTCATGATAAAGAAAGGCTTGCTTTGCTTAATGGGATCATTCATCCGAAAGTAAAAGCGTATATCCGTCAGTATATAGATGACAGGAAAGACCAAGAAGGCGTTTTGATACTGGAAAATGCTATTTTGTTTGAGACAGGTTGTGATGCATTTTGTGATGAGATCTGGTATATTGCTGTCTCAGCAGATGCACGAAAAAAACGTTTGCGTCAAAACAGAGGATATTCGGATGAAAAAAGCCGGGCAATTATGGAAAGACAGCAAAGTGATGCTTTTTTTTACCAAAGATGTGATAAGGTAATTGATAATAATGGAAGTCTTGAACAGTTAAAGCAGAATTTAATAAAAGAATATGAATTGATACAAAGAGGAAGGAAACATGCAGGAGCGTAATACCATTTTAATTGTAGATGATCAGGAGACAAACCGGGTGATACTTCATCGACTGTTAGAAGACCAGTTTATCATCTTAGAGGCAGAGGACGGCTTAGAAGCGATCGAGCAGATCAATGGGCATGAAAAAGAATTAGCTTTGATCATGTTAGACATTATTATGCCAAATATGAATGGATATGATGTCCTTCATTTTATGGAAAATGCATCTATTGATGAAAACATTCCTGTTATTTTGATAACAGGTGATATCGAAACAATCGCAGAGTTAAAAGAATACCAGTCCCATATTGCAGAAGTTGTAATGAAACCTTTTGATATCCGGATTACAAGACGCAGAGTATACCATACGATTGAATTGTATGAATGGAAAAGAAAAGAACTCGAAAAAGAGCAGAAGACACAGAAAGCAGGAAATACTACAAAAACATTCCAAACGGCCGGGCAGTTGGCAATGGAAGAAAAACAGAATACAATATCTGAGAAACCTCGTTTTGAGGCGACAGAAAAGATTCGTTTAGAAAGCGAAAATCTGGAATTAAAAGACCGATATGCATTATTAGAAAAGGAAAATCAGAAATCAAAAGAGCAGTATGCACAATTAGAAAAAGCATATAAGGAGTCAGAGCAAAAATGCACGCAGTTAGGTGATCGTTATACCAGATCAGAACAGACGATCTTAAAAGAACGGACCAAATTTCATGATCTGGTACAAAAATATAAGGATGCAAGCGAACGTTTCTGTTTGATCCTGTCAAGAAAAACCGGTAATGAAAATTGTCTTTTACGTGTCAAAGCATTTACAGAAATTTTATGTAAATATGTGATGCAGGAATATCCGGAATATCATCTGACAAGACAGATTGTTGTAAAGATTATTGAATCCTCTGTTTTTTATGATGTGGGTATGTTCATGATCGGAGATGATATATTAAAGAAACCGGGTAAATTAACGAAAAAAGAGCGGGCTGTCATGGAAGAGCATACAAAAAAAGGTGTGGAGGTGTTAAAGTATTTAGATGTGATCGCAGATTCCGATACATTAACATATGCAAGTGATATTTGTCTGTATCACCATGAACGCTATGATGGAAACGGATATCCGCATGGATTGGCAGGAGATGAGATTCCGATCGCGGCTCAGATCGTATCAGTAGCCGAAGCGTATGCAGCATTGTTACGAAAAGGAAGTTATCGTGATGCCTATTCGCAGGTCAATGCAGAAAAGATGATCTTAGACGGGCAGTGTGGATGCTTTAATCCTAAGCTTTTAGACTGCTTTGAACTGGGCAAAGAAGAAATGCGTGCCGTGATCATCAAAACAGCAGAGTCAGAAAGAACAGAACAAGAATAGAGATAATCTTTCTACATATGTAGTATAACTAACGGATTGATATAACTTTCAAGAAACGAACCAAGAAGTAACAACAGAATACCCAGGAGAAAAAGAGGCAGTTGTATAAGCAGCAACTGTCCTTTTTTGTTTGCAACAAAAGAAGTACGGGTGTTTTTTTGCGTATTGTCTTCAAACCATTCGATATGTAACAGATCAAGATGATGCAATGCATAGAGATAAAAAGGGACAAAGAGCAGACATTGTGGGAAAAGGATTCCCAGATAATATAATACACCTGAACTGCCCTTGACAAATGTACAGAACAAAAAAAGCATACCATTAGAAAAACCGGTATACAAAATGGCAAGTGCATAATAGAAATGCCAGACATTCGTAAAAGCAAAGAAAACGATCAGAATATAAAATTTAAGATGTTCTTTTATACTGAAATAAAAAAGAGCATCTTTTTTGATCTCATAAGAATGGAGCTTTTCAAAGGAAGACGTAAACAGGTGCAGGATATCATTACAAAGTGTTTCTTTAAATAAATTGGCAGCAAAGCTTCCACATAGAAAAGAAAACAAAAAAAGAAGCAATGTAATGTAGTGGAAACGAGACAGATGAAAATAATGCACAGGGCGGTAAGAGGAATATCTGTCTTTGTGAAAGATCGTCATAGTATATCCTGCCTTTCGTTTGGTGCGGTTTGTTTCATTGTTCTTATATTACCATATGGCAGAACAGACAAAATTATGCGAAATGCCATCCTGTGAATCAGAGAACGGTTATAGTGATGGAAAGGAATATCGGCAAAATGACCGGAAAACACAAAATGCACACATTTCTCTCAAAGGTTTTTCACAGCCGGATCGTATGATAAATATAGTCAGATGATAAACAGACAGATATGGTATATCTGAGCACAGACATTTAGAAATGAAAGAAATCGAATAAAAGACAGATGGCGCAAAGGAGGTCAATATGTGGTTTCACAGGAAGAAACATGCATCCGATGAAAAAAAGAAAATAAAAAAGAAATGGTCAGCTAAAAGGAAAGGAATCCTTGCGATCGTGCTTGTACTTTTTCTGGTGTCAGGAGGTGTTTTAACAAAGCTTGTGATCTACCCGACATGGTTTGCAAAAGACACACAGGAAGAGAGCCGGACAATGGAAGGTTATGTCAGTAAAGGAAATATAGAAATGACAACAACGGTCAGTGGTACGACAACAAATGGAGCAATGTATCAGTTGTATGATTTAAACCTTACCGGCGAGTCAGAAAGCGGCAGTCTGGTCGTATCAAAGGTCAATGTATCAGAAGGAGATACCGTAAAGAAAGGCAGTACGATTCTTACTTTAACACAAAGCAGTGTCGATCAGACCAGACAGATCTTAGAAAGTGCTGTAGAAAGCTATCAGACCGATCTGGTACAGGCAAAAGTAGATTATGAAGAAGCTGTGGCACAGGCAAAGTCCGATTACCGGACGAACCTGTCCTTGCTGTCAACAGCAGCATTGGATTATCAAAATAGTTTAGATACCTATGAGGCAGCAGAAAAAAGTGCCAAAAAAGATCTGACAGCAGCCCAAAAGACGATCAGTGAAATGCCTGAAACCATTACATCGTATCAAAAAAAGATTAAGACATTAAAAAAGAAGATCACATCGTATCAGCAAAACATAGAAACCATTGCAAAGAAAGAAGCAACAGCAAAGAAAACATATGAAAGCAAAAAAGCAGCATATGACAAATTACAAAAAGAATATGAAAATCTGGATACGATAGCAAAGTATTTAGAAAGTTATAATGGCAAGTCAAATGTCACAGAAGCAAAAAAAGAGATCGCATCGCAGCTTACAGAAGAAAAAACAGCGTTAGCAAGTGCAAAAACAGCATATGAAAAAGCAAAGAAATCTTACGAAGAGCTTCAGACAAAAAAGGTAAAAGCACAGGAAGAGCAGACAAAAGCCAAAGAAAGTCTGAGTAGCTTTAAGCAGAAAGTGACAGAATCCAAAACCACATTATCGGAAGCAAAACAAAACTTAAAATCGTATCAGGCAGCCTATTATGAAGCAAAAGCAGCACAGACAAAAGGAAAAGTCAGTGCAAAAGAGACTTATGCACAGAGCATGAGTACCTATCAGAATGCCAGCTCGATCTATGAAGCGACATTACAAAGTGCAAAAGATACATTACAAAGTGCAAAAGACAATGCTTCATCGGCAAAGGCAAGAAAGAAAGCTTTTGAAAAGATGATTACCGGCAATACGATCAAAGCTATGCAGGATGGCACAATAACCGCGGTTGGATATAGTGCCGGTGATACATTATCTACAACAACATCGATCGCTACTTATAGTGATAGCAGCAGCATTACGATCCCGGTAACAGTCGATCAGGCAGATATGCAATATATTGCAGTCGGAGATTCGGTTTCCGTTTCTTTATCTTCATCACGCGAACCATTAACCGGAACGGTTGCTTCGATGGAAACAACTTCTTCTTCCGAAAGCGTATCCAGTGTAACATATACCGTCAATGTGACAGTAGACAATGCATCCGGTTCGATCAGGAGTGATGATACAGCATCCGTATCCTTTACAAAGTATACATTAAAAGATGTTTTATATGTTCCGGTCTCAGCAGTCACGGAAAAAGGCGGAAAGAGTTATGTGACAGCTAAACTGACAGATGGAAATACCAGACAGGTAGAAGTAAAGACCGGTGAAGATAACGGACAATTCATAGAGTTAAAGAGTGGTTTAAAGGAAGGAGATACTTATGTCGTTGATTTCAAAAATTAAAGGAAAAAAGAAGCTGGGCATTGCAATCGTATGCCTGTTAGTTCTTGCGATCATGGTAAGCTTTGGATATTATCAGGTACAAAAAGGAAAAAAGAGTGATACAAAAGTAGTGACAAAAGAAACAGAAGTCAAATCAGGCAATCTGACAGTCGGCATTACAGAGAGTGGTAATGTTGCGATCGACACATTGACACAATCGTATTCTTTAAGCCGGACTTCCGTAAGTTCGACATCAACTTCTTCATCCGGCTCAACATCAAGTGCCACGACAACCAAGTCCGGTTCTTCGGATAGTACGAAGTCAGCAGATAATGCCTCTTTAGAGCAAAGCAGCAGTACACAAAGCAGTGCTTCTTCGACACAGAGTACAGCAGACTCTTCGACACAGAGTACAGCATATTCATCGACACAGAATTCTTCTGCTTCTTCCGAGGAAGAACTTGTAGTAAAGAAAGTATGTGTTTCGACCGGACAGAACGTCAAAAAAGGAGATACTCTCTTGACTTTGACCAAAAGCAGTGTAGAGAGTGCGAAAAAGAGCTATCAGGAAAATTATGACGCGGCAAGAATTGCTTATAACGAAGCCAAGACAACAAGAGATGCAGCAAAAGTGTCCGCAGAATATGAATACAAACAAAGGATTGCAACAGGAAAGAGTGCATTAGCAACCTATAAGGCAACGGTAGCAAGCTTAGAAGCCAATGTAAGCAGTACAAAAGCGGCATATCAGAAAGCACAAAACGGGATCAAAACACTTCCAACACAGATTGCAAGTTTAAAAAAGAAGATTGCAAAAGCCAAGAGTGCATCCGGTGTAATGGATAGTGTAAACAATACTAAACAACAAAGCAGTTCCAATACGACAACAGGAACGAATACAACATCTTCTACACAGTCTTCTTCAACTGTTACACAATTAACGCAGGAACTGACACAGCTTCAGACACAATTAAGCGAATACCGTTCGAACCTTAACAGCTTAAAGTCACAGTATACTTCTGCTAAAAAGGCATTAAAAACAGGCAAGATCACGGCAAAGCAGACATATGAGGAAAGCAGGATCGAAGCAAAGAATGCAAAAGCGTTATATACGGTTGCATTAAGCAGTGTCAATGATGATGTGGACGCAGCAAAAGAAACCTATGATCAGACAAAAGAAGAGTTAGAAGCATTCAACGCATTTACAAAAAATAACGAGGTAACAGCAAAATATACCGGTAAGCTGACATCCGTTGGTTATAGCAAGGGGGATAGTTTAAACAGTTCAACAGCGATCGCTGCTTATGTGGATACGGATGGAGTCAATATTACCGTATCGGTAGCACAGGATGATGTTTCGAATATTAAAGTAGGAGATAATGTCAATATTTATCTGTCGGCATATGAAGATGAACTTTTTGAAGGAACGGTAACTTCTATTTCATCTACTTCCACAGGAGACACGACAGTCAGTTACCCGGTTGTGGTAACATTAAGTGGAGATGTGTCAAAAGTATATGATGGCATGAGCAGCGAAGTTACATTTATATCAAAGGAAGTAAAAGATGTGACTTATGTATCAAACAAAGCGATCACAACAGAAGGAACAAAGTCGTATGTTACGTTAAAAAAAGCAGATGGTACAACGAAAAAGACCAAAGTTGTGACAGGCTTTTCCGATGGTCATAATGTTGAGATCAAAAGCGGTCTCAAAAAGGGCGATACTGTTTTGATAGAAAGTCAGGTGAGCCAATGAAAGTAAATGAGATTCTTCGATTGGTATGGATCAATCTGATCCAGAATAAATTCAAAGTGATCTTAACTTCGATCGGTATTGTAGTTGGTGCGGCAACGATTATGATGGTCATTGCGATCGGCCGTGGAGGACAAAAGGAAGTAGAAGAACAATTTAAAAACTTAAATGCAGGCGCGATTGATATTTCCTATGAAATGTCAAGTGAATTAAGCAGTCTGATGGATTCTGTAAAGACTTCCGGTGGGCGTGGTTTTCAGAATTTCGGAAGCAGTTCCAAAAAGAGTGGTTCCACAACACAAAAAGGATCTTCCGGTGGTGGTATGCCGGGAGGAGGTAACGGTGGAGCAGGCAATGCAAATGGCAGCAGTTCCGGTGGCAGTTCACAAGGCGGTCCGGGTGGATCGGGTAATGGTGGCGGTCCGGGTGGCGACATGATCATGGGTGGCAGCAATGGCGATGATTCGTCAAGAATGAATCAGGAAAAGATCACATTATCAGAAGATGATGTCGATGACCTAAAGACCTTTTTACCGGGAATTTCAAAGATCACGATCTCTTATAATATCAAATCCGATGTAGAGGGTGGTGATCTCGATGACGCGACCGGTTATACAATTGCCGGAGTCAAGCACAATTATGCATCGATGAGTAATCTTTCGATGGCAGTTGGTGATTTTATTTCTTCTTCGGATGAGGAAAATAAAGAAAAAGTCTGTGTGCTTGGTTATTCAGTGGCAAAAGAGATCTTTGGCAGTGTTGAAGAAGCTTACGACAGTACGATCTATATTGACAGCAGGGCATATGTTGTCAATGGAGTTCTTGCAGAAATGGGAACGGTATCTTCCGGGATCAGCCCGGATGATTCGATCTTTTTACCATACAGTACCGGTGTTAAATACATTGTCGGAAGTAGTGTTTCACCAACGGTCACGGTAATCATGGAAGATGTGGACGAAGTAGATGCTGCCATGGAAAATATCCAGACAATCTTATCTGACTCGTATCCGAATGCGGAATTTACGATCACAGATGCCGGAAGCAAGATGGAAGCTGCTTCAGCATCAAATGATACTCTTACAACTTTATTGATCTCTATGGCTGTGATCGTTTTTATCGTTGGTGGTATCGGCATTATGAATGTGTTGTTTGTCTCTGTCAAAGAACGAACAAAAGAAATAGGAATCTTAAAAGCGATCGGTTGTACGAAAAGAGATATTTTATTGGAATTTTTGTTAGAAGCAAGCTTTATCAGTATATTTGGCGGAATTGCAGGTGTGTTAGCCGGACTTGGTCTGACACCGATCTTAGAGCATTTTGGTGTCCGGGTTGAACTATCGGTTTTAGGAGCCGTCTTAGCCGTTGTTTTTGCTCTTGCGACAGGAACGGTATTTGGATTCTATCCGGCATTGAAAGCATCGAATCTGGTACCGGTAGAAGCATTAAACGAAGATTAGAAATGGAGGCTTATATGAAAAAAAGAAAAATAACAGTGCTGTTTTTGATCGCCGGTCTTCTGCTTAGCGGATGTGGAAAAAGTGATGCTTCTGATGCAACAGATATTTCTTCTGTCAAATTGAAAAGCAACCAAAAGATCGTGATCGGTAAGATTACGGAAATAGCAGGCAATGAGATGACCTATACGATCCTAAAGAAAGTGTCTGCAAAGAGCAGTTCCTCTGACCAGAGTAAGAGTGACAATTCGGGCAATGCACCGGATCAAAGCAGTAATAGCAATGACAGCAGTAATGCAGGAAATACACCGGATCAAAGCAGTAGTAGCAATGACAGCAGTAATTCGGGCAATGCATCGGATCAAGGCAGTAACGGTAATGATAGCAATAATTCGGGTAATACATCCGGTCAAAGTAAAAACGGAAACAGCAGCAGTAGCAGTTCATCCGACATAAAAGGAAGTAATAATGACTTTGGTGGAATGCCGGCAATGCAAAACGGAAGCAGCAGTCAGGGACAGATGCCGTTAGGAGGACAGGGAGATGCACCCGGAAACCCACCGGATGCCAATGGCATGCAAGATCAGCAAAATAGCACCTCCGATAATAGCACAGGATCGGACAGCAGCAAAAGCAAATCCACTTCGAAAAGCAAATCAAACACAAACAGCAAAAAGAAGGGTATGACCATGTATACCTCTACAAACAAGTCAGCAACGATGACCATTCCGGTTGGAACAGACGTGATCACTTCTCTTGGCAACAAGACCACCTTTTCGCGTTTGTCAAATGGAGACGTGATAAAGATGATCGTTGAGACGGATCAGGATGGAAACAAAGTAATCGTAGGAATCTGGATGGTGTAAAGGAGGAGCAGTATGTTTGCAAAAAAAAAGAAAAGAGAAATGATCAGACAATTACAGGAAACAGATCATAAGATTGATATTCGTATGTTAAACAAAAGTTATCAGATGGGAGAGCAGTCATTACATGTCTTAAAAGATATTAATTTTACGGTAGACGAGGGCGAATTTGTAGCCATACTCGGACCGTCCGGCTCCGGTAAATCCACATTGATGAATGTGATCGGCTGTATGGACCAATGGGACACAGGAGAATATTATCTGGATGGTATGCCGGTGCATGCGTTAAACGGAAAAGAACTGACACAGATCCGCAATGAAAAGATCGGTTTTGTTTTTCAGAATTATCATCTGATTCCGGCATATACAGTATTACAAAATGTCATTATGCCGCTTTTAATGCGTGGTATCGATCATAAGACAGCCGAAGACATGTGTATGGATACGATAAGGCTTCTCGGACTTGGTGAACGGTTACACCATAAACCAAATGAATTATCCGGTGGACAAAAACAGCGTGTTGCGATCGCAAGAGCATTAGTCGGAAAGCCTGCCATCCTGCTTGCAGATGAACCATCCGGTGCATTAGACAGTAAGATGGGAAAAGAGGTACTTCGTTTGTTTGGAGAGTTAAATGCCATGGGCAATACAATTGTGATGATCACACATGATCTGGAAGTAGCAAAAGCAGCACAAAGAGTTGTGCGGATCGTAGATGGAAAACTGTATCACAAAGAGGAACAGGAAGCAACCGGTTAATGGCTGCTTCCTGTTCTTCTTTGTGAAATGAATAATCGGAGAAACATCTTCTTACGACATTTCTCCGATTATAATTTTATGTTTTACCCCAACCTTTGACAAAGAGCTGGTTATATTATAATGCAAGCTTTGTTCTAAGCTTTGACAAAAACAAAGGATTAGCGGTTACCATACATCTTATCATAATAATTTGCATATTCACCGGAAATAATGTTTTCCCACCACTCACGATTGTCTAAATACCAGGCGATCGTTTTTTTGATACCTTCATCAAATGGAGTAGCCGGAAGCCAACCAAGTTCATTATGGATCTTTGTAGGATCGATCGCATAACGACGGTCATGACCGGGACGGTCTGTTACATAAGTGATCAGATCCTCTGATTTATGAAGCTGTGCAAGCACTGTCTTAACCACTTCGAGATTTGTTTTTTCATTATGTCCACCGATATTATATACTTCACCCGGTGTACCTTTGCGGATGATCAGATCGATCGCGATACAATGATCTTCAACATAAAGCCAGTCACGGACATTTTCACCCTTTCCATAGACAGGAAGCTCTTTATCGTTCAATGCATTGGCGATGATCAAAGGGATCAGCTTCTCAGGAAAATGGTAAGGTCCATAGTTGTTAGAGCATCTTGAGATCGTACATGGCATCTTATAAGTACGTGCATAAGCCTGGACCAAAAGATCAGCAGATGCTTTTGATGCTGAATATGGGCTGGAAGTATGGATCGGAGTTTCTTCTGTAAAGAAAAGATCCGGGCGGTCAAGTGGAAGATCGCCATATACTTCGTCAGTTGATACCTGATGATAACGTTTGATACCATATTTACGGCAGGCATCTAACATAACGCTTGTACCAATGATATTGGTACGAAGGGAGATCTCAGGATC
>OGPA01003062.1_pt1 | contig 11044 bp, 9 predicted proteins | sample 1552841 | NCBI WGS metagenome assembly OGPA01 (sample SAMEA2579916, study PRJEB22360) | human gut metagenome | reverse complement strand
GGTGTGCCGCTGCGGCAGTGCTTGCCCCGGCGCGACGGGTGGAGGGGCTTGCGGCCTATGCGGGCGGCTGTGTGGCGGGGGTGCTCTGTGTCCAGCCGCTGGCGGGGGCGTTCAGCTTTCTGCTCAGCGCCGGGGCGGGTGCGGGGCTTTGCGCCCTGCTGCCTGCGGGCTGGCTGATGCCCGCCCTCAAAGAGAACGACCCGCCCGGCGACGAGCGGCCGCGCCTCTCTGCCGCCGCGACCCGGCTGGAAGCGGTGGCCGAAAGCCTCTCCTCGCTGGCGGAGACGGTGAACGAGGTGTACGACGCTTTTCCACGCCGGTGCGAGGGGTTCCGATGGGTCATCGACAACATCCACGACGGCCTTTGCGCCAACTGCGGGCGACGGGAAGTCTGCTGGAAGCAGGAGCACGCCTCCACGCTGGAAGGAATGGAGGCCCTGCGCCCCATTCTGGAAGAAAAAGGCCATCTGGAAGCGGTGCTTCTGCCCGGTCAGCTGGCGCGGTGCATCCACCCGGCGGCGCTCTGCGCGGCGGGGGACAAGGCGTTTGCACTCTACCGCAGCCGCCGGGAGGCCCGCGTCCACTCCGAGGCCATGCGGACGGCCCTCACGGAGCAGTACAGCGCCGTGGCCGATGCACTGGGCGTCCTCAGCGAACAGCTGGGACGTCCCGGAAGCCCGGAACCCTACAAGTCTGGCCGGGTGTCGGCGCTGTTCGCTCAGCTGGGGACGCCGCCGCTGGAATGTGCTGTGACGCTGGACGATCTGGGCCGCACCCGGGCGGCGGTGACGCTGCCCCGCACCCGCTTCAATGAAAAAGAACTGGCCGCTCTGGCCGGGGAGGTGGGGCGCATCTGCCGCCGCAGCCTCGAGCCGCCGCAGGTGCTCTCCTGCAAGGGGATGACCACCCTGCTCTTTGCCGAAAAGCCGCTGCTCCGGGCCGTATTCGGGACGGCGGGCGCGGCGGCGCGGGGCGAGATCTCCGGCGACGCAGTCCAGCAGTTCTGCAGTGCGGCAGCGGCCCAGATGATCCTCTGCGACGGCATGGGAACGGGACGTCCGGCGGCAGTAGACGGCAACCTTGCCGCAGAGCTGACGGCACGCCTGCTCAAAGCGGGCTTTACCGCAGAGCTTGCGGCCCGGCTCGTGAACGTGGCGCTGGCCCTCAAGAGCGACGAGGAGAGCGGCGCGACCCTCGACCTCGTGAGCGTAGACCTCTATACCGGCACAGCCCGGCTCTTCAAGGCCGGTGCGGCCCCGGGCTTCCTCGTGCATGGGGGCAAGGCCCGGGCTGTGGGCGAAGCCAGCCTGCCGATGGGGATTCTCGGCGGCGTCAGCGGGCAGAGCCGGGTGGTGCATCTGGCGGCAGGGGACTATGTGGTGCTGGTGTCGGACGGCCTCTTAGTGGATGGCCCCGGCTGGGTGATGCAGCAGCTGGAACTCTCCGCTGCCAAGGCAGAACAGCCCGACGTTCTGGCGAAAAAGCTGGTGGAAGCCGCCCGCGCCCGCGCCGTCCAGCGGGGCCGTCCCGACGACATTACCGCCGCTGTTCTCCGGCTCGAAAACAGCTGAGTTGCTTTTTGGGCGGCGAGAGGGTATACTTGTCAGTATCTGGATCGATCATAGGAGAAAAATATATGCTGACAGTTACAGTTGCACAGGACGGCAGCGGCGACTTCGCGTCCATCGCGGAGGCGGTGCTGGCTGTACCCTATAAGGAAGAAGCGCTGGTGCAGGTCGGCCCCGGCATTTACCGGGAAAAGCTGGTCTGCGAAAAGCGCTGTATCACCCTGCGGGGGGCGGGTGCAGATAAGACAAAACTCGTGTGGGGCGACGGCGGCAAGCTGCCTCACAAGGACGGGCGGCCCACCCATACCTTCCGCAGCTACACCGCTTTTTTCAGCGGCGAAACGCTCTGGGTGGAGGACATGACGATCGAAAACGACGCTGGTCCTGGCGCGAAAGCCGGGCAGGCCGTTGCGGCCTATGTGGACAGCACCCGGGCGGTGTTCCGCCGGGTCAAGCTGCTGGGCAGTCAGGACACCCTCTTCTGCGCCCCGCTGCCCGAAAAGGAGCGGGAGAAGGACGGCTTTCTCGGCCCGCGCGGTCTTGCGCCCCGCAAACCGACCGCCCAGTACTACACCGACTGTGAGATCGCAGGCGACATTGATTTCATCTTTGGCGGCGGCGACGCCCTCTTCGAAAACTGCGTCATCCGCACGGTGGACAACCGCATCCCTCACAGCTATGTCACAGCTCCTTCGGGCAAAGCCGATGGACTGGGCTTTGTGTTCTGGAACTGCGATCTCGTCTCCGACTGCCCGCCGGGCAGTGTCTATCTGGGGCGTCCGTGGCGTCCCGAGGGCAAGACGGCGGTGCTGGACTGCCGTCTCGGTGCCCACATCGCGCCGGAAGGGTTTATCGCATGGAATGACCGCACCGACACCGGCCTTGCCAGCTTTGCGGAAGCTGGCAGCACCGGCCCGGGCGCAGCAGAGCGCCCGGCGTGGGTGAAACAGCTTTCCGGGCCGGAGGCGGCGGAACTGCTGGCCCGCGCCCGCACCCTCTGCCGACCGAAAACCAACTGAGGATGTAACAAATGAAAAAACTGCCGAATTTTGTAAAGTGGCTCATCATTGCCGTGGTGCTGGCCGCAATGGCCGCGATGATGGTGGCCGTGAACGACCGCGCCTCCCGGGTGGAGATGCCCATGCCGGACAACAGCCTGGGCATCTATCGCCAGACGCCTGCCACTGGAAAGTGAATCAGAAAAACGAAACGGGACTGCTGGAAAGCAGTCCCGTTTTTGCATGATGCCGCCGCCTCCCGCATATGCTGTACGGACAAATCTGAATGGGTGGGAGGCAAGGGTATGTTTGTGGTCACACTGAGTAAGGCAAGCGTCAAGAAGCTGGGCGTGGGGGCGATGTGCTGTGCGCTGGTGGTGTTCAGCGCCATGCTGGGGCGGTACATCAGTACCCGCTCGGTGGCTGTCGCGGCGGCAAGCAATAAAATCGAGAGTGCGCAGGACATCCAGACCTGGTTCACGGGCTACGGGCTGGACGTGGACGGCGCGTCCATCACCGCCGATAAGGTCAAGATCCCCCGCAAGTGGGACGACAGCTTTTCGGCCTTTAACGGGGTGGTGCAGCAGAGCGGCATGGACCTGGCCCGCTACAAGGGCAAGACGGTGGAGAAGTGGACGGCGCTCATCCCGGCGGCCAGCCGGGGCGATGTGAGCAGCTACGGCGTGCTGCTGGTCTACAAGAAAAAGGCCGTGGGTGCGTACCTGTTGGAAAAGCCCTCCGGCACCGTCACCGGGCTGAAAGACGCCCAGACCGCGATGGCCCTGCAGGAGGCCGAACAGGTGTCCGGCGAGGACTTCAGCGGGGACTGGGGCGAACGGCACGAGGATGAACTGACCGACGGTCAGGCCCAGCAGACCTCGGGCGAAGATTTCAGCGGCGACTGGGGAGAGCGCCACGACGGCGAGCTGGGCGCAGAGGGTCAGGCCCAGCAGACTTCCGGCGAGCCGGACGCTGCACAGGAGCAGCCCGTGCAGTACACCGACCTGCCGCTGGACGCCGAGGGCTACCCCGTCGAATAACCGTCATTCTGTACAAAAAAGTGCGATGAAACAGAAAAATTGTGCAGTAGTGGTATTTCTGCAGAAAGATTCTGTTCAATGTTACTAAAATTTTTGATAAAAAATCGTCAATATGAAAGGGTGAAAAAAGAACGACTAAGGTTTATAATAGAGGTAGACATCCAGCAGCCAGAAGGTTCGAGTGCTGCGTCCCGAGGGGCAGGGTGAGCCGCCCAAGAGGACCGGATGAAGTAAGGAGAAAATGATCATGAAGGAATTCCAGTACACCGTTAAGGATGCCTGCGGCATCCACGCCCGTCCCGCCGGTCTGCTCGTCAAGGTGGCCAAGGGCTTTGCCAGCACAGCCACCCTCGAGAAGGGCGGCAAGACCTGCGACCTGCGCAAGCTGATGGCCCTGATGGGCATGGGCGTCAAGCAGGGCGACACCGTTACCATCAAGGTGGAGGGCGACGACGAAGCCGCCTGCGCCGAAGCGATCCAGAAATTCCTGAGCGAGAACGTCTGATCGCCCAGTGTGATGAGAAGCCCTTGCGGGGAATGTCCTGCGGGGGCTTTTTGTTGCAGAACACAAAACAGCAAGAATAAGGAGAAATTGCAATGCAGGTAGGTACCGGTAAAAGCATCCTGAATGGCATTGCCATCGGAAAGCTGAAGATCTATAAGAAAAAAGATACCGTCATCTCTGCCGCCGAAGTGGCCGACACCGCCGCTGAAGAGGCCCGTTTTGAGGACGCCCGCGCCAAGGCCATCGAACAGCAGACCGCTCTGTACGAGAAGGCTCTGGCCGAGGCCGGCGAGGACATCGCCGAGGTGTTCAACATCCACGCCATGATGCTGGATGACGACGACTTTGTGGACGCCATCAAGGAGATCATCAACGGCCAGAAAAAGTGTGCCGAGTACGCCGTCAAGACGGCAGGCAACAATCAGGCTGCGGTGTTCGCCGCCATGGATGACCCGTATCTGCAGGCCCGCAGTGCAGATGTCATCGATATCGCACAGGCCATTCTGGACATCCTGCAGGGGGTGGACAACGCCAGCCTGCAGGGCACCGAGCCCAGCATTCTGGTCGCGGAGGATCTGGCCCCGTCTGAGACCGTCCGCATGGATAAGAGCCTGCTGCTTGGCTTTATCACCCGTGAGGGCAGCTCCAACAGCCACACCGCCATTCTGGCCCGCAGCATGAACATCCCTGCCCTGATCCAGTGCAAGGATATTCAGGACGACTGGGACGGCAAGATGGCGGTCATCGATGGCTACAACGCCTGCGTTTACGTTGAACCCACCCCCGACCTGCTCAAGAGCCTGAAGAAGCGCCAGCAGGAAGATCAGAAGAAGCAGGCCCTGCTGCAGGAGCTGAAGGGCAAGCCCAACACCACGCTGGACGGCAAGACCATCAATGTCTTTGCCAACATCGGCGGCATGAGCGATGTGGGTGCTGTGCAGCAGAACGATGCCGGCGGTGTAGGCCTGTTCCGCACTGAGTTCGTCTACCTGAACTGCAAGGACTTCCCCACCGAGGACTACCAGTTCGAGGCCTACAAGCAGGTGGTGGAGAGTCTGGCTCCCCGCAAGGTGGTCGTCCGTACCTGTGACATCGGTGCCGATAAGACCGTCGATTACATGAAGCTGGATCACGAGGAGAACCCCGCTCTGGGCTACCGCGCCATCCGCATCTGCCTGACCCGCAGGGACTTCTTCAAGACCCAGCTGCGCGCTCTGCTGCGTGCTTCTGCCTACGGCAACATGAGCATCATGTTCCCCATGATCACCAGCCTGCGGGAGCTGCAGGATGCCAAGGCTGTTCTGGAAGAGTGCCGCGCAGAACTGACCGCCGAGGGCGTGAAGATGGGCCAGAACATCGAGGTAGGCACCATGATCGAGACCCCCGCCGCTGTGCTGATTGCGGACGAGCTGGCTGCCGAGTGCGACTTCTTCTCCATCGGCACCAACGACCTGACCCAGTACACCTGTGCGCTGGACCGCCAGAATGCAAAGCTGGAGCCGTTCTTCAACCCGCACCATCCCGCTGTGCTGCGCGCCATCAAGATGACCATTGAGGCGGGCCACCGCCACGGCATCTGGGTGGGCATCTGCGGTGAGCTGGGTGCCGACACCGCCCTGACCGAGACCTTCCTGCGCATGGGCGTGGACGAGCTGTCCATGAATGCCAAGAGCATCCTGCCGGTGCGCAAGATCATCCGCAGCGTGGACCTGAGCAAGCCTTCTGAGAAGTAATTCATCCGAGAATCCCGGTTTACCGTTCCCATAAAGCTCCCCGGCAGGGCATCCCGCTCTGCCGGGGTCTTTCTATACCGGGCAAAAGTTTTCGGAAAATACTTTAAAACGATAAAGCGAAATGCTATACTATAAGCTATAACAGGGTATGCAGGTGTCCAGCGCTGCCCATGGAGGACCGTTATGACTCAGTTTTTGATTCGTCTTTTCATCCGCCAGCCCGACCATGCGCAGGACCCTAAGGTGCGCGCCGCCTACGGCAACCTTGCCTGCTGGGTGGGCGTGGCATGCAACCTGTTGCTGTGTCTGGGCAAGCTGACCGTAGGCACTCTGTTCGGCTCCATTGCCATCATGGCAGATGCCCTGAACAACCTGTCGGATGCCTCGTCCAACGTGGTCAGTCTGGTGGGCTTCAAGCTGGCCGGCAAGGCCCCGGACGCAGAGCATCCCTTCGGCCATGCCCGGTATGAATATCTGGCGGGGCTGGTAGTCAGCGTGACCATTCTCGGCATCGGCTTTTCGCTGCTGAAGGAATCTGTGGTCAAGGTGCTGCACCCCACCCCGGTGATGTTCAGCTGGCTGACGGTGGCCGTGCTGATCGCATCCATCCTCGTCAAGCTGTGGATGAGCGGCTTCAACCGCACCATCGGGCGCAACATCGGCTCCGAGACCCTCATTGCCACTGCTGCGGACAGCCGCAACGATGTGCTGAGCACCGGCGCGGTGCTCATTGCCGCAGTGCTGTGCCGCGTGACCGGCTGGGATGTGCTGGATGGCCTGATGGGCGTAGGCGTGGCGGCGTTCATCCTGATCTCCGGCTGGGGCCTTGTGATGGATACGCTCAGCCCGCTGCTGGGCGAAAGCCCCAGCGAGGATCTGGTGGACCACATCGAGCAGAAGGTGCTCTCCTATCCCGGCGTGCTGGGAATGCATGACTTGATGGTGCACGACTACGGCCCGGGACACCAGTTCGCCTCCCTGCATGTGGAGCTGCCCGCCGAGCAGGACCCGCTGGAGGCACACGACCTGATCGACAACATCGAACGGGATTTTCTAAAGAATGACCGGCTTTTGGTTACCATCCACTACGACCCCATCGTTACCTCGGATGCTGCCGTGGGCGTGCTGCGCGCCCGCCTGACCGAAAAGCTGCGCCAGCTCGACCCGGCCCTTTCGCTGCACGATCTGCGCATCGTGCCGGGCAGGACCCACACCAACGTGCTGTTCGATCTGGTGCTGCCGGCAGGCTATGCAGGGGATAAGGTAGAGCTGCTGGAACAGCTGGAACAGTTCATCAAGGAACAGGATACAGCCTACAGCTGCATCATCAAGGTGGAGCAGAGCTATACGGCTGCCCACAAATAAACTCTCGGGGGAAAGTATTATGCTGAACGAGACTTATCGCGCGATGCTCGGCAATAAGAGCGTCATCCGCGAGACCTTCATGTACGGCAAGCAGCGTGCTGCCGAGATCGGATATGAGAATGTGTTCGATTACTCGCTGGGCAACCCCAGCGTGCCCTGCCCGCAGGAGTTCACTGCCGCTATGCAGGACCTGCTGGCCAACGAGGAACCGGTAAACCTGCACGGCTACTGCCCCAGTCAGGGCGACCCGGGCTTCCGCACCGATGTGGCAGCGCACCTGACAAAGACCTTTGGCCTGCCCTATGAGCAGAAGCACATCTTCCCCACCACCGGTGCGGCGGGTGCCATTGCCCATGCCATCCGTGCGGTCACGCAGCCCGGCGACGAGGTGCTCACCTTTGCGCCCTACTTCCCGGAGTACGGCCCCTATGTGGCGGGCACCGGGGCAGTCCTCAAGGTGGTGCCGCCGCAGGCACCGACCTTCCAGCCCAATCTGGACGCATTCGAGCAGATGATCGGCGAAAAGACCACCTGTGTGCTCATCAACACCCCCAACAACCCCACCGGCGTGGTCTACTCTGCCGGGACGCTCACCCGCATGGCAGAGATCCTGACCGAGAAGAGCAAGGCGTTCGGCCACAATATCTTCCTCGTCAGCGATGAGCCCTACCGCGATATCGCATTCGACGGCAAAAAGGTGCCCTACCCGGCGGCGTTCTACCCCCACACTCTCACCTGCTTCTCCTATTCCAAGAGCCTGAGCCTGCCCGGCGAGCGCCTTGGCTATGTGGCGGTGCGTCCGGGCTGTGAGGGTGAGGATGTGCTGGTGGACATGATGGCCCAGATCTCCCGCTTCACCGGCCACAACTGCCCGCCCAGCATCATCCAGCGGGCCGTAAGCCGCTGTCAGGATGTGACCAGTGATCTGAGTGTGTATGAGACCAACATGAACCTGCTGTACGATAAGCTCACCGCGCTGGGTTTTGAGGTGGAGCGCCCCGGCGGTACCTTCTACATCTTCCCCAAGGCTCTGGAAGAGGATGCCAACGCTTTCTGCATGAAGGCCCGGGAGTTTGACCTGCTGCTGGTGCCCAGCGACAGCTTCGGTGTCAAGGGCTATGTGCGCCTTGCCTACTGCATCGATACCGAAAAGGTCAAGCGCAGCCTGCCGGCCCTTGAAAAGCTGGCAGCCGCTTACCGCAAATAAACATTCTGCCGAACTGCCCGCGCGGCATCTGGCAGTGCAGCGCGGCTGGAGAAACGATCCAAAGAGAGGAAAGGGAACCCTGCTATGGAAAAGATCAAAATGACCACGCCCCTCGTCGAGATGGACGGCGACGAAATGACCCGCATTCTGTGGAAGATGATCAAGGACGAACTGATCCTTCCGTTTGTGGACCTCAAGACCGAATATTACGATCTGGGCCTGCCCAACCGCGACGCTACCGCCGACAAGGTGACCATGGATGCCGCCCTTGCCAACAAGAAGTACGGCGTTTCGGTCAAGTGCGCCACCATCACTCCCAATGCCCAGCGCATGGACGAGTATAAGCTGCATGAGATGTGGAAAAGCCCCAACGGCACCATCCGCGCGGTGCTGGACGGCACCGTGTTCCGCGCACCCATCATGATCGACAGCATCAAGCCGGTGGTCAAGAACTGGAAAAAGCCCATCACCATTGCCCGCCACGCCTACGGCGATGTGTACAAGTGCACTGAGTTCCGCATCCCGGGTGCAGGCAAGGCGGAACTGGTGTTCACCGGTGCCGATGGCTCTGAGCAGCGCGCCACCGTGTTTGACTTTGAGGGCGCTGGCGTTCTGCAGGGCCAGTACAACAAGGATGATTCCATCCGCAGCTTTGCCCGCAGCTGTTTCAACTACGCACTGGATGTGAAGCAGGACCTGTGGTTCGGCGCAAAGGATACCATCTCCAAGAAGTACGACCACACCTTCAAGGATATCTTCCAGGAAGTGTACGATGCCGAGTATAAGGCAAAGTTCGAGGCCGCAGGCATCACCTACTTCTACAGCCTCATTGACGATATCGTTGCCCGCGTCATTCGCAGCGAGGGCGGCTTTGTCTGGGCCTGCAAGAACTACGACGGTGACGTGATGAGCGATATGGTCTCCACTGCCTTTGGCTCTCTGGCTATGATGACCAGCGTGCTGGTCAGTCCGGACGGCAAGTACGAGTTCGAGGCCGCCCACGGCACCGTCACCCGCCATTACTATAAGTACCTGAAGGGCGAAAAGACCTCCACTAACCCCATGGCTACCATCTTTGCGTGGTCTGGCGCGTTCAAGAAGCGCGGTGAACTGGACGGCCTGCCGGAGCTGGTGAAGTTTGGCGAGGCACTGGAAGCCGCCAGCCTGCAGACCCTGAACGACGGCATCATGACGAAAGACCTGTGCGGTCTGGCTGAGGGCATCACCCCCACCGCTGTGGACAGTGAGGGCTTTATCAAGGCCATCCGCACCCGTCTGGAAGCCAAGCTGGCATAATCATCTCTTTGTGACATAAAAAGAAAGACCGGAACTGTAAGTGCGACCTACAGCTCCGGTCTTTTTCGTTAAAATGATGCGAACGAGCCTTGAATGTACCCGACAAAGAATGCAATAAATGTGCTGATGAGAATGCAGCCAAGCCATAAAAGGTCTGCGAGAAGCCGTTTGCCGGTCAACTGCTGGATGGTCTTTGAATAATCCAAAGCAAACCACAGCATGGCAGCAGAAAACAGAATGGAACTCCAATGAAGCCGAAAAGACAGCACCGTGCTGAGAAGCACATAATTGATAAGCGTGTAAAAATACTTCGCAAAAGAAGTTCTGGGAGAGCAGAATACTTCTTTTTCATAAAAGCTCCTTTCTGGATTTATAAATGCAGTGCATCCAATACTTCGTTTACGACCTCCAACGATACCTGCCCCGGTGCACTGGCCTGTCCGGGATTGGCAAAGGTCATGGCGGAGCCAAGGGCTTCGCCGGAAAGGCGGCTCACCGCGCCCAGAGCTCCCATGCTCATGGTAATGATGGGAGTCTCCGGATGCCGGTCGGCCATTTCAGCGGTGGCAGCCAGAAGCTCCAGCACGTCGGTGCGGCTCTGGGGCATCACAGCCAGTTTGGGCAGATCGGCCCCGGCCTGCTGCATGGCAACCATGCGGCTCACCAGTTCGGCGCGCGGCGGCGTTTTATGGAAGTCGTGGCTGGAACACACCACTGCAGCCCCGGCGGTGTGGGCTTCTTCGATCAGCGCGGGAAGCTCTGCGCCTGCGGTGAAAAATTCAATGTCGATCAGATCGGCGCAGTCGGTGGCAAAAACGGTGCGGATAAAATGAAGATACTCTTTATGGGCCAGAGCGACTTTGCCGCCCTCGGCCTTTGTGCGGAAGGTGAAAAGAAGCAGCTGATCCTTCAAGGCAACACGGAGCTTTGCGGCGCAGTGCACGATAGCCGGAAGGTCTTTTGCACCTTCAAAGCAATCGATACGCCATTCCACACAATCGGCGCGCAATGTGGAAAACTCGGCAGCTTTTTCAAGAACGGCGGTTTCCGTGGGCTCTACAATAGGAATAATAACTTTGGGGCGGCCCTCGCCGATGCAGCAGCCGCGGATGTTGACACAGGACATGGCGCTTCTCCTTTATGTAATAAGTATAGCTACCTTATACAGGATACGGGGATGACTCCATAATACGTTCTGCCCGCCGCCTTGTCAAGAAAAAGGCACGTCCTGTAACGGGTGAAAAACAGAGAGATCCTTTATTCTGCAAAGAAATTGAAAAAAATCTGTCAAAAAGTGTTGACAAGGAGGCGGGGGTGTGGTATTATACTTGA
>OGPA01003054.1_pt1 | contig 11068 bp, 8 predicted proteins | sample 1552841 | NCBI WGS metagenome assembly OGPA01 (sample SAMEA2579916, study PRJEB22360) | human gut metagenome | reverse complement strand
CAGACCGTTGGAGCTGCTTAATTCAATTTTTGTCTAACTTTTGGGGTTCATTTCAGCCGCTGAGAGGGCCTTTCTATCGCTATCAGGTGTGGGTGCAGAGGTAATCCACCCATGCGTCGTACCCGGCGGGCAGCAGATGGTAGCCGTCCGGCTGGGCGTATTCCTCGATGAGGTCGCCGTTCTCATCGGCCAGCGCCTCCCAGAGGTTCAGGAAGGTGCAGCCCTTTTCCAGCGCGATGGCCGAAAGAGCATCGTTTATCTCACAGAGCCGCTCCTTGTAGAGGCCGGGGGACTTTTTGATCACTTCAGGCCGGACCGGGGTGATGGACTGGACGTAAATTTTCGTGTTGGGCAGTGCCTGCGAGATCATGTCCAGCATCAGCCGGTAATAGGTGAGGAAGCTGGTATAATCACTGTCGGCGGTCAGCACATTGGTACCCAGCAGGATGTAGAGCGCCCGGGGCTGCTGGGAGGCCAGCGCTTCCATCGGGACTTCCTTTTCGCCGTCGGCCCGGCGGCAGGTGGTGTTGTTGACGACGGCATTGGGGCCGACGCCCTTATAGGCGCAGAAGTGCGCGTTGGGCAGGCCGGTGTCGTACAGCTGCATCCCCTGCGTCAGGCTGTCGCCTAAAAAACTCACGTCCGAAAAGCTGCTCCGCTCCACGGCAGGACTGGCAGGCTGGGCCGCGAGGCGGAAGTCCATCGCGGTCATCCCGTTGTCGAGGGTCTGGACACTCAGGCGTCGGGCCGGGGTGTAGCTGATGGTGTTCCACTCGCTGCCGGTCAGCTCCTGCTGCAGAATGGTAGGGCCTTGGGCCGTATTGGGGGCTGGCTCGCGGTGAAGGCGCTTCCAGAGGACGCCCACAGCGGCCAGAAGCACCAGTAGGATGAGCAGCGCAGCGGTGATGAAGATCCTGCGCCAGCGCCGGTGAAGGATGCGGCGGCGATATTCCTGATAATCTGCCATAATGTCCTCCTGTGGCGGAATGGGTACTTTTGCCCCTATTATACAGCACAGCCCCGGCCCGTGCAACCCGTGAGGAAAAATTCCCATATTCCGGGGGCCTGCCCTTGCGTTTTCTGTTATAAATATGATATACTAAAGTGAATCAAGTATGATAGGGAGGCTTTCACGATGCCATTTACTCCGAAACTGACTTATAAAGGCAAGCCCCTCGTCCGCAAGGACAATGAGCTGTATTACGGCTGCATGACCGACCCGTATGTGCTTTATCTGCAGATCCAGTCCACCAAGACCGTGGGCGGTGTGGATGTGGCAGACAAGGTCCATCTGCAGCTGCTCTCTACCGATGAGTCCAAGCCCCGTGAGGCCCGCGTGGCACGTCAGACCACCAAGAACGGCCTGTACAATGCGCTGGACATCGGCAGCATCTGGCTGCAGAAGGCAAACGAGAACGGCTGAACCCAAACGCGAACCGCAAGCTGCTGAAAGGGACTGCTCCTGCATGGAGCGGTCCCTTTTTTGCTGTGCAAATATTTTGCGTTATGCGGAACTTTGTGGTATACTTATTCTGATATTTTATGCACAAAAGGCAGGAATGAAATTATGCTGCATGATCCGGAACTGCATTATCTGGATAACGCTGCCACCACCATCGTTGCTCCCGAGGTGGCAGAGGTGATAGACAAGGCCATGCGGGAGCACTGGGCCAACCCCTCCAGCCTCTATGCCCCCGGCGCACGGAGCGAAGAGGCCCTGAACGCCGCCCGTGCCGCTGTGGCCCGCACCCTGGGCTGCAAGTCGAAGGAGCTGTACTTTACCTCCTGCGGCAGCGAGGGCAATAATCTGGCTCTGCTGGGCGCGGCCCAGACCCGCACCTTCGGCAAGGGCATCGTGGTGTCGGGCTTTGAACACCCCAGCGTCCAGCGCCCGCTGGAACGTCTGGCCGCGCAGGGCTATCACGTCACTGTCGTGAAGCCTCAGGCCGACGGCACACTGGACATCAACAAGATGCTGGATGCTGTGGACAAGAACACCATCCTCGTGGCCTGCATGATGGTCAACAACGAGATAGGCACCCGCAACGACGTGGAGCGTCTGGCCGCCGAGGTCAAGCGCCGCAACAGCCGCACCATTGTCCATGTGGACGCAGTGCAGGCGTGGATGCGTGTGCCCATCAAGCTGACGAACATCGACACCCTGTCGGTGAGCGGCCACAAGATCCACGCCCCCAAGGGCATTGGCGCGCTGTATCTTTCTGACCGTCTGGTGCAGGCGTTCCGGCCGCCGTACCTCGGCGGTGAGCAGGAGCGCGGCCTGCGCCCCGGCACCGAAAACCTGCCCTACGCCATGGGTCTTGCCGCAGCCGCCACCCGTCTTGCCAAGACCATGAAGAGCCGTGACACCGCTATGAAGGCCCTGAACCAGCGTCTGCGGGACGGCCTGAAGGCCTTTCCGGAGGTGGAGCTCAACAGCCCGGAAAACGCGGTGCCCGAGGTGCTGAACTTCAGTGAGATGTGCATCAAGAGCGAGACCATGCTGGCATGGCTGGCCGAAGCACAGGTGTATGTTTCCTCGGCAAGTGCCTGCGGCCGCGGCCAGCCCAGCCACACGCTGGCGGCAATGGGCAAAGACCCGCTTGCCATCGACACGGCCATCCGCGTGTCCTTCTGCGGCGACAACACCCCCGAGGATGTGGATGCTTTCCTCAACCGCTTTGAGGACGGAATGAAGAGCTTGCAGAGGATCCGGAAGTGATTCCACAGGCAGGACCATCTGGAATGGCCGCCGCTTTGCTCTGGCCATGTTTAGAGGAAGGATCATTCTGATTAGGGCGTTTGTCGTGCCCTGCGGGGCACTCCAAACGCATTTTTACGGAAGGGGTCCGGACCGGCAGATGCAGCAAATTGTTCCTCTGTATTTTTCGTCAGGATACTTTCGCGAATAGGAGGATGGATGCCGCTGACCGTTACGACCCTGCCCGTGAAAAAGTGTTCTGGAAATGACCGCAGTCATTTTCAGAACACAAATATAAATATTAAAATTTCCGCTGAGAATGGCCAGAGTGCAACAGCGACGACCGCTGCCTGCGGCAGAAACAGGGAGGAGCTGTTGGGGCCGCGGCCTGCAAGATGCGAGTGCCGCTCCAAGGCACGAAGCAGATGCAGGGTGCTGCAACCCGTACAAGCGGAGGCCATGTTAAATCGTAACCTAGGAGATACAACATTTATGCATGAAATCATTATGGGCTATCAGGGTGAAATGTCCCTGAAAGGCCTCAACCGCAACCAGTTCGAGTCGGCGATGATGAAAATTCTGCGCTACCGGCTCAAGACCGTGGGCAAGTTTAAGGTCTACTGCACCCAGTCCACCTTTTACATGGAGCCTGAGGAAGAGGACGTGGATATGGACCTCGCCTTTGACCGGGTGAGCAAGGTGTTCGGCCTTGCGGCGCTCAGCCGCGCCGTGGTCTGCGACAAGGACTTTGACACCATCTGCCAGACCGCTGAGGATTACCTCGGTGCCAGCCTGCACGGCATCCGTACCTTCAAGGTGGAAGCCCGCCGCTCCGACAAGACCTACCCCATGACCAGCCCTGAATTGATGCGGGAGCTGGGTGCCTATCTGCTGGGCAAACACAACTACCTCAAGGTGGATGTGCATAACCCGGATTTCAAGGTGATCGTAGAAATTCGTGATTACGGTGCCTACATCCACGGCCCCAAAGTGCCCGGCGAGGGCGGTCTACCCGTGGGCACCAGCGGCCGTGCATTGAACATGCTGTCTGGTGGCATCGACAGTCCCGTGGCAGCTTACCGTATGGCAAAGCGCGGTCTGGCACTGGACCACATCCACTTTGCGTCTCCGCCGTACACTTCGGAGCGCGCAAAGCTCAAGGTAAAAGCTCTGGCGCAGCTCACCAGCATCTATACGGGCAGCTCCAATCTGTTCGTCGTGCCATACACCAAGCCGCAGGAGTACATCCGGGATAATGCTCCGGATGTGCTGTTCACGGTGCTGATGCGCCGCAGCATGATGCGCATTGCTAACGTCATTGCCAAAAAGCAGGGCTGCGAAGCCCTTGTTACCGGCGAGAGTCTGGCTCAGGTAGCCAGCCAGACCGTCAAGGCCCTGCAGTGCACCGATGCTGCGCAGGATCTGCCCATCCTGCGCCCGCTCATCGGCATGGACAAGACCGAGATCGTGGAGACGGCACGCCACATCAACACCTTTGAGACCAGCATCCTGCCCTACGAGGACTGCTGCACCATCTTCACCCCGCCGCACCCGAAGATCCGCCCGGAGCTGGCCGAAATTCTGGAAGCCGAAGCCGCCATGCCCGGCCTTGCCGCGCTGGAAGCCGAAGCAGCAGAGAGCGCCGAGCGCATCCGCATCCGTATCACCGATCAGGTCGAATTTGAGGGGTGAAAGCCATGACAGCAGAGATCATCAGTGTGGGCACCGAGCTGCTGCTCGGCAACATTTTGAACACCAACGCCCAGTACCTCAGCCGGGAGCTGGCGGCTCTGGGCATCACCGTCCAGCACGAGAGCACCATTGGCGACAACCACGGCCGTTTGGCGGATTTCGTCAACGAAGCAAAGCAGCGGTGCGATCTGCTGGTGTTCACCGGCGGCCTTGGCCCCACGGCGGACGACCTGACCAAGGAGACGGTTGCTGGATGCTACGGTGACACGCTGGCCTTTGACCCGGAAGAATGGCAGAAGATCGTGGATTTCTTCACGCGCACCGGGCGCAAGACGACCCCCAATAACCGCAAGCAGGCCATGGTGCCGGTGAACGGCCACAAGATCATCAATAACCACGGCACTGCCCCCGGGGCATGGTTCGAGCAGGATGGCCACTGTGCTGTGCTGATGCCCGGCGTGCCTCACGAAATGAAGGCCATGTGGGAGGAGAGTGTGCGTCCGCTGCTGCTGGCCCGCCAGAACTGCACCCTGCATTCCATCACGCTGCGGGTGCTGGGCGGCGAAAGCGACATCGAATACCGTGTGCGGCATCTGCTGGAAAACACAAATCCCACCGCCGCCATCTACTGCAAGACCGGCGAGTGCGAGATCCGCATTACTGCCCGGGCAGAAACCGACAGTTCAGCCGAAAAAATGTGCCGCGCATACGCCACAAAGTTCTATGATCTGCTGGGTGATGCGGTGTATGATGAGGATGTGACCGGTCTGGAAGAGACTCTGGTGCACACCCTGAAGAAAAAGGGACTCACCATTGCCACGGCAGAAAGCTGCACAGGCGGCATGATCGCCCAGCGGCTGACCAATGTGTCCGGTGCAAGTGAGGTGTTCGGCTTCGGCTTTGTTACCTACTGGGAGCAGGCCAAGGCAAAAATGGTGGGCGTGGAACCGGCAGTCATTGCAAAATACAATGTGGTGTCCGCACCGGTGGCGGCACAGATGGCACTGGGCGCAGCCGAAGCTGCCGGGGCCGATATCGCTGTCAGCGTCACCGGTCTGGCCGGCCCCAACGGCGGCGATGCCGTCCGCCCGGTGGGCACGGTGTATCTGGGTGCGGCCTGCGGTGAGACAGTCTATGTAAAAAAGCTCTTCGTCTCCCGCCCCGACCGTGCGCTGGTGCGTGCCCGCGCGGCACAGGCGGCACTGGAACTGGCGCTGCGTCTGGCTCAGGGCAAAGTTCCTGCAGATACACAGGCACTGGCAAAAAGCGCCCGGCATGATACTGCGGCTCTGACGGCACTGGACAGCACCTTCCTCAAGGGTTAATACGAGCGGCCCCGGGCCGCGGGGGTGAAGCAGTTGATACACGAAGAAAAAACGCAGACCACCTGTGTGCTGCGGTTGTTTGGCGCACCGCTGTGGGAGGTACAACAGGCAGTGCAGCAGACAGGACTTGCTGCCCAGTGCCGTGGCCGTGGGGCAGAGGTGCTTGCGGCCCTGCAGGCCGAAACGCCTGCCGGGCTGGAAAAGGCCCGCAAGGCCCTGAACGGCCGCTTTGCGGCAGAGCTCTATGGAGAAGGGGAGATGACCCTTGTTCATGCAGCGGTGCAGGCGCTGGAAACGCACCACAGGCTGCTGGTGTGCTGCGATGCCGACGCAGGCACTCTGCTGGAAGCCCGGATGGAAACGGTGGCCGGCGCAGAAAAAGTGTTTGATTTTGGAGCCATGAGCTATGCCGATGCAAAGGTGCGGGAAAAGCTGAGCGCAAAGGTCTGCCGGGTCAAGGGCGGGCCAGTGCCGGCAAAGCTTACCCGTGTGCGGGCAGCGCAGCGCCTTGTGGGTGCAGACTTTGCAGCCGGTTGTCTGGAGCGCGCCGAGGACACGGTGCTGTTTCTGGGCAGCCGGAAAGGCTGCTGGGTGCGCACGGTGGCCAATGCAGATACGCCTGCTTTGTGGCTGCTGGATATGATCCGCCGGGCGGCTTCCGGTCTGCCGCAGGCGGCGGGAACGATCTGGCAGAAGTATGGCAAGGCCATCCCGGCAGATGCCCTGACGGCGCAGCGCCTGCCGGACAAGCCGGAGCCGGATGCACCGACAGCAGCGCCGCGCAAACGGCACAGGGTGCGGAATGCCCTGATTTTTCTGCTGATTCTGGCACTGGCCGCGTTTGCCGCTGCGTGGTATTACACCGGCGGCGACCTCGCCGCCCTGCCGCAGAGGTTGCAGAGCCTTGGCGCCGATAGCCTGCCCCATGCGGGGGCAAAGCTGATATAAAAAAGACCCCGGAGGGTGTGAACCTTCCGGGATTTTTTTGTTTATAAAGGCGATTTTTAAGAGATGTAGCGTGCTGCTCCGAACCCATCCGTGAAAAAGAACCTCCGGAAAATCCGCAGATTTTTCGGAGGTTCAAATAAATGATAAATTTTCCGAATGGTTATGCCTTGTGGTCGCTCAGCCAGCGCAGGCCCATATAGGCATAGGCTGCTGCGCCCTCGTACAGCACGCTGTCGTCAAAGCGCACCTTGGGGTGGTGCTGGCCGTAAACATAGCCCTCCTTGGCATTTCCGGCGGAGAGGAACATGCTCACGGTAGGCACTTCGTGGCTGACAAAGGCAAAGTCCTCGCTGCCGCCGCCGGGCTTGCCGCCGGTGAGGACGGTCATATCCATGGCACCACGGCCCAGCAGTTCGGTCATATAGGTCAGGGCATTCTTGGCAAGAGGCGTATCCACCACCATGCAGGGGCAGTGGTCGCTGAACTCCACATCAGCAGTGCAGCGATAGGCTGCCGCCACGCCCTGCGCGATCTCGGTCATGCGCTGGTGGATCTGCTCGCTCACGGCACCTTCGGGGTCCACCGTGCGGATAGTGCCCCACATATCGGCAGAATCCGGGATGACGTTGGATGCCTTGCCAGCTTCAAACCGGCCCGTGGTGAACACGCCAAACTTGGCGGGGTCCAGCTCACGGCTGTTGATCTCCTGCAGGGCAATGTGGATGTGGGCCGCTGCAGTGATGGGGTCGATGCAGGCGTTGGGCATGGAACCGTGGCCGCCCTTGCCGTGGACGGTGATGTGGTACTGCTCGCAGCTTGCCATGGTGATGCCGCCGCCCGGCACCAGCACCGTACCCACCGGCAGGGGCATCCCGGCCAGAACGTGGAACATCACCGCGGCATCCACCTTCGGGTTTTCCAGCAGGCCGTTTTTCAGCATGTCCAGCGAGCCCTGAAAAATCTCCTCGGCAGGCTGGAATTCCAGCTTCACGGTGCCTTCGATCTCGTCTTCGTGGGCCTTCAGCAGCTTTGCCGCGCCCAGCATCATGGCGGTGTGCATATCGTGGCCGCAGCCGTGCATCCGGCCCGGGATCTCGGAAGCAAATTCCTCACCGGATTCTTCCTGAATGGGCAAAGCATCCATGTCACCGCGCAGCAGGATGGTCTTGCCGGGGCGCTTGCCGCCCGCTAGCGCGAGTACGCCGCACTTGCCGCAGTCCTGCGGGGCATAGCCCATCTCGGTCAGGGCTTTTTTGACCAGCGCTTTTGTCTCGGGCAGGTCAAAGCCTACCTCCGGGTGGCGGTGCAGGGTGCGCCGCCATGTGCGCAGCTGGGTTTCCAACTCCTTTGCGGATTCGAGCAGTTTTTCTGGTGTGATCATTCCAAAATCAACTCCCTCTATTTTATCAAAAACCTCCCAGACCCTGCCTTATGGCAGAGCCTGAGAGGTTTTTTACTTAGTTTTCGTTCGTCGATGTGCCTTCCGGGTGGTACTTGGCGCAGGTGCACTTTTTCCACTTCAGGCCGCTGCCGCAGGGGCAGGGGTCGTTGCGGCCAATTTTAATGACACGCACAGGCTGGCCGTGGGGTGCACCCTTGGCACCGGGTGCACCGTTGCCGGGCACAAAGCCTTCGCCGGTGGGCTTTGCCACCTGCTCACGCTTGGGGGCAGCACCGGCCTGACGGATCTCGATGGTCAGCAGCATCTTCACACTGGACTCACGGATGGAATCCACCATCTGGTCGAACATGTCAAAGCCCTCGATGCGGTACTCCACAACGGGGTCCTTCTGGCCGTAGCCGCGCAGCGCAATGCCCTGACGCAGCTGGTCCATGTTGTCGATGTGGTCCATCCACATGCGGTCCACGCACTTGAGCAGGCAGATGCGCTCCAGCTCACGCATGATGGGAGTACCGTAGCGCTGCTCCTTGTCGGCGAGGATCTTCATGCCGCGGTCATAGAGCTGGTCGGCAATGCCCTTGCGGGAGATATCGTCAAAGTCGGTCACGGTGTAGTGGAGGTCTTCCTCGGTGGTCAGCCAGCCCAGATAGTGGCGGCGCAGGGCACCAAAGTCCCAGTCGTCCTTCACATCACCGGCTAGGAACTGGTCGCAGCTGGAATCGATGTTCTCACGCAGCATCTTGTGCATTTCGGTGCTGATATCCTCGCCATCCAGCACCTTGCGGCGCTGACCATAGATGATCTCGCGCTGCTGGTTCATCACGTCGTCGTACTTCAGCACGTTCTTGCGGATCTCGAAGTTGCGGCCTTCCAGCTTTTTCTGGGCGCTTTCCAGCGTGTTGGTGATCATGCGGTTCTCGATGGGAGTGTCCTCGTCGATCTTGAGGGTATCCATCAGGCTGGAGACGCGGTCGCCGCCGAACAGGCGCATCAGGTCATCTTCCAAGCTCAGGTAGAAGCGGGAAGCACCCGGGTCGCCCTGACGGCCGGCACGGCCGCGCAGCTGGTTGTCGATGCGGCGGCTCTCGTGGCGTTCGGTGCCGATGATGAACAGACCGCCTGCAGCGCGCACCTGCTCAGCTTCGGCATCGATCTGGGGCTTGCACTGGGCGTACAGCTCATCGAAGCGCTTGCGGGCAGCAAGGATGTTGGCATCCTCGGTATCGCCGTGACCGTTGGCTTCGGTCAGCAGCATTTCCACTGCAGCCGGGTCGGCATCCTCGGGCTTTTCCGGGTTCAGCAGATTTTCGCAGAAGTGTTCCTTGCGCATCTGGGCCTTGGCCATGAACTCGGCGTTGCCGCCCAGCATGATATCAGTACCACGGCCTGCCATGTTGGTGGCAATGGTAATGGCACCCTTTTTGCCGGCCTGCGCCACGATCTCGGCTTCACGCTCGTGGTTCTTTGCGTTCAGCACGTTGAAGTCGCGGGTGTATTTCTGCAGCATCTTGGCAAGGGTCTCACTCTTTTCCACGCTGACCGTACCCACCAGCACGGGCTGGCCCTTCTGGTGGCATTCCAGCACCTGCTGGATAACGGCATTGTATTTGCCGTTGACCGTCTTGTAGATGGCATCCGGATAATCGATGCGCTGACGGGGACGGTTGGTGGGCACCGTAACGATGTTCAGGCCGTAGATCTCGGTGAACTCGGTGGCTTCTGTCTTGGCGGTACCGGTCATACCGGACAGCTTTTTGTACATGCGGAAGTAGTTCTGGAAGGTGATGGTAGCCAGCGTTTTGCTCTCGGCGGCGATCTTCACGCCCTCCTTGGCTTCGATGGCCTGATGCAGGCCTTCGTTGTAGCGGCGGCCGATCATCAGACGGCCGGTGAACTCGTCCACGATGATGACCTGACCATCCTTGACCACGTAATCGATGTCCCGCTGCATCACGCCGTAAGCCTTGATGGCCTGATCGATGTGATGGGCAAGGGTCATGTTCTCGGCGGCGGCAAGGTTTTCGACCTTGAAGTAGGCTTCCGCTTTCTTGATGCCGCTGGCAGTCAGGGTACAGGTCTTGTGCTTTTCGTCCACGACGTAATCACCGTCGGTCTGCTCGTCGGTAGAGACCTTATCCTCCAGCTCTACCACCACGCTCTTGCGCAGGGTGCGCACAAAGCGGTCCACCTGTGTGTACAGGCTGGAGGAATCCTCGCCGCGGCCGGAAATGATCAGGGGCGTGCGGGCTTCATCGATCAGGATGGAGTCCACTTCATCGACGATGGCATAGGCGTGGCCGCGCTGCACCATGTTGGCCTTATAGGTCACCATGTTGTCGCGCAGGTAGTCGAAGCCGAACTCGGAGTTGGTGCCGTAGGTGACGTCGGCCTCGTAGGCGGGCTTCTTCGCCGCCGGCGGCATGCCGTTCTGGATAAGGCCGGTCTTCATGCCGAGGAAGCGGTAGATCTGGCCCATCCACTCGCAGTCGCGCCGGGCCAGGTAGTCGTTGACGGTCACGATATGCACGTTGTGCCCGGGAATGGCGTTCAAATAGCCGGCCAGAGTGGAGACGAGCGTCTTGCCCTCGCCGGTCTTCATCTCGGCGATCTGCCCCTCGTTTAGGGCCATGCCGCCGATGAGCTGCACGTCGAAATGGCGAAGCCCGATGGCGCGCACGGAAGCCTCGCGCACGGCGGCGAAGGCCTCGGGCAGCAAATCGTCCAGGCTCTCGCCGGCGGCGTAGCGCTCGCGGAACTCCTGCGTCTTAGCGGCCAGCTCCTCATCGGAAAGCGCCTGGAACTCCGGTTCCAGCGCGTTGATCTTATCGACTTTGGCCTGGTAGCGCTTCAGCTGCTTGCCCTCGCCCATCGTGAGCAGTTTGGAGAGAAATCCCATAGGTTGCGTCTTCTTTCTGTGGTCGGCGAGCGGTCATGGGGTCGGCGATCGCCTCCCCTTCAACAACTCCCGCCGCCTTCGTTGGGCGGCCGCGCGGAGATGCCGTC
>OGPA01003042.1_pt1 | contig 11088 bp, 7 predicted proteins | sample 1552841 | NCBI WGS metagenome assembly OGPA01 (sample SAMEA2579916, study PRJEB22360) | human gut metagenome | reverse complement strand
GCATATAATTATTTGTTTGTAAAAAATATTATAAAAATATAAATTATTGAGAATAAATATTGACTTATATAGAAAATACAACTAGAATAACGATTAGACATCTAATAAATAGACATCTAATTAAATTGCAATAGGAGGTGAAATGGTGAAGTCGGGAAAATTTAAATGTGAAGATTTCTCGAGAGAGAACATGCCGGTACAGCTTTTGCTTGCACAGGTGGGACATATGTATAAATGGTATGTAGGAAACCTGATGAAAGATACGCAGATGAAGCCGGGACAGGCAGGAATTCTGGTAATTTTGCAGATGATGGGACCAATGTCCCAGAGAGAGCTTGCTGACCGGGTGCATATTACGCCACCATCTGTGAATGTAGCTGTCCAGAAGCTGGAGAAGCTCGGATATGTGCGCAAAGAGCAGGACGAGAAAGACCAGCGTATGACGAAGATCCATCTTACAGATAGTGGAGAGAAAACGATTGAAAACATGCATGATATTATTCAAAGAACGGAAGATACTCTTCTTAAGAATATGAGCACAGAAGAAAAAATACTGTGCCGAAGACTTCTATTGCAGATGAGTGACAATCTTTTTCAAGAAAAGGCTTTCAGAGAAATGCCTTGTAAAAGTCCATTTGAACAATAAAAATAATTACTAAGAAAGGAAATAATTGCTATATGAGAAAGTTATTTAAGCATCTGAAGCCATATGCAGCAACTATAGCAGTGATCGTTATGGTTCTGATCGTTCAGGCATACTGCGATCTGTCATTGCCTTCTTATACTTCAGACATCGTCAATGTCGGAATCCAGCAGGGAGGAATCGACGAGGATATTCCGGATGCAATTGCAGAAAAAGAGATGGATAAGTTGCTTCTCTTTGTTTCAGAAAAAGATCAGCAGACGGTGCTGGATGCCTATGAGAAGAAAGAATCCGGCACTGGTTATGATTATGATGGCGCTGTATACATTTTGAAAGATTCTGTGAAGAAGGATGAAGACAAATCCGGAAAGATCTTTGATATTCTCGGAAAACCAATGCTTCTGACTTATGGATTTGAATCTGGAAGTGATACAACGAAGAAGATGGAAGAATCCATGAAAGAGAATATGATTTCTTCTATAAAGGAACAGGCTGAAAAACAGGCAGAGAGTATGCAGTCCCAGATGACAGATGAGCAGAAAGAAGCACTTGCGGCAAATCCGGAGCTTGCCAAGAAACAGCAGGATGAAATGCAGAAAAAGATTGATGAACAGGTGAAAAAGATCGAAAATGCAGATATCTTTGAGATCCTGAACATGATACCGGATGAACAGAGAGCAGACGTTATTGATAAGATTTCAGAAAAAATGGACGATATGCCCGATACCATGCTGGAACAGGCAGCAACTTCATTTATTAAAGAAACCTACAGTGTTCTGGGTGTGAATACCGATAAGCTCCAGAACAGATATATTTTAACAACTGGCGGTAAGATGCTTGCCCTTGCATTTCTCGGAATGATCGCAAGTGTACTCGTCGGACTTCTTGCATCAAGAGTTGCGGCAAGTACAGGACGTGATCTGAGAGGAAAGGTATTCAAAAAAGTTGTTGGATTTTCCAATGCAGAATTTGACAAGTTCTCAACAGCATCGCTGATCACGAGAAGTACCAATGATATCCAGCAGATCCAGATGCTTGCAGTTATGCTTCTGAGAATGGTTATGTATGCACCGATCATGGCAATCGGAGGAGTTTTCAAGGTTCTTCATACTAATGTCAGCATGTCATGGATCATCGTACTTGGGGTAATCCTGATCGTGATGGTTGTTGCTGTATTATTTATTGTGGCAATACCAAAATTCAAGATTCTGCAGAACCTGGTCGACAGACTGAACCTTGTTACCCGTGAAATCCTTACCGGACTTCCGGTTATCCGTGCATTCAGTACAGAAAAGCATGAAGAAGAACGATTTAATAAAGCGAACAGAGATCTGACAAGAACCAACTTATTCGTAAACCGTGCCATGACATTTATGATGCCGATGATGATGCTGATCATGAACGGAATTACCGTACTGATCGTATGGAGCGGTGCACATGGTGTCAGTGACGGGCAGATGCAGGTTGGTGATATGATGGCATTTATCCAGTATACAATGCAGATCATCATGTCCTTCCTTATGATCTGTATGATTTCCATTATGCTTCCAAGAGCAGCCGTTGCAGCAGAACGTGTGGATGAGATCCTGACAAGCAGGACAGCGATCGAAGATCCGGAAACACCGGAAAAACTGGAAGAATCCAGAAAAGGCGAAGTAAAATTTGATCACGTATCCTTCCGTTATCCGGGAGCAGAAGAAAACGTACTTCATGATATCAGCTTTACAGCAAAACCGGGACAGACAACGGCGATCATCGGAAGTACCGGCAGTGGTAAATCTACGATGATCAACCTGATTCCAAGATTCTATGATGTAACAGAAGGTACGATCACATTGGATGGAAAAGATATCCGCACCATTTCACAGCATGATCTGAGGGATGAGCTTGGATACGTTCCACAGAAAGGTGTACTTTTCTCAGGAACAATTGAGTCCAATATTCTGTACGGCAATCCGGATGGTTCCGAAGCCGAGATGAAGAAAGCAGCGGAAATTGCACAGGCGACCGAATTTATCGAAGAAAAACATAAGAAATATAACAGCCCGATCGCGCAGGGAGGATCCAATGTATCCGGAGGTCAGAAGCAGCGTCTGTCCATTGCACGTGCGATCGCAAAAAATCCGAAGGTTTATATTTTTGACGACAGTTTTTCCGCTCTTGATTTTAAAACAGATACGGAGCTTAGAAAGGCATTGAAGCCAAAAACCAAAGACGCAACAGTATTTATCGTGGCACAAAGAGTAAGCACAATTCTTCATGCAGATAAGATACTTGTTTTGGAAGATGGAAAGCTAGTAGGTAAAGGAACACATAAAGAACTTGTCAAGTCCTGCGAAACATACATGCAGATTGCAAAATCACAGCTTTCTGAAGCAGAGTTTCAGGCAAGCCTAGAAGGAAAGGAGGACTGATTATGCCTAGAATGAATCGTAAGCCAGGTGAAAAAGCCAAGGACTTTAAAGGAACATCAAAAAAATTAATCAAATATGCCGGAAGATATAAAATAGGGATTTTTGCGGTAATGTTATGTGCCGTTGCCAGCGCAGTGTTCTCTATTGTAAGTCCTAAAATATTAGGTAAGGCAACGACAAGACTGGCACAGGGACTAATGGCAAAGATTTCAGGTACCGGTGGCATTGATTTTACCTATATAGGAAGAATTTTACTTATCGTTTTAGGATTATACCTGATAAGTTCGTTATTTAACCTTGTACAGGGTTATACAATGTCCACCATAACACAGAAATTATGCTACAGACTCCGTAGGGAAATTGTTGAAAAAATTAATCGGATGCCAATGAAGTATTTTGAAAGCAGAACTTATGGTGAAGTATTGTCAAGAGTCACAAATGATGTTGATACATTAGGACAGAGCTTGAACCAGAGTATGACACAGATTATCACATCAGCGACACAGATCGTCGGTGTATTTATTATGATGATTCGTATCAGTATTCCGATGACGATCGCAGTTTTATTGACACTTCCATTATCTATGGGATTGATCGGATTGATCATGTCAAAATCTCAGCCATATTTCAAGGCACAGCAGAAACATCTTGGAGAGTTAAATGGACAGGTAGAAGAAATCTATAGTGGACATAACATTGTCAAAGCATTTAACAAAGAAGAAAGCGTGATCGAAGAATTTAAAGAAGTAAATGGAAAACTTTACAATTCTGCATGGAGATCACAATTCTTCTCAGGAGCAATGATGCCGCTGATGCAGTTTGTTGGGAATTTAGGTTATGTAGCAGTAACAATATTAGGTGGATATTTAGCAATCAAGAAGACGATCGAGGTAGGTCAGATCCAGTCATTCTTACAGTATGTAAGAAACTTCAGCCAGCCGATCACACAGTTAGCACAGGTAGGTAACATGATGCAGACGACCGCAGCATCTGCAGAACGTGTCTTTGAATTCCTGGAAGAAGAGGAAGAAATCGAAGTTGAAAAAGACGCGGTACCTGTTGATACACTTGCTGGAAATGTAACATTTGAACATGTAAACTTCGGATATAACAAAGATCAAACGATCATCAATGACTTCTCCGTCGATGTCAAAGAAGGTCAGAAAGTTGCGATCGTAGGACCAACTGGAGCTGGAAAGACAACGTTGATCAAACTTCTGATGCGTTTCTATGATGTGAATGGAGGCTGCATTAAAGTAGATGGCCATGATATCAGAGAATTCAAGAGAAGTGACCTAAGAGAAATGTTTGGTATGGTGCTTCAGGATACATGGCTTTACAATGCAAGTATCCGTGACAATATCCGCTATGGTAAATTAGATGCAAGCGAAGAAGAAATCCAAGGAGCAGCAAGAGCTGCATACGCACATCATTTCATTGAAACACAGCCAGGTGGATATGATATGGAGATCAACGAAGAAAGCAATAATATCTCCCAAGGACAGAAACAGTTATTAACGATCGCAAGAGCAATCTTAGCAGATCCAAAGATTTTGATCCTTGATGAAGCAACAAGTTCGGTCGATACAAGAACAGAAGAACGAATTCAGATGGCAATGGATAATCTGATGCAGGGAAGAACAAGTTTTGTGATCGCCCACCGCTTATCAACGATCAAAGATGCCGATGTGATCTTGGTTATGAATCACGGAGACATTGTGGAACAGGGAAATCATGAAGAATTGCTGGCCAAGGGTGGATTCTATGCGGATCTTTATAATAGCCAGTTTGAAAACGCTTAAGAATAATAAAACATTGTGAAAAAAGGGAAAACGAAAGTTTTCTCTTTTTTTATTCTAATATAGAAAAGATTTTCACAGGATTAAATAGACGGATATAGCAAATTTTGGTATAGTTAAATAGAACAAAAATATATACAGATATAGAATCAAGGAGAATCAAAGTTATGAAGAAGAATCAGACACAGATTAAAAAATATGCGGCTGTGATCAGTATATTCTTAGCGGCAGTCATCGTAGGACTTTTTGTTTTCTTCTTTTGCATAAAACGTTCTGTTGAACAAAGATCAAAAAACACGATGAGGAACAACGTGGTCAGACAGAGTGAGCATTTAAGAACAATATTAGATATTCAATATGATTACTTAAATGGATTAACAGAAGAGATTGGTAAGACAGACCATCTGTTAGCAAAGAAGAATATGGATTTGATCAAGTCGATCACAAAACATACAGATTTTGGTGGGACTGCATTGATCGAGCCAAATGGGGATGCTCATTATGACAATGGATTGATAAAGAATTTATCGCATCGAAGATATTTTAAAGAAGTGATCAGTGGAAAAAGAACATTAAGTGATCCATTAGATAGTAGTATTTCTGGATCAACAAGAGTTGTGTTAGGAGTTCCTATATATAACAGCAAACACAAAGTGATCGGAGCTCTTGGAGGTTCTTATGACGTAACAGCTCTAAGTCGTATGCTGTTTGAAGATCTTTTTAATGGACAAGGATGCAGTATGATTATTGCGCAAAACGGAGAAATCATTGCATTTGAAGGAGATACATCTTACTGGAATCTTGATTATAGAGATAATTTCTATAAATGTTGTTGCAAATGGATCATCAAAGACAAAGTAACAGTGAAGAAAATCAAACAGGATTTTAAAGAAGGAAAAGAAAATCTTGTAACGGCAGACAGCAAGAAAGAAGGGACAAGAAGACATTACTTTGCATATATGCCAATGGGGGCCAATGGTTGGATGCTCTGTTATGCATTACCAGAACAGGCAGCACAACAGTCATATAACTTCATTGAAGACTACGAAATAAGATTTATGATCGTATTTATTGTTTTGGTGACCTTATTGATCCTGTATATTGTTTATGAGAATCATACAAGGAACAAAGAATTACTGAAATATGCACAAACTGACGCATTGACAGGATTATATAACAAAGAAACAACCGAGCAGTTAACGGATGAACTTTTATCAGAAGATGAGAATAAGTCCCATGCATTTTTGATTTTGGATGTGGACTGTTTTAAGCAGATCAACGATATCTATGGACATGCAGTCGGGGATATCGTGTTACAGAAATTCGGGAAACTTCTAAAAGGCACTTTCCGTGAAGGAGATATATTAGGAAGGATCGGTGGGGATGAATTCGGAGTCATTATGAAGAATATCCAGACAAAGGATATAGCAATGAAGAAAGCAGGAGAATTGCTGGCTAAAACACAAGCATACAAGATCGATGAATTGAAAGGAAATAATATCTCCATCAGTATCGGGATCAGCACAGCCCCACAAGACGGGGACTGCTACATGGATCTCTATAAACGCGCCGATCAGGCACTTTACCAGGCAAAACGAAGCGGAAAAGCAAGAGTGTGCAACTATTTCTCATGAAAATAGTCTTTTACCAATTTTACCACAGTTCCAGATAGAAGGAATAAAGCGATCAAGTTTGGAATCGCCATCAGACCGTTGAATGTTTCTGCGATACTCCAAAGCATTCCAAGGTCTACAGTAGCACCAAGGATCGCAACTAATGAATATACTAACATAAAAGGTTTAATAACCTTAGAAGAGAATAGAAACTCAATACAACGAGCTCCATATAATCCCCATCCGATAATGGTTGAAAATGCAAAGCAACATAACGCAACCGCAGTAAAGATGGAGATCCAGTTTCCATAAGTAGCAGTGAATCCACTGATCGTAAGTTCAGCACCAGCATCGGCACCAAATCCAATTGGAATTCCACTGCAGAGGATGACCAAGGCTGTCAATGTACAGATTAAGATCGTATCAGTAAATACTTCAAAGATACCAAGAAGTCCCTGCTTTACAGGCTCTTTTGTATCAGCACAAGCATGAGCAATCGAACCTGTACCAAGTCCGGCTTCATTTGAGAAGATTCCTCGTGCGACACCCTTTTTCATACTCATAAAGAAACTTCCAACAATACCACCAGTCACAGAAGCAGGATGGAAAGCTCCGTTAATGATAGAACCAAAAACAGCAGGCAGCTGATCGATATTTAAAACAACAACACCTAAGGCAAAGAAGATATAAATAAATGCCATAAAAGGTACTAATCTTTCAGCTACCTGTCCGATTCTTTTGATTCCGCCAAGTAAGATCAATGCCACAAGAATTGCAACAATGATACCAATGATCAGATTCGCAGTTCCAACAGAAGACTGACTGATCACGTGGAAATTCAACAAAGCAGAATTGATTGCTGTTGTGATCGTATTTACCTGAGTAGCATTTCCAGTTCCGAATACTGTTAAAACTCCGAAAGCAGAGAATAGTACAGCAAGAAAATGCCAGTTTTTGCTAAGACCATTCTTGATATAGTACATAGGACCACCAACATAATCCCCTTCTTGGTTACGTTCTCTGAAGTGAACTGCAAGTGTTACTTCGGAAAATTTCGTACACATTCCAAGAATAGCAGAAATCCACATCCAGAAAACAGCACCAGGACCACCGATTGCGATCGCACCGGCAACTCCGGCAATATTTCCAGTTCCGACTGTGGAAGCGAGTGCAGTACAGACTGCCTGAAATGGAGTCATAGATCCGTCGGATGCATCTTGCTTCTTAAAGACACGACCAAGCGTTTCCTTCATTGCATAAGGGAATTTACGGATCTGTAAAAATTTTGTTTTGATCGTTAACAATAATCCGACACCAATGATGCAGATCATGGCTGGAACACCCCAGATAAAGTTGTTCACGGCACTGTTAACTGATTGTATAAGCTCTAACATAAATCAAACCTCTTTCAAATTTCTTTTATTAATTTGTATCTGTTCTTATATAATAGATATTTACTCATTAAGATCCATGTTACCTTAAGGTGACATGGAACATGAACAGACACAAGTGCAATCATATCATATTTACAGAAAAAAGTACAGAATCTAATCTTGACAGAGAATTAATAGATATCTTCTATAGATTTATGAAAAAAATCTAACTTGTAAAATATGTAAATAAGGACTAAACTTATATTCATAATTACGTGTAGACTTGGAGGATGAAAGATGGAGAATGAAAAACCAATACTAAGAGGAGAGCTTGCATTGATGGCAGCAATCGTGATCAATAGTTTTAGTGTAGTACTGATGCTGTATTCAGGTTCTGGAATTTCGGCAATCTCAAGTGTACCTTATGCATTTTCGGAAGTATTTAAGGAGTTATCACTAGGTACATGGACATATATATTTCAGGGAGCATTAGTGTTAAGTCTAATGATCCTAAGAAGAAAGTTTGTACCATCTTATTTATTCAGCTTCGTTGCAGGATTTGCGTTTAGTGAATTATTAGATGTCAATGAATTATGGATTGGGATCCTGCCACAGACGATCCCATGCAGGATTGCGTATTTCCTGATCAGTTATTTCTTGTTAAGTATAGGAATTGCTTTAGAGAACAGATGCCAGCTTCCGATCATTCCAACGGATTTATTTCCAAGAGAATTATCAGAAATCATTGACAAACCATATGCAAGGGTTAAGATCATATTTGATGTTTTATGTCTTGCCACAACTGGGCTTTTAACATGTCTGATGCTTGGATATTTAGATGGATTAGGTATTGGAACGATCGTTGCTGCATTTACGATGGGTAAAATGGTTTCGATCACAGGCAGTTGGATCGATCAGAGAGTTACTTTTGCATCGGTCTTAAGTAAACAGACGATATAGGGAATTAAGAGAATAGAAATAAGAAAGATGATAAAATAAGATAGAACGGGTGATAGTTTTGAAACAATATATTTTGAATGATTATATTACAGACGATGCCAGAATGGTAAATCCAATGATGGAAATTAATGGTTTTAAAGTAAGACCAGGATTTTTTGATTTAAATGGAGCATCAGAATTTTCATGTGGGGTGAATTTTACAGTGCATACAAGCAATGGAACATCATGTGATCTGCTATTATTTCATCCAGGAGAAGAAGAACCATATGCAATCATTCCATTTCCAGAATCATATAAGATCGGAGATGTCTATTCTATGATGGTTTATGATCTGAAATCTGAAGATTTTGAATATGCTTATCGTGTGGATGGACCATATGATGAACAAAAAGGATTACTGTTTGATAAAACAAAAGTTTTGTTGGATCCGTATGCTCAGGCTGTTGCAGGACAGGAAGTCTGGGGACATAAAAGAACCAGAACGTATCATGCAAGAGTTGTAAGAGATAGTTTTGACTGGGGTGTACAGCCACAGTCAAGCAGAGAGATGAGTGATCTGATCATTTATGAGTTACATGTCAGAGGATTTACAAATCATTCATCCTCAGGAGTCAAACATCCAGGAACTTTTGCAGGATTAAAAGAAAAGATCCCATATTTAAAAGAATTAGGGATCAATGCGGTAGAATTGATGCCGATCTTTGAATTTGACGAGATGATCAACGCAAGAGAAGTGGATGGGAAACAACTTGTTGAATATTGGGGATATAATACGGTTGGATTTTTTTCACCAAATGCCAGTTATACAGCTGCTGAGGAAGTCAATAATGAAGGACAGGAATTAAAAGAATTGATCCGTGAACTTCATGAAAATGGAATCGAAGTTATTCTGGATGTTGTATTTAATCACACTGCGGAAGGAAATGAAAATGGACCATTCTTCAGTTTTAAGGGATTTGACAACAACATCTACTATTTATTAACTCCAGAAGGTAATTATTATAATTTTAGTGGATGTGGGAATTCTCTAAATTGCAACCATCCAGTAGTACAGCAGATGATCCTTGAATGTTTAAGACATTGGACGGTTCATTATCGTGTAGATGGATTCCGATTTGATCTTGCAAGCATTCTTGGACGAGATGAAGATGGAATGCCAATGAATAATCCACCATTACTAAAAAGTTTAGCCTATGATCCACTTCTAAGGAATGTAAAACTGATCGCAGAAGCATGGGATGCAGGTGGATTATATCAGGTAGGAAACTTTCCAGCCAGCAAACGATGGGCAGAATGGAACGGACAGTACCGTGATACGATGCGAGGTTATCTAAAAGGTGATTTCTGGGAAGCTAACAGTGCTGCATGGAGAATTTGTGGTTCAGGTGACTTGTATGGCGGATATTACTCTGATGGCAACAGTAATTACGCTGGATACAATTCCTGTATCAACTTCCTCACATGTCACGATGGATTTACAATGTATGATCTCTATTCTTACAATAATAAACACAATGAGGCAAATGGTTGGAACAATACCGATGGGGCAAATGACAATCGAAGCTGGAATTGTGGTATGGAAGGAGATACAAAAGATCCGGAAGTACTCAAATTACGTTACCGCATGATCAGAAATGCTTGTGCTATCTTAATGTGCAGCCGTGGAACGCCAATGTTCTTCTCAGGCGATGAATTCGGAAATACGAAGTTTGGAAATAATAACAGCTACTGTCAGGATAATGAAATCTCATGGATTGATTGGAGCTTATTAGAGAAGAATAAAGATTTATTTGAATTCTTTAAATTTATGATCGATTACAGAAAAAAACATCCAGTTATCCGCAAGAAACTGGACAATGCAGTTTGTGGAATGGAAGCAATGCATGCACACGATGTTAATGCAGAACGTATGGAAGTACCACAAAATGCAAAAACACTGGCAGTAAGCTTTGCAGGATATGACCGCAAAAAAGGAAAAGACGATCTTGTATATGTAGCAGTCAATGCTTATTGGGAAGAAGTAAAGATCACACTTCCAAACCTTGCAAATCATGGAGCATGGTACTTAAGTGTGGATACTTATGGAGATGAGAAAGGAAAGTACTTCTATCAAGAAGGAGAAGAGATTCGCATTGATCGTGAATATGTGATGAAACCTCGGTCTATTGTGGTGTTTACTGGACGAGAAATTTTAAGATAAATTTTAATTTTAAATTTGTAGTTGGCCAACTGTAGATTTTGAGTATATGATAAAAACTAAATAAGCAACCGAAAGCGCAGCGGTGG
>OGPA01003039.1_pt1 | contig 11093 bp, 10 predicted proteins | sample 1552841 | NCBI WGS metagenome assembly OGPA01 (sample SAMEA2579916, study PRJEB22360) | human gut metagenome | reverse complement strand
AGACGTTCGAATGAACAGCGGTACGCAGGCTGCTAAAGAAGCCGGTAATATGGTGGATCTCGATAACGACCCGACCAAGCTGATCGAGATCGTGGAGATCGGTAAGCAGTTATTGATGACGCGCGGAACATTGACTACATTCAGTATTGCGAATGATGTGGCTAAATATTTTGCTATTGTCCCGGCTTTGTTTATGGTGGCTATTCCACAGTTGGGTGCACTTAATATCATGCATCTGCATAGTCCTGAAAGTGCGATATTGAGTGCGATCATTTTCAATGCGATCATTATTCCGATCCTGATTCCGCTGGCATTGAAAGGGGTTGCTTATAAGCCGATCGGAGCTTCCGCATTATTGCGCCGCAACTTGCTGATCTATGGAGTAGGCGGTATAGTGGCACCGTTTGTCGGTATCAAGTTGATCGACCTGGTTGTCAGTTTGTTTATGTAATCAATTAAAAGTATAGAAATCATGATATCGAATCTAATTAAATCGTTAAAGTTGACAATAGCTTTCTGTGTATTGTTCAGTGTTTGTTACATATTTGTTTTATGGGCTTTTGCCCAGGTTGCCACTTCGAATAGTGGGAATGCCGCAGTGGTGGAATTGAATGGAAAAGTAGTGGGAGCGGTCAATGTTGGCCAATCCTTTACGCAAGATATTTATTTCTGGGGTCGTCCTTCCTGCGCGGGCGACGGATATGATGCTTCCAGTTCCGCAGGTAGTAACAAGGGACCATCCAATGAAGTGTATCTGGCTGACCTTCAGGTGCGCATCGATACCTTCCTCGTACATCATCCGTATCTGAAACGTGAAGAGGTTCCGGCCGAGATCGTTACCGCCAGTGGTTCCGGGCTCGATCCTCATATCTCGCCGAAGGCTGCTTATGTACAGGTACAGCGGGTGGCAGCCGCTCGTGGTGTGTCTCCGGAAAGATTGATGGCTATCGTAAATGCCAATGTGGAGAAACCGTTGTTGGGACTTTTCGGAACGGAAAAGGTGAATGTCCTGAAATTGAATGTGGCTGTGGAAAAGGCCCTGGATAAATAATTGATTAAATAAGTTTACTAAACAAGCAAATAACGATATAACAAGAATATGAAATCGATACTTAAAAAGATAGCCGTTGTGGCAATGATCTTCTCTGTTTCTTCTTTCTCTGTAATGCAAGCCCAGGAGGGTGAGGCTGGCGTAAAGTTTACGGTACAGGGCGACCTGGTGAGTTCTTATGTATGGCGTGGAATGTATCAGACGAGTGCCAGCTTCCAGCCGACTTTCGGCCTGAGCGTAGGGGGCTCCTCCCTGACTGCCTGGGGGTCGACCGACTTTACCGGTGTAAACGAGAATTCCGGACAGGGGGCTAAAGAGATCGACCTGACAGCGGCTTATACATTCGGAAACTCCGGATTGACATTGTCGGTTGCCGACTTGTGGTGGGCCGGACAGGGAGCCGGAAAGTATTTTAATTTTAAGAGTCATGAAACTGCTCATCATTTTGAAGGTGCTATTGCTTATTCATTGCCGGTAGAAAAGTTTCCTTTATCAATTGCCTGGTACACAATGTTTGCCGGTCTGGATAAGAATAGCCATGATGAGCAGGCATACTCTACGTATGTGGAAATGAATTATCCGTTCAGTGTTAAAATGGTAGACCTGAATGTGACCTGTGGCTTCACTCCCTGGAATGCGCCGCAGTATCAGACAAACAGTTTTGCCGTAACGAACGTGGCGCTCAAAGGAACGACCGCAATAAAGTTCAGCGATTCGTTTTCTTTGCCTATTTTTGCACAAGCCATTTGGAATCCTCGTCTCGAAGATGCTCATTTGGTTTTCGGATTCACTTTGAAACCGTAATATAGATAGTCGGATGGACAGAGAACAGAGTGTACAGCACTTTTTGGACTTACTGAAAAAGTCCCGCCGTGGTAACTTCAAGATCTACATCGGTATGATTGCCGGTGTAGGTAAATCGTACCGTATGCTTCAGGAGGCACACGAGTTGCTTCGTAGCGGCATCGATATACAGGTCGGCTATATAGAAACACACGGAAGGCTTGAAACGGAAGCGTTGGTGGAGGGATTGCCCCATGTTCCGCGCCGGAAATCCTTTTATAAAGGGAAAGAGGTGGAGGAAATGGATTTGCAGGCCATCCTGAGTGTCCATCCCGAAGTAGTCATTGTCGATGAACTGGCCCATTCCAATGTAGAAGGTAGTAAGAACGAAAAACGCTGGCAGGATGTAATGGATATCCTCGAAGCGGGCATCAGCGTAATCACGGCAGTCAATATCCAGCATCTGGAAGGGTTGAACGAAGAGGTGCAGGATATAGCCGGAATAGAAGTGAAAGAAAGGATTCCGGACAGCGTGCTGGAGCAGGCCGATGAGGTGGTCAATATCGACCTGACTGCCGACGAACTGGTGAAGCGCCTGAAAGCCGGAAAGATATACCGTCCGGAGAAGGTAGAAACCGCCCTCAATAACTTTTTTAAGTCGGAAAACATCCTTCAGCTGCGCGAGCTGGCCTTGAAGGAGGTGGCTTTGAGGGTAGAGAAGAAGGTGGAGAATTCGGTTCCGGTCAATACGGGTGTCCGGCATGAAAAGTTCCTGGCCTGCATCAGCAGTAATGAGCGTACGCCCCGGAAAGTAATCCGGAAAGCAGCCCGTCTAGCTACCCGTTATAATACGAAGTTCTTTGTTTTGTATGTGCAGACTCCACGGGAGAGCATCGACCGGATACCGTTGGCCAACCAGCGTTATCTGTCCAATCATTTCAAGCTGGCAACGGAACTGGGGGGAGAGGTGATACAGGTACAGTCTGAGTCGGTGACGGATAGTATCGTTCAGGTGTGTAAGGAGAAAATGATAACGACGCTTTGTATCGGTAAGCCTTCCTTTAGTTTGCGTACTTTGTTATTTTCTTCGTATCGTTACCGGAAATTACTGAATAGTTTGTCGCAGTTGAATATTGATTTAATAATAATAGCATGATATGAGTAAGTCTGTTAGTCTGAAGATTAAAACGAAGCTTATCTATGGGATAGGTTTGTTGTTCGTTATGATTGTGTTGCTGGGAGGACTGGCTGTAAAGAATATCCACAATATGTCTGTCGATACTCAGAATATCCTGGCGGATAATTACAATTCGCTTCTCTATTCAAGAAGAATGTTGAGTGCCCTTGAACGTATCAAGACTGACCCCGTAGCGCAGGCGGAGTTTGATAAAAACCTCGAATTGCAGAAAATGAATATAACGGAAGTGGACGAGAACGTGGCAACGACTCATCTGGCTACCCAATATGAAGCGATGCATAACGAACTGAATGATACGACGATCCAACGGGTACGCATGGCACTCAACGATATCATGAGCCTGAATATGGCTACCATATACCGCAAAAGCCAGATCGCCGGACATACGGCAGACCAGGCATTGTTGTGGATCTGCATAATAGCTGTTATCTGTATTTTGACTGCTTTTGTTTTCCTGATCCGTTTGCCCCGCTCGATCAATACGCCGATAAGGAAGCTGACCGACGGTATCATGGAGATTGCCAACCATAACTATGAGAAGCGGCTTGACTTAGGAGATTATCAGGAGTTTTCGGATGTGGCGAACTCTTTCAACCGGATGGCTGAACGGCTCACCGAGTACCGTAAAAGTACCCTGGCCGATATCATCCAGGCTAAAAAGTATATTGAAGCGATTGTCAACAGTATCACGGAGCCCATTATCGGTCTCGACGGCAACCGTTCGATTCTTTTTGCCAATGATGAGGCATTAACGATCCTGAACCTGAAACGGGATGTCGTGATCGGTAAATCCGCCGCCGAACTGGCTTTAAAGAATGACTTGCTTCGTCGTTTGGTGCGTGAACTGATCCAACCGGACGAGAAAAAGGAACCGTTGAAAATATATGCCGATAACAAGGAAAGTTATTTCCAGGCAAAATATATCCCGATCCGTGTGACGGATGAGAACGGGAAGGAGAACCAGTATGTCGGCGATGTGATCCTGTTGAAGAATATTACGGAGTTTAAAGAGCTGGATTCAGCCAAGACTACCTTTATCTCTACGATCTCCCACGAATTGAAGACACCGATCTCGGCCATCATGATGAGTCTGAAGCTTCTGGAAGATAAACGGGTAGGCGAAATGAACGATGAGCAAAGGGCCTTGTCACAAAGTATCAAAGACAGCAGCGATCGTTTATTGGATATCACCGGCGAACTCCTGAAAATGACGCAGGTGGAAACGGGTAAACTGCAACTGAACCCGAAGATCACCAAACCGATCGAACTGATCGACTATGCCATCAAAGCAAACCGTGTGCAGGCCGAACGTTTCGGTTGTCATGTCGAAGTCGAGTATCCGGAAAAGATATCGAAGTTGTTTGTCGACAGTGAAAAGATAGCCTGGGTGTTGACTAACCTGTTGTCGAACGCTATCCATTACACACCGGAGAATGGGCGTATCATCATTGGGGCCAGGCAGATGGATAAAACCGTGGAAATATTTGTGAAAGACTTTGGTAAAGGCATTGACCCGCGTTATCACCAAAGTATCTTCGATCGTTATTTCCGTGTTCCCGGAACGAAAGTGCAGGGGAGCGGTCTCGGGTTGGCAATCAGTAAAGACTTTGTTGAGGCTCACGGCGGAACGATCCATGTGGAGAGTGAGATCGGTAAAGGGAGTACATTTGTTATCCGGTTTAACGTATAAAAAGAATAGTATAATATAATCATGAAAATATTGAAATTTGGTGGTACATCCGTTGGCTCAGCCCAACGGATGAAGAACGTCGCGTCCATTATCTGTAATGGAGAACGGAATATTGTGGTCTTGTCCGCTATGTCGGGTACGACAAATGCTCTGGTCGATATCTCCGGATCTTTTCATCGGAAAGAAACAGATGAAGCTAATAAGATAATTAGTCGGTTGGAGCAGGTATATGCTGTATGTATTGACGGTTTATATGAATCTGATGTTTATAAGGAACAGGCTTTGGAACTGGTGGCCGACCGCTTTCGTTATATATGGTCGTTCGCAGAGGCACCGTTCACCCCGTTCGATGAAAAAGTAGTGTTGGCACAAGGTGAACTGATTTCCACCGGAATGATGGATCTCTATTTGAAGGAAAAAGGCGTTAACTCTGTTTTACTTCCGGCATTAGATTTTATGCGTATCACGGCAGAGCTGGAGCCGGACTTGTCGTATATAAAGGAGAAGTTGTGTGCACAGCTTGCTTCTTATCCGAATGCCGACCTGTTCATCACGCAGGGATTTATTTGTCGGAATGCCTATGGCAAGATCGATAACCTGCAACGAGGAGGCAGTGATTTTAGTGCCTCTCTGATAGGAGCGGCTATTTCTGCAGAGGAAATTCAGATATGGACTGACATTGACGGAATGCATAATAACGATCCTCGTGTAGTCGATCATACTGTCCCTGTGCGACAGTTGAATTTTGAAGAAGCAGCCAAGCTGGCCTATTTTGGTGCAAAGATACTTCATCCCTGTTGTATACGTCCGGCAAAAGAAAGCAATATTCCTGTTCGTTTACTTAATTCATTGCAGCCGTCTGCACCGGGTACATTGATTTCCAATACGGCAGAAAAAGGAAGGATAAAAGCTGTCGCAGCTAAGGATAATATTGTTTATATAAAGATCAAGTCGTTGAACCTTCTTCCTGCCCATAAGTTTCTGAGCTTGGTCTTTAATACTTTCGAAACGTATAAGACGGCGGTCGATATGGTAACGACTTCTGATGTGGGCATTTCGGTGACAATCGATAATCCTGTGCATCTATCCGAAATTATTTCGTGTCTGGAAGAGTATGCAACGGTCTGTGTGGAAAGAAACATGGTGATAGTATGTGTCGTTGGTGATCTCGAGTGGCAGAATGTAGGATTTGAGGCTCAGATAGTCAATGCATTGAGGGATGTGCCTGTCCGGATGATCTCATACGGAGGAAGTAGCAGTAATGTCTCTTTAGTGATGAAAGCGGAAGATAAGGTGAGGGCTTTACAGGCTTTAAGCAACCGATTATTCCCTTCGTGCATGGACACAAAAAAGTCAGTATCGACTGCTTCTTGAAGCGGTTGATACTGACACTTATCTTAGTTTTCTTACTTTTTATCTTTCAGTAAATCACGTATCTCAGTCAATAGCTGAACATCTGCAGGTGGAGCGGGAGGTGTAGCCGGGGCTTCCTCTGTCTTTTTCTTATTCAGGGCATTCATGCCTTTTATCATCATAAAGATCGCAAAAGCGATGATGATGAAGTCTAATGTTACCTGTAAGAAATTTCCGTAGTTGATCGTGACGGCAGGGGTAATCACTTTGTCACCTTCCATCACTGCATGCTTCAATACGATTTTCAAATCTGTAAAGTTTACTCCTCCGACCAATAATCCAACTGCCGGCATGATGATATCTCCTACGACTGATGATACTATCTTACCGAAAGCACCACCGATGATGATACCGACTGCCATGTCGACAACGTTGCCGCGCATGGCAAACTGCTTAAATTCTTGTAAAAATTTCCCCATATATATTCGCCTTTTTTATGATATAACCGTAATCGTTTGTATTTGGTTGCGAATATACAATATTTTGTTAAAAATCAGGCAAGAATTAACTTTTCAATATCTTCGTCCGGTGTGCTGATCGTTCCTATCCCAAAGTTTTCAACCAATACCTGTGCAACATTCGGCGAAAGGAAAGCCGGTAGTGTCGGGCCTAGATGGATGTTTTTAACACCAAGGCTCAATAGAGCCAACAGGACGATGACTGCCTTCTGTTCATACCATGCAATATTGTAGACAATCGGTAACTGGTTGATATCTTCCAACCCGAATGCTTCCTGCAACTTCATGGCGATCACTGCCAGGGAATAACTGTCGTTACATTGTCCGGCGTCCAATACGCGGGGAATGCCTCTTATATCACCGAGCGGCAGTTTGTTGTAACGGTATTTTGCACAACCGGCCGTCAGGATAACGCAATCGGATGGCAATTCGCTGGCGAACTCCGTATAATAGTTACGACTTTTCATACGTCCGTCGCATCCGGCCATCACTACGAATTTGCGGATGGCACCGCTTTTTACCGCATCGACCACTTTATCAGCTAAAGCCATTACCTGATTGTGGGCGAACCCTCCGGTAATTTGTCCGTGCTCTATCTCTTTCGGAGCGGCACAGCGTTTGGCATGGGCTATGATCTCTGAATAATCTTTGGTCTTGCCATCTTCTCTTGACGGGATATGTTTCCATCCCGGAAAACCGGCCGAGTTGGTCGTATAAACGCGATCCTTGTATGAAGCACCTTCCAGTGGCGGAACTATACAGTTTGTCGTGAACAGGATAGGGCCGTTAAAGCTCTCGAACTCTTCCCGTTGTTGCCACCAGGCGTTCCCGTAGTTGCCGACAAAATGTTTGTATTTCTTGAAGGCCGGATAATAGTTGGCGGGTAACATTTCGCTATGGGTATATACATCTACTCCGGTTCCGTCTGTCTGTGCAAGCAGTTCTTCCATATCTTTCAGGTCGTGACCACTGATCAGAATGGCCGGATTGTTGCGTACACCGATATTTACCTGCGTGATCTCCGGATTGCCATAGCTATTGGTATTTGCCTTATCCAGCAATGCCATTGCTTTCACCCCGTAGTTTCCGGTTTCCAGCACTAATGCCGTTAGCTGTTCAGCCGAAAGGTCTTTCCGTAAGGTCTCTGCCAATGCAAACTGAATGAACCGGTGTAGGTCTGCTTCTTCAAATCCCAAGTTTCCGGCATGTTCCACATAAGCGGCCATCCCTTTCAGTCCGTAAATGATCAGTTCCTTCAAAGAACGGATGTCGGGATTTGCTTCGCGCAATACACCGACCGTCAGGGCTTTCCCTTCGAAAGTACTTTCATCGCCTTTCCACACCAGTTCGTCGATGACGGGCAGTTCGATACCGCGTTTACCGGCTTCGTCTTTTAACTGATCCCTTAATTCTATTCCTTTGACAATGCGTCGGGTAATACTTTCTATATCGAAGTTTGCATTCGTGATTGTAGAGAAAAGGGCATCCACAACGAAATGATTGATATGTGCGGGTATTTCTACCCCGGCATTTCGCAGTTGAGTGGCAACAACAGATACTCCTTTGGTGATGAATAACAACAAGTCCATCCGGTTGGCAGTCTCATCGTCTTTTCCACAGACTCCTTTAATCATACAGCCGGTTCCTTTCGCTGCTTCCTGACACTGAAAACAAAACATTTTTGCATCCATACTATTCTATTATTTTATTGGTTTATATTATTTTGAAAACAAAAGTAGGACAGCCCCGTTTCTTATATTGTACCAAATGTTACAAACGCGAATATTTTTCAGATAGATACGGTAGTACTTTTATTTGGATAGGAATGAAACTTATATCAGACCTGATGTAATTTTATTTAGTTGCTGATGAAAGTTGTTGCCGACACCCTCGGCAATATTGTTGACGTCCTCGAAAGCTTTGCCGACGTCCTCGACAATATTGTTGACGCCCTCGGCAATAACTTTCCTTTGCAGGAAAATAAGATTTCCTCCTCTTTTTTCTTATATTTGCCTTATATATAAATGACGATGATAGCAATACTTTCCAAATCCGTACTGTTTAGAAATATCTCTGATGCAGAGATTTCAGAATTGCTGGAAACAGCAGTTTACAGGGTGATAGCTTATCGTTCGAAAGATATTGTCGCTCTTCAGGGAGCACCATGCAATCATCTGATGATTGTATTGAGTGGGCTTCTACAAGGGCAGATGGTGAATGACGCCGGTAAACTTGTTGTTATTGAAGAGTTGCGAGCCTCCCAGTTGTTGGCACCGGCTTTCCTGTATGCTCCGAAAAATAATCTTCCGGTAAACATTCTGGCAATGGAGCCTTCGGAGATATTATTTATTCATCGGGATGATTTTACCCAATGGATGCAGCTGAACAAGCAGCTTCTTCAGAACTTCTTGATGCTGATATCCGGCAGAAGTCATTTCCTGAGCGATAAGATTATGTTCTTATCACTAAAGAATATAAAGAATAAGATTGCAGATTATTTGCTTCGTAAACTGCCGGAGCCAACGGTAGATGTTATTCATCTGACTGAAACTCAGCAGGAGATAGCCGACTCGTTTGGAGTGACCCGCCCTTCTCTGGCACGAGCTTTGGCTGAAATGGAGCAGGAGGGTGTTATTTCCATCGACCGGAAGATTATAAAAGTCCGTAATATGCCGGCTCTTAAGCAGATGGCTCAATAATAAAATAAACCCACTCCTTAGAAGAGAGTGGGCTCATTTTCTAAGTAATTTATACCGGACCGGCTATTACTTGTTTAAGAAAGAACTTTTCATTCTGGCAATATCTGTCAGGTAGTCTTGCAAATCCTGTTCATGTTCTTCTTCCATACCCAGGATATGTTTTGCTATTTCACAGGTTGTGAAGTCTTTACCGTCTGTGAATTCGGCGATTTGCTGGTATCTGACGATAGCACAACGTTCGGAAGCAACGTTTTGGTTCAATAGGCTGACAACGTCAAAATCGCTAGGTACGTCATATTTGCATCTTGCCAGTTCGAACCATTTTTTAGGATCGAGTACAGGAACGCCTTCCAATTCGATAATACGGTCGGCCAGTAACTTGGCGTGGCCTAATTCTTCGTTGGCATGTTCTTCAAATTCAGCCTGTACGTTTGCACGCATAGCACCTTCTGCAACCAAAGCGCCTACCCAGTATTGATAGTATGCTAACCATTCTTCTGATAATGCAGCGTTAAGCTGTGATAATAAACTTTCTACATCTAGTTTCTGCTGTAGAATCTTAACACTTTCTTTTGCCATAACTGTAAAATTTAGTTTAGTATAATGCTCGTTTGTATTGTTCAAACAATGCTACTGGGCGTTTGTTCATAATTGATAATGATTTTTCTATGAGATTGTAGTGATTTAATCGTCCAGCTTGCCGAACTTACCTGCTCCTAGGTCAATATAAGCTTGTTTTAACTCTGCTACATTGTTCATAACGAATGGGCCGTATGCAGTAATAGGTTCTTTGATCGGTTCACCACTCAAGATAAGTACGGTTGCCTTATTTACTGCCTGGATGGTGAAGGTTTCTCCTTTATTTTCGAATAAAGCGAAATAGTCGGTCGGAACCAGTTCATTATTATTGATCTTTACAGAACCTTCAACGACTAACACTGCTGTGTTATAATCTGTCGGGAATGAGAATTCGGCGCTTCCTCCTTTATTTAATAGGACATTTAATAAATGCATAGGAGTAAAGGTGGATGCTATTCCGTCTGTTTCCTGGTATTTACCGGCAATGACCTCGATCTGACCGGCATTATCAGGCAGTTCGACTTTCGGAATCTGACTGTTTATAATAGACTGATATTTAGGATCAGCTTTTTTATCCTTGGCAGGAAGGTTGATCCATAATTGTACAACATGGAATTCACCTCCTTTCTGACTGAAGCTTTCTTCATGGTATTCCTTATGAAGTACCCCGGAGGCCGCTGTCATCCATTGGATATCACCTGGACCGATCACACCGCTATTACCTCTGCTGTCATGGTGGGCAACTTTTCCTTTATATACGATTGTGACAGTTTCAAATCCGCGATGAGGATGCACTCCGACACCTCTAGGTTCTTTGCGCGGTGAGAATTCCATTTTAGCATTGTAATCTAACAAGATGAATGGATTCATACGTTCTCTATTTAATTGTTGCAGATGTGGTATGAAGTTATGTACTCTGAATCCGTCTCCAACCATGTGCGGAGCAGGTGGGGCTATGATATTTTCTACTTTTTTTACCGTCATAAATAATCTCCTTATTTTTTTAGTAAAACAAAAAAGAGACAGGCTTTGTTGTACCAGCTGGCCTTTCCCATATAATAATGTATAGAGAAATGGCTTTTGATGTGGTTGGCAATTGGATAGCGGCTGAAATTGAAGGGGCTTTGTGTTATTAGACTTGGTTTGATTTTTTTTTCACTTGTAACGTTCAGTGATACAGAAGTGTAGTGATTTTGCTGCGATATTAAGTAAAAAATAAAGT
>OGPA01003035.1_pt1 | contig 11102 bp, 10 predicted proteins | sample 1552841 | NCBI WGS metagenome assembly OGPA01 (sample SAMEA2579916, study PRJEB22360) | human gut metagenome | reverse complement strand
ATGCCGGTATCGGCTGGAACCACCCTCCTTTCGAGCTTACAAAATCAGACAGCAAACTTTACGGCAGAGGAACTACCGATGATAAAGGGCCGGCAGTATCAGTACTTTACGGCTTAAAGGCGGCGAAAGAAACAGGACTGATTAAAAAACCGATAAGATTTATTGTGGGCTGCAACGAGGAAAACGGTTCTGATGATTTAGAATATTACTGTAAAAAGGAAGCTTTACCAGAAAAGCTTTATACTCCTGACGGTCAGTATCCTGTAATAAATATTGAAAAAGGTATGATAAGAGGTAAGTTCAGCAAAAAGCTTGCTGAAAATAGTCCCAAAAAATATATTTTAAAAATTCACGGCGGAGATACAGTAAACGCAGTACCGTCAGAGGCTTTTGCCGAAATATGCGGTTTTTCTGAGGACGAAATAAATATCGGAAACGATTTTTTATATGAAGATTTAAAAGACTCCATAAAAATAATTTCCAAAGGCGTTTCGGCACACGCTTCTACTCCTGAAAACGGAAAAAATGCACTTACCAAACTTATTAAATTCTTAAGCCATTTGGATTTTGACAATCAAATTTCAGATACTTTAAAGTCGCTTTTCGAAATATTTCCATACGGTGAAACAAATGGAGAACACGCAGGAGTTAAATGCAGTGATGACAAATCCGGAGCGCTGACGCTGGTTTTAAGCGTACTTGAATTCGACGGAACTAATTTTGAAGGAATATTTGATATTCGTTTTCCGGTAAGCTTCAAATCAGATGAAATAAACAGTAAAATTCAGAAAACACTCCAAAGTCATGGATTTGACTACGAATGCATTCTAGCCTCTGAACCTCACTATGTTGATGAGAACAGCGATTTTGTACAGTCCTTGCTAAAAGTTTACGAAAACCTCACAGGCGAAAAAGGAAAATGCATTGCCATAGGCGGCGGTACTTATGTTCACAATACTCCCGGAGGAGTTGCATTCGGTGCGGAAATGCCCGGAAAGGAATATAATATCCACTGCGCTGACGAATATACGATTCCGGAAGAAATGATCCTGAATGCTGAAATGACTGCAAATGCAGTTATAGAAATATGCGGATAAATGTATGCAAATCGTTGACAAATTTTATAAATTGAGTTATACTTTAATAGATGTTGTATAGTTTATTATGTCGGAGGATTAAAAAGTGAAAAAAATAATTTTAACAGGTGACAGACCAACCGGAAAACTTCATTTAGGACATTATGTCGGTTCTCTTAAAAGAAGAGTAGAGCTTCAGAATTCCGGCGAATATGATGAGATTTATATAATGATCGCCGACGCTCAGGCGCTTACAGATAATGCCGATAATCCGGAAAAGGTTCGTCAGAATATTATTGAAGTAGCTCTTGATTATATGTCCTGCGGACTTGATCCGGAAAAATCAACGCTGTTTATTCAGTCCCAGATATCGGAGCTGTGCGAGCTTACCTGTTATTACATGAATCTTGTAACGGTTTCAAGACTTCAAAGAAATCCTACAGTTAAAACAGAAATTAAAATGCGTAATTTTGAAACCAGTATTCCCGTAGGATTTTTTACATATCCTATTAGTCAGGCTTCAGATATTACCGCTTTTAAGGCTACAACTGTTCCTGCCGGTGAAGACCAGATGCCTATGGTTGAACAGACAAAAGAAATCGTACATAAATTCAATAATGTTTACGGTGAAACTCTTGTAGATCCTGATATTCTTCTGCCGTCCAATCAGGCATGTATGAGACTGCCCGGCACTGACGGCAAAGCAAAAATGAGCAAATCTCTTGGAAATTGTATTTATCTTTCAGATGAACCGGACGTTGTTAAAAAGAAGATTATGAGCATGTATACCGATCCTGATCATGTTAAGGTCAGCGACCCGGGCAAGATTGAAGGAAATACCGTTTTTACATATCTGGACGCTTTTTGCCGACAGGAACATTTTCAAAAGTATCTACCCGAATATACCGATCTTGACGAATTGAAAGCTCATTATCAGCGAGGCGGTCTGGGAGATGTAAAAGTAAAGAAGTTTTTAAACTGCGTTCTGGAAGAAGAACTTGAACCTATCAGAGCGAAAAGAAAAGAATTGGAAAAAAATATTCCGTATATCTATGAAATTCTCAGAAAAGGCTGTGTAAAAGCAAGAGATAAAGCTGCTGAAACCTTAAATGATGTAAAAAATGCCATGAAAATCAATTATTTCGATGATAAGGAACTGATCGAAGCTCAGTCAGAAAAATATAAGGGATAAAAATTATATCCATAACAATTAAATCCCCGAATGCAAAATAAATGCATTCGGGGATTTTTTACGCTGTATAAAGTCCGATCATGTAAACGTATGTGCACGGATACATATCAGATTATAAAGATTTAAAGACAAAAACACTCTAAAGAAAATTTATGAAGTTTTATTCATCAAGGTAAGACTTAACCAACACCTGCAAAAGCTCGTCTCTGTCAATATGGCGTATCAGACTTCTTGCATTATTGTATGTGGTTATGTACGTCGGATCTTCCGAAAGAATATAACCAACAATTTGATTGATGGGGTTGTAGCCTTTTTGAATCAGCGCATCATAAATAATAGTAAGATTTTTCTTTAATTCCAGTTCCTTTTCATCATTTACAGAAAAGGTCATAGTTTTATCACACATGGAAACTTCAGCCCCCTTTTTTTCTTATACAAATATTATAACCGATATTCAGATAATAAACAAGAGATTTGAAAAAAAATTTCTGTTTTGTAACTCTTTAACATCATAATTTTATTAATAATGCACAAATAAATAATAAAATTTTTTTGAATATAGTTTCCATACGTTTATTTTTCGTAAATCAATACAAGAATTGAATAAAATTTCCCCTTGACAAAAGTCCGTGCAAGTACTATAATAGTCTTTACACGGACAAAATTACTTGGAGTGATATTATGAACAATTGGGATAAATCCATTAAGGCTATTACTTCCGCTGTTGACAGAACCGATTATTTATACGAAAAATGGGCTAAAAAACAGGGAGTAAACAATTATGTTTCCAGAATTATGTATATGTTATATTTATCCGGAGTCAACAGACAAAAGGAAATGGTAGAAAATTACGGTATGCCGAAGCAAACCGTCAATACCGTTATTACTGAGCTTCAGAAAAAAGGATATATTATACTTATACCCGATGAAAACGACAAACGCAGTAAAATAATAAAGCTGACTCAAGAGGGAATAAATTATGCAAACAAAATCGTCACCCCGCTTTTAGACTGTGAAATAAGAGTTCTTAAAAAAATGGGTACACAACGGGTTGAAATGCTGATTGATACTATGAATCAGTATGCCGATTTACTTGAAACAGAAATGAAAACTTTTTACAGCAAATAAAAAAATTGCCTTATCTGTAAAGACAAAAATTCATAATGGAGGTTACTTATGAAAATTATTACAATAAGCCGTGAATTCGGAAGCGGCGGACGGGAAATCGGAAAAAGAATATCAGATATTTTAAATATGAACTATTACGACCGTGAAATACTAACTGCCATTGCAAAAAACACCGAAATGGACGAACGGTATATTGAATCAATCATAAATAACGGAAGTATACACAGCTTTCCGCTGACATTCGGACGTACCTTTTCCTATTCCTCAGATATAAACAATAAAGCCGTACTTCTTGCGCAGCAGCATAAAATTATTAAAGAAATTGCAGCCAGAAACAAAGATTTTGTTATTGTCGGCAGAAGCTCAAATGAAATATTAAAGGAATATAAACCGTTTAATATTTTTGTTTATGCAAATATGAAAGAAAAAATCAAGCGCTGCCGTGAACGTGACAACAATTCCTCAGACGTTTCCGACTGCGAACTTGAAAAACAAATTCGGCGCATAGACCGCAGAAGAGCGGAAAGTCATGCGCTTGTATCTGATATTGACTGGGGAGACAAATCCGGCTATCATCTGTGCGTAAATACGTCAGGTATGAATATCAAGGATTTAACGCCCCTTATTGCAGAATATGCAAAGTATTATCTACGGAGGAATTTTGAATGAATATACAAATTTCAGAACATTTCACTTATAAAAAGCTGCTTCGTTTTACATTACCGTCAATCATAATGATGGTTTTTACATCTATTTACGGTGTTATTGACGGCTTTTTCGTATCAAACTTTGTAGGAAAAACACCGTTTGCAGCAGTAAATTTTATTATGCCGTTTCTTATGATCCTGGGCGCCGTCGGATTTATGTTCGGTACAGGCGGCAGTGCGCTGATTTCCAAAACTATGGGAGAAGGCAACCGTGATAAAGCCAAACGGCTGTTTTCACTGTTCGTTTATGTAACTGCAATCAGCGGTATTGCAATAGCTGTTATAGGAATGATTTTCATTCGTCCAATCGCATCGTTCCTGGGCGCAGAAGGTAAAATGCTTGAAGACTGCATTATATACGGCAGAATTATTCTTATTGCACTCCCATTTTATATGCTTCAGTATGAATTCCAAAGCTTTTTTGCTACTGCTGAAAAACCTCAGCTTGGTCTTGGAGTAACGGTTGCGGCAGGCTTAACTAACATTATACTGGACGCTCTTTTTATTGCAGTATTTAAATGGGGATTAGCCGGCGCCGCTGCTGCAACTGCAATAAGTCAGACTGTCGGCGGTATTATTCCTCTGATTTACTTCAGCCGTCCGAATAAAAGTCTTCTTCGTCTGACAAAGACTAAATTTGATAAAAAAGCGCTTATTAAAGCGTGTACAAACGGTTCATCCGAATTAATGACTAATATTTCAATGTCAATTGTAAACATGCTCTATAACGCACAGCTGATGAAATATGCCGGAGAAAACGGTGTTGCAGCATATGGTGTTCTGATGTATGTCAATATGATTTTTCTTGCAGCATTTATTGGATATTCCGTGGGTACAGCGCCTATTACAGGATATCATTTCGGCGCCGATAATTATGACGAGCTTAAAGGTCTCTTAAAGAAAAGTTTTTCTATTATCGGTATTTTCTCATTATGCATGCTTGTTCTTGCAGAAATTCTGGCTTATCCGCTGGCAAATTTGTTTGTAGGTTATGATGCCGAATTAATAAATTTAACAATTCGAGGATTTCGTATTTTTTCTTTCTCTTTCTTATTTGCGGGAACTTCTATCTATGGATCCTCTTTCTTTACTGCGCTTAACAACGGACTTATCTCAGCTCTTATTTCATTTTTGCGTACTTTGGTATTTCAGATAGCAGCAGTGTTGATACTACCTGCTTTTCTTGGAATTGACGGTATATGGATATCTATTGTTGCAGCGGAAATAATGTCAATGATTATAACAATAATATTTATTATAAAAATGAGAAAACGATATCATTATATTTAAAACATCTGCCTTGAACAAGCAGACAGTTATTTATAGTAATTAATAAAAATAAGGCAGATACCTCCGTATCTGCCTTATTTAAATAAAAACATAATTTATCGTCTGCAATTTTTTCCGCATTGTTTATCAAACGCCGGATTACATGCATAAAAATTCTTTGAATTAAGATTATCCTGTGTAATACGCAAACCTTCGCCGAATCTCTGAAAATGAACAATTTCTCTTTCACGTAAAAACTTAATAGGATCGCGTACGTCCGGATCATCTGCAAGACGAAGTATATTATCATAGGTGGAACGTGCTTTTTGCTCTGCCGCCATATCCTCTACAAGATCAGTTATAGGGTCACCTTTAGATTGAAAATACGCTGCTGTAAACGGTGTTCCGGAAGCGGCAACAGGATATATGCCTGTGGTATGATCAACAAAATAAGTGTCAAAGCCGCTTGCTTTAATTTCTTCAGGTGTTAGATTTCTTGTTAATTGATATAATATTGCTGAAACAATTTCCATATGTGCTAATTCATTTGAACATTATAGATAGATATTAAATATATTATTTTAACAGTATTTTTTAGCAATTTTTCCAAAAATATTTTTGTTATTTTATGGCAAAATGTAGAAAATTTTAAAAAGTAGGATAATATATATGGTAAATATTGTAAAATTATTGTTTATATTGTATAATTAAAAAAAGAATATTTATAAGAGACATTGTAAATAGTTAACCGGAAGTCAAAAATGTTGTGGTTATATGAAATTAATATTTTTAATTAGGAGGAATCGTTATGGCAGATACTACTTTAACACCAAAAAATCAAGCGCCGAATATGTATGTTGATTGGACGGACGGAGGAAGTTATGATTTCGTAATTGTAGATTGGTACTGTGAAACAGTAGCCAACAATACTTACTGGGCTGTTCATAACTGGTCCGGAGGCTATGCAGGTTTTCAGTATTCTGGAGGTCAATATAAAATATTGCTGTCTATATGGAATGATGGCAGTATGCTTCCGGAAATCGAATATTTATCCGCTGACAGCGATTCGAATTATCTTGATTTCGGCGGCGAGGGAGAAGGAAAACACATTTTTACCAACTATACCTGGACAGTAGGAAAATGGTATACAATGTGCATAGGAACCAAAACTATAAATGGAAAAACTTATTATGCGCAATGGGTTCGTGAAGAAGGAGCAAGTGACTGGTTTCTTGCAGCAATTATCAGTTTCCCTCAGGCTAACCGTACACTAAACAAAAGCTCTATGTTTCAGGAGGACTTTACATTTAACGGCAATTTAAAACGCAGATGCAGGTTAAGACGTGCTTATGGTCGTAATTCCAGTACAAAAAACTGGGAGTCATGGAAAAATAACAAAATTACAAATTCATATTTCCCATATAAGGAAACTACATGGGCTGATGTTGAATGGAATGTAACCCAAAACTGCGATTGGGGTACGGACAGCAGCAATAGCTATGTGTGGGTTCAGTCAGGTGGGAATACTCCTGATAACGGTAAATCAGCTCCGCCAGCTATATATAGCTTAAATCAGCCTTCTGCTCCAAGTAACTGGCCTCAATGGTCGGATATCCTGCCAAAGTATATAAACAGCAAATTCAGCAATTTGTATGTTGCTTTTTCAGGATCAAAAGTTATTCAGAGTAATAACAAATATTATTGGAACTTTGTAGATTCAGGTGATGGATATTTTTATATATTAACATCAGATAATTCTAAGGCTATAACAATAAGTGGTACAGGCAACGGTTCTGACTTGATACTTACTGCATTCAATGGCGGTGCAGACAACCAGAAATGGAATAAATTCAATGCCGGAACTGGTCTGCTTCATTATTTCAAACCAAAATCAGCTCCGACAAAAACGATGGATATTGAAGGTCCATCCACAGCTTCAAACGCAGTAATTCAGATATGGGAATTTGGCACAGATCCTGATCAGTTTAAATGGAATACTATGAGTACAGTTGAAAAGCATTCTATTAAAAGTAATTATAGTAATTTATTTGTTTCACCTTCACAAGCAAATGTTGTTCAAAGCAATACGCAATATGAATGGAATTTTGTACAGTGCAGCGACGAATATTTCTATATACTGACTCCGGATAATGCCAAAGCTGTGTCAATAAGCGGAACAGGAGATGGTTCGAACCTGATTCTCAAAACGTTTAATGCCGCTGATGATACACAGAAATGGAAAAAAAGCAGCGCTGGCAGCAATCTTTATTATATTCGACCGAAAGCTGCTTCAACAATGACAATGGATATTGAAGGACCGTCTACTGGGTCAGGTGCACCAATTCAGATATGGACGCATAATACTTCGGCTGCTCAGTTTAAGTGGTATGTTCTTTAAATGCTTTCATCTCAGTTGGATTCACTTTGGTTACTAGCCGAAAAACTCAAAAATAGAATTTTTAGAAGTCACCTTTAAATGTTTTTTACTTTCTATCGGATATGCAACCAAAAGTAAAAAATTAAAATCCCCACTTGAACTTAATAAAGCAAGTGGGGACTTTTAATGAAAAGATGGTAAACAGTCACAAACTGTATTTATATTCTACACTTTATATTTATACAAAATATAGACATAATGTAAATATTTAATTAATTTTATACTTATATGTTGATTTCTGTAAATTTTTGGTATATAATGTGTTTGTAAGCATGCTTAAAAAAATTAATTTAAGGAGAATCATTATGAAAAAAACAAATAAAATTATTTCTGCTTTACTTTCCATTGTTTTTATTGCTGCATTTTCAATTACATCAAATGATAGTATTCTTGTATTTAAGAATCTATCAATATCAGCTAGTGCTGAAGCAACATCTAATGGTTTTGTTTATAATATTAGCAATAATCAAATTACAATTACAGGTTACAACGGAACATCTTCACAAATCTCAATACCCAGTACAATAAATGGGTATTCTGTAACAACAATTGGATCAAGAGCTTTTGAAGATAATACAAATATTTCTAACGTTACAATACCTGGTTCAGTAAAAGTAATTGGTGCATTTGCATTTGAAGATTGTACTAATTTACAATATGTTAATATTAATTCCGGTGTTCAACAAATCAAAGAATGCGCTTTTAGACGATGCAAAAAAATCACATCCATTACTCTTCCATCTACAATACAAAACTTAGAACAACTTATTTTCTACGGCTGTGAGTCATTAACTTCTGTAAAAATAAATTCTACATATTTAAAAACAATCCCAAGGTCAATGTTTCAGACATGCTATGGGTTAACTTCAATTTCTATTCCGTATACAATTGAAAGTATAGAACCAACAGCTTTTTCATGGTGTACAAGTTTAAAAACCGTTAATATTCCAAGTAATTCACGTTTAACTACAATTGGCTGGGAAGCGTTTGCACATTGTGGCAAATTAAACAATATTTTTATTCCGGATTCTGTAAATTATATGGGAAATGATGTGTTTTTTCAATGTACATCCTTAAGTAATATTAACATTAATCCTACTAACAGATACATGCAAAGTTCTACTTTTAAATATACTCCATATTATACTAATAATTATACTGTAACAAAACATCCAAATTATAATTTAGGTCCGGCAAAATTATGTACAGGAAAACAGTTAGTATTTACAATTTTCTTAGAGGATAATCAAACAAAATTTTCTTCCGCCGATAAAACTGCCAAAAGAGAATTAGTATCTGACGCTACAAATAAAATTTCAATAGAAGCCGGTAAATATGGTAAAAGTGTTAATTTTGTTACAAGTAATTCAAATTCTTTGCTTGAAGTTACTAAAACAGTCCAGAATTCCGAATTAACAAATATTCTAAACGGAACATCAAGTACATATATATTTTCATTACTTGACGATGTTCCTGAATTAACATACGATGGCAGACGTACTCTTTTAAGTCATTATGGAGCTGACGGAATATCTTACGTCATTTTTGTTAATCGTAACGGAAGATCATATTCTGTTATTGGAAACTGGGAAGAATTTAACGAAAAATCACTAATTTATAATGATAGCAGAGGGTCAGCAGTTGTAATGCATGAAATGTTACATTTATTCGGTGCACCTGATTTATATACTAATACATACATGTCTCAACATTACAATGAAGATATTATGGTGAAAGGCGCTCATCCATGCATGATCGGTCCTGTTACAGCATACGCTATAGGCTGGGAAGATTGTATTTTTAAAACTGAATATGATATGCTGTATTCTTAAATCAGATAATACTAAACCAAATTTTCATAAAACTAACAAGCGGCAAGGAGAAATCCTGCCGCTTGAATTATAAAAAATAGAGCAAAATATTTCTACCCCGCTCCGCAAAAATGTATAACATTTTTTCCTTGTGCATAATAGTATATCATATTTTAAAGAAATTGTCAATAACTTTTTTTAAAAAATCAAAAGTCGCTGTTATTAACTCGTTATCTTTATAATACTCTATATTACGATAACATCTTTTAATAATTTCATGCAAAGCTTTTCCTTGCGATGTATGAACGCCATCGCTGGTAACAATAGTTTTATGAGTGTATAATAAAGTTATTATATCCTGAATACTTGAATTACTCATTCTTTTATTATGAATTGTTTTAGAAATACCTATTTTACTTAATTCCCTAAGAACATTATAATTTGGTTTATGTTTGGTATTATTTAATGATAAATCGTTAATAATACAGTTACTATGCGCTGCTGCGTTTCTCAAACTCTTTACTGACAACATTAAAAAATAATCATCCTTAAATTTTTTATCATGAAAATAATCCGCACAAAATCCAACAAAATGAATAAAACTACCAAACGATATTAATTCAACGAATGCCCATACGGGATAATTTCCGTCATATTTTAATACTATACCACTGCAATATGACCCAGATTTATTACGATTGATTTCATTATTCAAAGAAGTATATGGTTTACGATTTGCTAGTGTATAATTTTCAATGTTTTTTAAAAACTCTATGTAATCATTTACTATGGAATAACCATCATTTTTGCTTTCCGTAATATATTTTAAGAGTTTGACCTTTTCAAAATGCTCAATATCTAGAGCCATCAATAATAAAACATAACGCAATTTCATATCAATTATTGCCAAATCTTTTAGCATAGCAAAATCCAAGTTTATATATTGACCATTTTTAGAACCACCAATATATTTTTCGTAATTTTTTCTGTATGCTCTTAACTTAAAATAATTATTATTTTTTTCTAAATATTGTATCGCTGATTCTTCTGAACATAAATTAAACTTTACACCTTTACTTTTTAAATGATTTATTTGTTCTTTTGCTGACAATATAGGACGTTTCTTTTCAAGTAATTCTAACATTAATTGTACTTCTCCTACTAATATTTTATTTCATTATATCATATTTACCAAAATTATGCAATTATTTCTTTTCAACCAAAAAGCCCGTCAGGAAATTCCCGACGGGTTTAGCTTTGTATTGTTTCTGCGGTATATTTTTTCAACAAATTAATTATACCACACTTTTATAAATTTTGCAAACTATTTCACTTTATTTTCAATTTCAGTATGCAGGCGATTTGCAAAATTTTTCCCTGCAATTCCATTTTGTTGATATCCCCAAACACCTAACAGATAGTTTACAGCTTTCAGCGTACCGTCACCGAAAGACTTATTTTTGTCCATACCGTATTTGTTAA
>OGPA01003033.1_pt1 | contig 11103 bp, 12 predicted proteins | sample 1552841 | NCBI WGS metagenome assembly OGPA01 (sample SAMEA2579916, study PRJEB22360) | human gut metagenome | reverse complement strand
GCCATCGGAATAACGGCGTCCCGGCATGATACGTCCGGTGAACTCATCAACGATCATAACCTGATCGTCCTTTACAACGTAATCCTGATCACGGAACATCAGATAATGCGCACGAAGTGCAAGGATTACATTATGCTGAATCTCAAGGTTATCTGCATCTGCAAGGTTATCAATATGGAAGAACTGTTCAACTTTATGAACACCCTGCTGGGTCAGATTGACAATCTTGTCCTTCTCATTAACAATAAAGTCTCCGGTCTCTTCCTGCTCAATTCCCATGATAGCATCCATCTTGGAATACTCAGGAACATCCTCGCCCCGAGTCAGCTGTTTTGCTAAAATATCACACGCTTCGTAAAGTTTTGTGGACTTTCCGCTCTGTCCGGAAATGATAAGAGGAGTTCTCGCTTCATCGATCAATACGGAATCGACCTCATCGATAATTGCATAATGCAACCCCCGCTGCACCAGCTGCTCCTTGTAAATGACCATGTTGTCACGCAGATAATCAAATCCAAGCTCGTTGTTTGTTATATATGTAATATCGCAGTTGTAAGCTTCACGACGCTCGTCATTGTCCATCTCATTTAAAACAACGCCGACTTTTAAGCCAAGAAACTCATGAACTTTTCCCATCCACTCTGAATCTCGCTTTGCCAGGTAATCGTTTACCGTGACAATACATACGCCCTTTCCTTCCAGGGCATTCAGATATGCCGGCAAAGTAGAAACAAGTGTCTTACCTTCACCTGTCTTCATCTCAGCGATACGTCCCTGATGCAGGATAATACCACCGATGATCTGTACTCTGTAATGTTCCATTCCAAGGACACGGCGTGCGGCCTCTCTAACAGTCGCATATGCCTCTGGAAGTAAATCATCCAGTGTCTCCCCCTTTTCAAGACGATCCTTGAATTCCTTTGTTTTTGCCTGTAACTCATCATCTGAAAGTGCAACCATCTGATCTCTGTAGGACTCTACTTTGTCCACGATCGGATAAATACGCTTTAACTCTCTCTGACTGTGTGTACCAAAAATTTTGGTTAATTTACTCATAATAAAATAGCTCCTAACTCGCATAGAATATACGTATTGTACCACTTTCTATTTTTTTTCACAACTCTAAGCCGTAAACGTTTTATGAACTTTTTATTAACAGCCTGTTGTAAAATTTAAATTCTGTTGCTATAATGTCGGTTACACAAGATTTACCTATAGAGAGGAGCGAATATTTATGTCTTACTTATACAAAACAAAAGGAACCTGTTCCACACAGATCGAAGTGGATTTGGATGGAAATATTGTAAAAAATGTGAAATTCACTGGCGGATGCCACGGAAACCTTCAGGCAATTCCACGCCTGGTAGAAGGCATGACGGTAGAGGAAGTGGAGCGGCGCATTTCGGGGATCCGTTGCGGCATGAAGAACACCTCCTGTGGTGATCAGCTTGCAAAAGCTCTCCGCGAAGCATACGAAGCTCAGAAAAATGATAAATAATACTATGTAGGCGGGCTTTCATTGCCCGCCTTCTATGATTCTGCAACTACAATTGGCTGAATCTGTTTTCCGCGCATTGCCGCCTCAATCGTATCCGGCAGCAGTTCCATCCGGGCAATCATAGAATTCGGTTTGCTTTTATAATTGTCCTGTCCAAATGGCACGAAATATATGTTTTTCATATTCATTAACATACCAATTGTCTTAAAATTGACGCCCAGTGCATCGTTTGTGGAAATCGCGATTACCAACGGTTTTCCATTTCTCATATGTGCTTTTGACGCCATCAGAACCGGTGTATCTGTAATTCCATTTGCAATCTTTGCCGCTGAATTTCCCGTGCATGGTGCAATAACCATAATATCCAGAAAATTATTCGGCCCGATCGGTTCCGCCTGCTGCATCGTCATGATTCCTTCGTTTCCGGTAATCTCACAGATTCCTTCGACAAACTCTTTTGCACTTCCAAACCTTGTATCGCAACTCTGTGCCTGATAAGAAAAGATGGGAATAACATTTGCCCCCATCTCCTTCAATCGTACAATCTGTTTTCTGGTCTTTGTAAACGTACAAAACGATCCGGTAATACCATAACCTATATTACAATTTGATAAATCCATGTTTTTCCCCCACCTTTGCACTGCTGCAACTGCATCTGACTTATAACTGCATCCGCGAATACTTTCGCACTGCTTTTCGTCGTATAGATTCCCGGCAGTCCCAATGCTGCCACTACTTTTATCTCCTGGCGTTCCGCCGCCACCAGATCCACGCCTCCCGGTCTCGATGCGATATCTATGATGACGGTATCTTTGTGCATCTCCTGAATCATTGGTTCCCTGATCACTTGCGCAGGCACTGTATTTACAATGGTGCGGGCACCATAGACTTCCTCTGGTCCATAGGAAAAATCGACTGCCTCATGTCCGTTACCTCTTGCCATCTGGCGTGCTTTGGCACTTCGTGCGAGAATTGTAACTTTTGCTCCCATTGCCGCCAGCAAATCCGCCACGCTTTTTCCGCACCTGCCGTATCCACAAACAATAATTTTTTGCCCATATATGGAATACGCACTGTATTTTAAGATTTCCGCCACTGTTGCTTCTGCTGTGATGTGAGCATTTTTCTGTACCACGTTTTCATCTTTCATAAGATCAAAATACGAAATTTTATGTTGCTGTAAATACTCTATCCATTTATCTGTAAACGCCCCACCAATCACTGTTTTATCCTCATGTTTTTCGTTAATCAATTCGTATTTTAACATATCTTCCAATTTTGGATACCGGTTCAGTTTTGAAACCGGCGTCGGAAAAATGAAGTATCCACAGTTTTCCACAAGTTCTTCTACTGCCCCTTTCTTCTGTGTATTATGCCAGTCTAACAATACCTTTTTCCCCGGAAGGTACTCTGCCAGATTCTTTTGTCGCTGATCCGTCACAAAAACTGCGATATTTCCGGTCATAATAAAACGCTCCCTTCCATATAGAATATGAAAGGGAGCGCTATGTGGTTCTCACTATTGTTATTCCAACATCTTACTCAAATATTGTTTTTATAATCGTGTTTCAACAAATATATCATAGATAGCTTTAATCGCCTGCTCGAAATCATCATTGCTCACACCAATAATAATATTCAACTCAGATGAACCCTGGTCGATCATTTTTACGTTGATATCTGCATGTGCCAATGCGGAGAAAATTCTTCCGGCTGTACCTCTGGTAGACTTCATTCCACGTCCCACAACAGCAATCAGTGCGAGATCTGCCTCAAGGTCAATCACATCCGGATGTGTCAGTCTGCGGATAGAGCTGATTACCTGCTGCTCTTTGCCTTCGAACTCAGCCTGATGTACGAATACGGTCATTGTATCAATTCCAGAAGGCATATGTTCAATAGAAATTCCATTCTCCTCAAATGCCTGTAATGCCTTACGGCAGAATCCTACTTCTGCATTCATCATATCTTTGTCGATGCTTACAGCAACAAAGCCCTTCTTTCCGGCAATACCGGTAATGGTATACTCCGGCTTCTGGCATGTGCTCTCAACAATCAGTGTACCGTCTGCCTCCGGATCGTTCGTGTTACGGATATTGATTGGAATACCTGCTTTACGTACCGGGAACACTGCATCTTCATGAAGAACGGATGCACCCATGTAGGATAACTCACGAAGTTCACGGTATGTGATTACTTTGATTGGCTGCGGATTCTTGATAATTCTAGGATCTGCGACAAGACATCCGGATACATCTGTCCAATTCTCGTACATACTTGCATGACATGCTTTTGATACGATAGAACCCGTAATATCAGATCCGCCTCTGGAGAATGTCTTAACCGTTCCATCTGCCTTTGCACCATAGAATCCCGGAATAACCGCACGCTCACATCCTGCAAGCTTCTTTGACAGAACCTTATCTGTTTTTTCGCTGTCAAAGTTTCCTTCTTTATCAAAGAAAATTACAGTTGCAGAGTCAATAAACTCATAACCGAGATAATTTGCCATAATGATACCATTTAAATACTCACCACGGGATGCCGCATAATCCTCACCGGCCTTTGCCTTGAAGTTTTCAGCAATTTTCTTAAATTCCTCATCCAGAGAAAGTTTTAATCCCAGACCATTAATAATCGAATCATAACGCTCCTTAATTTTCATCAGCTGTACACGAAATTCTTCACCGGCCTCCGCCAATGCATAACATGCATAAAGCATATCTGTTACTTTTGTGTCTTTTGAATTTCTTTTTCCAGGTGCACTTGGCACTACATATTTTCTAGACTCATCCGCACGGATAATGTCTCCTACTTTTGCAAACTGATCTGCACTCGCCAGAGAGCTTCCACCAAACTTAACAACCTTAACCATTTTTCTGCTCCTCTTTGTTTAATAACTTTCGTTATTATACTTCTATTCACGTATTTTCGTCAATTTTTTTCTGTAAAATCATTCGATATATTTTATTTCGTAATCGATTGTGTCTGTAGATCCGTCAATTTCGAGAACCGCATAAGAAGGCGGAACTCCATACGGCGGCGAGCCGATGCTTCCCGGATTGATATAGGTAATGCCATTGTATGTATCATAAAAAACACGGTGGGTATGCCCAAAAAGTGCTGCATCCACCTCTTTTTCCTGAGCACCATACTGCAGATTCATATATCCGGCTTTTACATTATAAGTATGCCCGTGGCAAATGAGAATTTTTTTCCCCTCGATCAGCAGAATTCTTTCCAAAAATTCCTGCCGACAGTCACAGTTTCCCGGCACCTGTTCAAGCGGAATCCCCAGACATTTTTTCTGCAGCTGTTCTGCATCCGCCCAGCAATCTCCCAAATGAATGATCATTTCGGGCATTTCCCGCCGAACTGCCAGTATCATATTATTTACATTTCCATGGGAATCACTCAATACCAGAACTCTCTTCATATGTATGGCACTCCTTTCTAATTACTTATGCAAAAAGACTCCTGCCGTGGCATCATTGCCGCAAGCAGAAGTCCCCAAATTCGAATAACATCGTATTAGTAATGTTATGCAAGTCTCTTCCATTGTTTACTACATTTATAATATGAATAAAACATGCAATGTTCCGCCTGATCACAGCGGCTCGGTGCGCTCTCGATATTGCACTGACAATTTACAATTGCATCTGCCTTCCCCTTACAATTTCCCTTAATCATTACATCGTCTAATACTTCGTCTGACATAATCTTTACACTCCTTAGTCATTACTATGTTTTGTAAACCAACGAAGCTTATTATACAATATATGGTAGTATAAGGCTATACGGCAATTCTCACAAATAGGTAGCAATCTTTTGGCAAATTTTTCACTTGACGAAATTACGAAAATGAGTTAGTCCCTTGCGGGCATCTCTCCCGTTCGTATTAATTCCTGTTTTGAAAAATACATGAAATACGCTAAATTAATAATAATTCCAAAAACAGTTGCTGTCGGGGCTGCCGCTCCGATATATATGAGCGAATCCGGAATTATTTTTGACATTATGTACGCCATCGGAAGACGAACTAAAAACGACTGTGCCATTCCCTGAAACATAACAAACAAAGTTTTGTTATGTCCGTTGTAGTATCCGATAAAGGAGAATAATACCGACGTCACGATAGCCTCCAGGCTAAATCCCTGCAGATACTCTGATGCCTTCATCTGATACGGTACGTTATCCGTAAAGAAAGATGCAAGGAACTGTCCACCGAAAAATGCAGCTGCTGTCATGGCAATTCCGATGCAACCACCTATCAGCATACCATATCCCATCGATTTCTGCGCCCGCTTTTCTTTCCCTGCGCCTACATTCTGTGCGATGAAAGATGACATTGACTGCATCAGAGCAGATGGAACCAGCATTACAACTGCTACGATTTTGTTTGCAATTCCGTATCCGGAAGATGAGGCCAGACGAATTGCCTCCGTCGATCCCATGCCATTTACAAAAGACAGAAGACACATAAACGAAAACTGTGTCAAAAACTCCTGAAACGCAATCGGAAGTCCCAAAGCCAGGAATTTCTGCACCTCACCGGAAAAACGCAAATCGCTTTTTCTAATATGAAACGGAAGATTAATTTTCGTACATACAAGAACCGAAAGAATCAGACTTACCGCCTGCGCAATTACAGTTGCAAAAGCAGCTCCGGCAACATCCCATCGAAAGACAGCAACGAACACCAGATCCAGAACCACATTTACTGCACAGGCAATTCCAACAAACAGCAAGGGCAGTCTCGAATTGCCGATTCCCCGGAAGATGCTGCTGATCAGATTATATCCTATAATAAATACAATACCGCCACCACAAATACGAATATACACAATGGTTTTGTCTATGGCATCCTTTGGTGCCTGCATCACAGTGGAGAGCCCCGGCGCAAAGACGAGAAGCAATACCGTCATCACCGCCGCAATTGCAAGGAACGTTACAATCGCTCCACCAATCACTTTTCCGAGCCTTCCCTCGTTCTTTTCCCCAATGTAACGTCCCATAAGCACCGTCACACCCATGGCCAGTCCATTTAAAATAAAGACGATCATATTAATAAAACTGCTTCCGGTGAAACAGGATACGCTTGTCCGAGTGTGCTCCCGATATTCCTACATCTGTTCCAAACCATCCCACTACCAGAATATCCACAGCGCCATACATCGTCTGTAAAAGCAATGCGCCAAGAATCGGCATCATAAAACCGATCAGTTTTCTAAAAATGCTTCCGGTCGTAAAATTCATATTGTCCTGTGTCATGACTTACTCCTCTGTTTTAAATTTCAATTCTATCTATTAATTCAAGATTATATTTATCAACAATATGTATGCATTTATTATATGATTCCACATCCTGCACCTGCCGCTTGCAATGTGCATCCAGTCCCAGTATCACTTTGTTTCCCACTTCACCCGGTATTTTCCAGAAGCGCTCGGTCGGATAATGTTTCTGTCCTTCACCCATGCCAAGCATATTGATTTCCAATGGAATATCCAGCTCTTTCATTGCCTTGCATAAACGGGTCATTTCCCAGTCATAAACCGAATCCATCCCCCGGTAATTCATAAGATCGGGATGTGCCAGATAAAGGTAGCTGCCCGTTTTCATTCCTTCAATTACAGCATCCACGTAATCCCTGATACGGCTCTCATCATCGGTCGGAGTGCCAGTATATGGTCCGTTCTGTTCACTTTGCAGGAAATGCTGTCCCATAATCATATAATCACATCCAAGATTTCGGAACAGGCGCATCTGTTCCTCATAATATTCCGGAATATATTCCGCCTCAAATCCTACATATATCTTAATATCATTCTTATATTCCGCCGCCAGATTACGGATTGACGCAACATACTCCGGTGCCTGCTCCATCGTCATACGAATTCCGGAAACATAGCCATCCCGAAATGGACATGGAACATGATCTGAAAAGCCAAATTCCTTAATTCCCATTTCAATTGCTGCTTCAATATATTCCCTCTCTGTATCATAAGCATGCTGGCAACGCCAGGTATGCGCATGATAATTTGCTTTTATAAAATCCTGCATTTTTTCTCCTCGTCCAGCATTGATAGAATGACGCTGTTTTTCTTATTGTATCATAGCTTATTTTGTGTGACAAATCAACAGAAATGTATTATCACGCAAAACCCCCGGCAACGTGTCCGAGGGTTTTTAAATCCATTTATAATTTTTAGTACTGTATACGCAAACCTTTCGGATAATGATTCTTCATCACTCCTCCTGCAAGTTTTCCCCATCCAATGCTATATCCATCTACGGTGATAAGATACCAGCCTTTTTCTCCTTCTGCGGAAAATGTCTGTCCATTGAGATATGCACGCACACGCAGGTCCTCCGCCGGTAAATCCATCGAATGCACAACTTCATCTGCCGACAGTGCCAATGCCAGTGCATGAGATGGTTCAAAACGATTTTTTTTCATAGTTCCAAGGTGTAATCCCGGTCTTAATACTTTCATTCCTTTGGTTGCGGGCATACCTTCCGGCGCTATATATAACTGGTCTCCAAATTTCAGGTAAATTCCCTGCGGTGCTTTCTTCAAATTTTCTTTGCAAAAGTCCAGATATTCCCGAATATCCTTTTCATTCAAAGATTTCTGCACTCCGTTAGCACAGTATCCCCTGTATGTATCTGATACTTCGCCGTCCTTCTCGAGAACCGCAAGAAAATGCCCTTCTCCGTGAAGTTTGTGTGGAAACAGCCGAATACCAGACTGCAGATCTTTTGCCGGATGTTTCGTCCATTCCGGTCTGGCAGGTGACATGCCTTCGTATAACGGCACTTCCACCATATGAAATTCGGGATGTTCTTCAAGAAAGCGACTTATGGTTCCTTCATTCTCTTCCGGTGCAAACGTACATGTAGAATATACAATTCTTCCACCCGGGCGCAGCATGAACGCTGCACAAATCAGGATTTCCTGCTGACGCATTGCACAGTTTTCTACATTTTCAGGACTCCATTCTTCACATGCGTCTGTATTCTTTCGAAACATTCCTTCCCCCGAACACGGCGCATCTACCATGATGCGGTCGAAATATGACTCGAATATTTTTGCAAGAGACTGGGGACTTTCATTTATAACCATTCCGTTACGGATGCCCATACGCTCAATATTCTCTGACAGTATTTTCGCTCTCGCCGGATGGATTTCATTGCTGATCAGCAACCCCTCCCCACCCATTGCAGCTGCAATCTGCGTACTTTTTCCACCAGGAGCCGCACAAAGATCGAGAACTCTCTCTCCCGGCTGTGCCTCCAGATAAGCAGCCGGCGCCATCGCACTCGGTTCCTGAATATAATATAAACCGGCATAATAATAAGGATGTCTGGATGGTATCGGACTCTCCTGTTGACCTGATTCATTCTGTCCATTTTCCATTGCATCTTCAATATAAAATCCATTTTCCACCCATGGGATCGGACTTGTCCGAAAAGGATTGATCTTTTCCCATTGCTGTAACGATATTTTCTTGGTATTGATGCGTATCGCCTGATATGTTTTTTCTGACAGACTATCTATATAGTCTGTATATTCTTCTTGCAATAGTTCTTTCATATTTTCACAATATTTTTCAGGCAAATTTACCATAATGATCCTCTTTTTCTTCCCAGATTATAAATTATCATTTTTTCGTACTATGTACCTATTCTTTCTGTACCGAAACATCCGGTTTCCTGCAATGTACTTCTTCTTTTTTACCGAAATATCCGGTTTCCTGCAATGTACTTCTTCTTTTTTACCGAAATATCCGGTTTCAAACTTCTAATCATATTTCTATTCTGTCTGTTCGCAAATTTCCGATCACCGCTGTACACTCTGTACACGATAGGTCTCTGCAATAATATCTAACTGCTTATTAAAACGGATCAACAAATTCATATCATCTTTCAAATAAATCTTAAAAAATTCATTCTGAATCTTTGTGACTTCACGTTCATTTGCTACATAATACAGATTTTCGATATTGTTTAAAATATCAGAGATGATCGTTGCTTTCTGACGGTTAGAATTTTGTGCATCCATGATCTCATCACGCACAGAAGCCATTTCATTATCCAGCATATCTACGGCATCTGCCGCACGCAGCAGTCTTTCTCTTAATTCATCCGGCATATGTTCTTTGTATTTGTATTGTAAAGAATGCTCGATTGTAGACCAGAAGTTCATTGCCAATGTACGGATCTGAATCTCGACGGCGAGTTTTTTCGGTCCTTTTACCGTCTGTACGGTATAATAAACAATCATATGATAACTGCGATACCCACTTGGCTTGCTTTGTGTAATATAATCCTTTTCTAATTTTACTTCCATATCTGCACGATTACGGACAATATCCACAACAGTATCAATATCTTCTACAAATTGGCAAATAATACGAATCCCGGCAATATCTTCAATCTTTTCCTCTAATTCTTCCAGATTCACACCTTTTCTCTTTGCTTTTTCTAAAATACTCGACACCCTTTTCACACGACCACTGACCATTTCGATTGGTGAATACATCCTGCTATCCTGATATTGCTGCTTGATGTGCGTAAATTTCACAACCAGTTCATCCACTGCCAGACGATATGGTGCTAAAATTTTTCTCCAAAGCTGTGTTTCCATTTCAACCCTCCATTTTCCCTAAAACATTTTCCTTCTTATTTTAGTTTCAATAATACATCATATGGGTTCAGACTGCACTCTTCCCCCTTTTTATCCCGATAAATGCCAAAATGCAAATGAACTGCAAATTTGCCATGCGTACCTTCTTTTCCATAGCCGGTATCTCCCATCGTGCCAAGCAGCGTACCTGCTTTGACTTTTTTCCCTTTTTTTATACCGGGTGCATAGTTTCTCATATGTGCGTAGTAGTAATAAAAGCCACTTTTACTGCGAATGCCCAGACGATAACCTCCAAGCCGCAGCCAGCCGATCTGTTCGATCACACCATCTGTTGCCGACTGGATCTGAAAATATCCACTCCGGTCATTACTTGCCATAATATCGATTCCCTCATGAGACCTTTTACCGCCATACGACCTGACACCGCCATATCCATTATCAAAATCATACTGTTCTTTCTTCTTTGGATCTTTTCTGACCGGAAAACACTTCATTTCTTTGTCAATGGCACTTATCTGTGCTAACGAGCAATCCATTGCCATATGATGAAAGTTTTCTTTGATACAATAGATCTGCTGATACCAGTAAACAAGAAAAATAATACTACACAGGCATCCGAGCCAAAAGCAAATTCCTTTAACCGATAAATATCTTTTATTCTTCTGGCTTTGATTATGGTATACGACTTTCTTTATTACTTTTTTTATAAATTCTTTTGTCAGATCTGCCTTTTTTTCCTTCTTTTTGATCATATGATAAGAATTGTCACTTTCTTTTTTATCAAGATATGCTTCATAAAAAAGACACATGACAATCAGAAAAGCAAATCTGTAAATATATCATCACAAACCCATTACATATTTCTGGATTTGTCAGCACAAGCTTTCATACATTCCATCACGCTGCCGCGGAAACCAGTCTGCTCTAAGACACGTACTGCCTCAATCGTTGTACCTG
>OGPA01003031.1_pt1 | contig 11109 bp, 10 predicted proteins | sample 1552841 | NCBI WGS metagenome assembly OGPA01 (sample SAMEA2579916, study PRJEB22360) | human gut metagenome | reverse complement strand
GCTGAATTCGATCCAGCGTATGGAAGTGACCTACGGACGGATCGACCGGAGTGAGATTCTGGCGACGGTTCTGCAGTCTGATATCGAGAAGATCAAGCAGACACTGGAATCCGTGGACAATCATGCATTTGAGCTGGCAGTGGATACGATCCTTGCGGCAAAAAAGGTTTATGTAATTGGAATCCGAAGCTGTGCACCGCTGGCGAAATTCCTGACTTTCTATCTGAATCTGATCTGTGAGGATGTGGTAGAGGTCGATACCAACAGTTCCAGCGAGATTTTTGAGCAGCTGATCCGGATCGGGGAAGAAGATGTGATCATCGGGATCAGTTTTCCGCGGTATTCCATGCGTACTTTAAAAGCGCTGGAATTTGCCAGCAACCGGAAAGCAAAGGTAATCACCCTGACCGACAGCGTGAATTCTCCGATGAATCTCTATTCCTCCTGCAACCTGATCGCCAAGAGTGATATGGCATCCATCGTAGATTCCCTGGTTGCACCGCTCAGTGTGATCAATGCACTGGTGGTTGCACTCTGTATGAAGAAGCAGGATGATGTCATCGAGACGCTGGAGACACTGGAGGACATCTGGGACGAATATCAGGTTTATTCCAGAGATGAGCTGGAGCCTGTAGAAGATGAGGTAAGGATCAAATGAGTAAAGTACTGATCGTAGGGGGCGGAGCTGCCGGTATGTTCGCATCCATATTTGCGGCGAAAAATGGCAATGAAGTCCACGTATTTGAGAAAAATAAAAAACTTGGGAAGAAGCTTTTTATCACAGGAAAAGGCAGATGCAACGTCACCAATGCCTGTGATGTAGAAGAGCTTTTCCAGAATATGATATCCAATGAGAAATTCATGTACAGCAGTTTTTATGGATTTACCAATCAGGATGTGATGGATTTCTTTGAAAATGCAGGTCTGCGTCTGAAGACTGAGCGTGGCAACCGTGTATTTCCACAGTCGGATCATTCTTCGGATGTGATCGCCACGCTGCAGCGGGTACTAAAGCGCACGGGTGTTATGGTGCAGCTTCATGCGGAAGTGCGGCAGATCCTCACCGGGGAAGGCGCGGTGCGCGGCGTGAAGCTTGCCGACGGAAGCGTTCTTGAAGCAGAGCGCGTGATTCTTGCAACCGGAGGATTTTCTTATCAGACGACCGGTTCGACTGGAGACGGCTACCGTTTTGCGAGGGAACTCGGACATACGGTGACACAGATTACGCCGTCACTGGTTCCGTTCTACGTGAAGGAGACCTGCGCGGCGAGGATGCAGGGGCTGGCGCTGAAAAATGTGCAGGTGCGCATCCGGGACGGAAAAAAGCTGTTGTATGACGAATTCGGCGAGATGCTCTTTACCCATTTCGGGGTAAGCGGACCGCTGATTTTAAGCGCCAGTGCGGCAATCAAGCCGGGCCGCGTGGAGAAGGAACTGGCGATGGAGATCGACTTAAAGCCGGCACTCACGGAGGAACAGCTGGATGCGAGACTTCTGCGTGAATTCGAGGAGGCAAAGAATAAGCAGTTTAAAAACGCCGTCGTGCATCTGTTCCCGGCGAAGATGATTCCGGTGATGTTAGAAGCCGGAGCGATTGATCCGGAGAAGAAGGTCAACGAGATCACGAGAGAGGAGCGGATGGGATTTGTGCATCTGATCAAGGCGTTTCCGCTGACGCTCTGCGGTGTCAGAGATTTCAATGAAGCGATCATCACACGCGGGGGTGTCAGCGTAAAGGAAGTGAACCCTTCCACGATGGAATCAAAGCTTGTGCCGGGATTGTATTTCTGCGGGGAACTATTGGATCTGGATGCGATGACCGGCGGATTTAATCTGCAGATTGCCTGGTCGACCGGGCATCTGGCGGGTGAGAGTATCGAATAGAAGAGGAGAGAAGAAGAGATGAGTATGAATATTGCGATTGACGGACCGGCAGGCGCCGGGAAGAGCACAATTGCGAAAAAACTGGCGAAAAAGCTGGCGTTTGTCTATGTGGATACGGGAGCAATGTACCGTGCGATGGCATACTATTTTTTACAGAACGGCATTGCACCAGATGATGAGCAGGCGATTGCGGCAGCCTGCCCGAAGGTTGACGTGACGATTGTGTATGAGAACGGCGAACAGCAGGTGCTCTTAAACGGAGAGAATGTAAACGGCGTCATCCGGACGGAGGAAGTCGGCAATATGGCATCAGCGACCAGTGTCTATCCGGTTGTGCGCACAAAGCTTGTGGAACTGCAGCGGCAGCTTGCGACAAAGACGGACGTCATCATGGACGGAAGGGATATCGGCACCTGTGTGCTTCCGGATGCGCAGGTAAAAATATATCTCACGGCAAGCGTTGCAACGCGCGCAAAGCGCAGATATGATGAACTGACCGCCAAGGGAACCCAGTGCAATCTGGAAGAGATCGAGAAAGATATTGAAGACCGCGATTACCGCGATATGCACCGGGAGACATCGCCGTTAAAGCAGGCCAAGGATGCGGTGTTAGTGGACAGCTCCGAGATGAACATCGACGAAGTGGTGGACGCAATCTATCAGATTTATGCGAGGGTATAGAGAATATGAATGTAATCTTGGCAAAGAGTGCGGGCTTCTGCTTCGGGGTAAAACGTGCCGTGGATACGGTATATGAACGGATTCTGGAAAAAGAACCGCTCTACACGTTCGGACCGATCATCCACAATGAAGAAGTGGTGCGCGATCTGGAGGAAAAGGGCGTCGTCGTGGTAAACGATGTGGACGAACTTGCGGGGAAGCCGCAGGGGACGGTAATCATCCGGGCACACGGCGTGGAGAGAGGTGTCTGCGAGAAAATACAGACGCTCGGCTTTTCCATCGTGGACGCGACCTGCCCGTTTGTGTTAAAGATTCACCGGCTGGTGGAGCGCTACAGTGGGGAGGACTGTCACATTGTGATCGTCGGGAATGCCAGCCACCCGGAGGTAAAGGGCATCAAAAGCTGGTCGAATGCAGAGGATACGCGCGTGATCGGAACCCGCGAAGAGGCCGAAAAATACGATGCTTCCCATGGGAAAAAGGTATGTATTGTATCACAAACGACATTTAATTACAATAAATTTCAAGAATTAGTTGAAATTATAAAAGAAAAAGGTTATGATATAATTGTTTTAAATACAATCTGCAATGCTACGGAGGAACGTCAGACGGAAGCCCGGGCAATCGCGGAGCAGGTGGATGCCATGATTGTGATCGGTGGCAGGAACAGCTCCAACACGCAGAAGCTATTTGAAATATGTAAAAACGAATGCAAAAATACTTACTATATACAAACTGTAAAGGATCTTGACCTTGCCGAAGTCAGGTCTGTCGATAACGTAGGTATTACCGCAGGGGCTTCTACCCCAAACAATATTATTGAGGAGGTTCAAAAGAATGTCAGAAATGAGCTTTGAACAAATGCTGGAAGAATCATTTAAAACAATAAGAAATGGAGAGGTAGTTGAGGGTACCGTTATCGATGTGAAACCTGATGAGATCGTTCTGAATATCGGCTACAAGGCAGACGGAATCATTACTCGTAATGAATACACAAACGAAGCAAACGTAGACCTTACCACATTGGTATCCGTCGGCGACACCATGGAAGCAAAGGTTTTAAAGGTAAATGACGGTGAGGGTCAGGTATTACTGACATACAAGCGTCTGGCTGCCGAGAAGGGAAGCAAGAGATTAGAGGAAGCATTTGAGAACAAGGAAGTGCTGACCGCTAAGGTTGCACAGGTACTGGATGGAGGATTATGCGTAAACGTAGATGAGACAAGAGTATTTATTCCGGCAAGTCTTGTATCAGATACCTACGAGAAAGATCTTTCCAAATACAAGGATCAGGAGATCGAGTTCGTTATCAGCGAGTTCAATCCGAAGAGAAGAAGAATCATCGGTGACAGAAAGCAGCTTCTGGTTGCTAAGAAGTTAGAGCAGCAGAAAGAACTGTTCGCAAGAATCAAGATCGGTGATGTATTAGAGGGAACAGTTAAGAATGTAACAGATTTCGGTGCGTTTATTGATCTTGGCGGAGCAGACGGTCTGCTTCATATTTCCGAGATGTCCTGGGGCAGAGTAGAGAGCCCGAAGAAGGTATTCAAGGTAGGCGATCAGGTTCGCGTATTCATCAAGGATATCAATGAGAATAAGATTGCACTCAGCATGAAGTTCCCGGCAGAGAATCCGTGGAACGGCGCAGCAGAGAAGTTCGCAATCGGCAACGTTGTAAAGGGCAAAGTTGCAAGAATGACAGACTTCGGCGCATTTGTTGAGCTTGCACCGGGGGTGGATGCACTCCTTCATGTATCCCAGATTTCCAAGGAGCATGTAGAGAAGCCGTCCGACGTATTAAAAGTTGGACAGGAGATCGAGGCAAAGATCGTTGATTTCAACGAGGAAGAGAAGAAGATCAGTTTATCTATGAAGGCACTGCTCGCACCGGAAGAAGATGCGGATGCAGATGTTGCAGATGTAGATATTGATGCGGTTGCAAAGGAAGAGGAGTAATCTCTGATTTCGATGATTGCAGAGTTACAGATAGGCTTGCACGTTGGTGGAAGCCTATTTCTGTATTTGCATCATGTAGATAACAAAGAGAGCCGAGGGATAAAATATGCTGGAAACGGACAATTATGAAAAGTTTAAAAAGGATATTTTAGCGCTTGCAAAGATTGATCTGAATTCTTATAAGGAAAAGCAGATGCGGCGCAGAATCAACACGCTGATTACGAAGAATCATATTGCGACATATGATGAGTATGTGGCGCTGATCAAGAAGGACAAAGAGAAGTTTGAACAGTTTATCAATTTCCTGACCATCAATGTGTCGGAGTTTTACCGCAATCCGGATCAGTGGAAGATTCTGGAGAATGAGGTATTCCCGAAGCTGATTCAGAAGTTTGGCAAGAATCTGAAAATCTGGAGTGCTGCCTGCTCGACCGGAGATGAGCCGTATTCGCTGGTAATGGCATTGTCCAGACACCTGCCGCTTGCAAACATCAAGGTGATTGCGACCGACATTGACAAGCAGGTGATTGATACGGCGCGGATGGGACTCTACAATGAGAAGAGTATTGCGAGTGTGCCGGATGACTTGAAGAAGAAGTATTTTACCAAGGTCGGCAATTCGTATCAGATCTCGGATGAAATCAAGAAACGTGTGGAATTCAAGGAGCATGATCTTTTAAAAGATCCGTATCCAGGCGGATGCAATCTGATTGTGTGCCGGAATGTTGTGATCTATTTTACCGAGGAGGCAAAGGACGAGATTTATGCGAAGTTCTATAAGGCGCTTGCAACAGGCGGCGTGCTTTTCATCGGAAGCACGGAGCAGATCATGAATTACCGGGAGATCGGATTTGAGAGAGACAAGTCCTTTTTCTTTGAGAAGGCGTAAGGTTACTTCAGAGAACGCATTTTTCTATAAAGCAAAAAAGCGGCAGGAAAGAAGCTGTGCAGTATATGCCAGATTCTTTCCTGCCGTTTTTGGTGGTAATTATATCAGGGCTTTCTGCCATGTGTTTATTTGCGGTGGGAACGCATGGTTTCTAACAGATGCAGAACATAGTCCATCTGCATAGCGGGATCGGCGGCAAAGTCCGCGGATAATTCAAAATAGCATTTCCTGCCGCGCGGCTGTTCACGGAACACCGGGGAAAACATGGCGTCATACTGCGGAAGAAAGATGGCATATTTTTTGCCGTAGCAGTTGGAAGCGTTTGCCTGTACGCGGTGTTCCTTGTCGACAGCAGAAGCAATGCTCTTGTGAACTGCGATATCCTCCTCGGGGAGATAGTAGTAATCTTTGGGACTGCCGTCATAAAAGAAGCGCAGTTCTCCCTCGAAGAGACGCACGCGCAGCCGGGCGGTACTTCCGCTCATGGAGAGATAACAGTCATCGTAGGAGAAGGAGACCGGTTTGGGAACGGGGTACTGCAGCGCCAGTGTAAAAAACAGCTCCTTGTTGCCGGAGGCACCGTCCATCGACCGGTACTCGGACGCCTGGAGCGACTGCAGCGAAAATGCCTGTTCCCAGAGTTTCGGGTAGGAGAGGACGGGCAGAAGCTTCGGCATATAGAGAACGTCCTCATAGTTGTGCTGTTTCAGCAGTGCAAGGGAATCCTTTGCGGGATGCCGCACGTACTCTTTGTAGACTTCGATCAGCTCGCCGCCGGAGTAGGCATCGATGCGGTCGATCCCGAGAAACAATTCGATGGATTTTTGCTTGTAGCTGGTCAGGGCAAACAGAAATTTGAAACGTGAGACTTCCTTATAAAGATCGATATAACTGTGCGCATCAAACGGATCGGAAAGGTGCAGCGTCTTGCATTTCGCCTTCAGGTATGGAATGTCGAAGCCGATACCGTTGAACGTCAGAATGGTATCATAGCCGGACAAGAGCTCCAGAAAGGCGGAAAGGACATTTTTCTGATCGGCGACGTTCTCGGAAAAGAACTGGTCGATGCACAAAAGACTGCCGCGCCTTGTGGCGCAGCCGATCAGGTAGAGATCCGTGCGCGCCGGCGAGAAGCCGGTTGTCTCAATATCAAAAAAAATGCAGTTTTCTGTAAATACCTCGTTGGAAACGGGGTCTGAAAAATCAAAAATCAGTTCTTCATGCCAGGTTATCATCTGAAAATCCTCTGTATGTAATATTAGGGTAAGAGTTCCAATTTTGCCGCTGTGCAGGTCTGGAAAGGCATAGATTTCCCGGACTCGCGGGCGTTCGCGGCAAATAGCAATGTACGCTCCGGCAAAAGTCCGGAAAGCCTGCGGCTTCCCGGACTCGCGGGCGCGTTCACATGGAGCAGAACCATCCGCTGCATGCAAGCATGAGCGTATGTTTTTGCTCCATGCTCACTTTTGCCTTCACGTACATTATAACATAAATGGGGAAAAAATATTGTGAATTCTTTGTCAATAGGTTCGTGAAAAAATACAATAAATTGCTACAATTTCCGAGTGATTGTGCTATAATCTACACGAGGGTATTCTATGACTTTTGGCATAGAATATAATATAGATAAGAGAAAGTGGGGCACGAGAAATGGGTTCTAAGACATTTAAAGGCGGCGTCCATCCTTATGAAGGAAAGGAACTGGCAAAGGATCAGCCGATCGTAGAAGTTCTACCTAAGGGTGATCTGGTATACCCGTTGTCACAGCATATCGGTGCACCGGCGACTCCGGTGGTAGCGGTTGGTGACAAGGTGCTGAAAGGACAGAAGATCGCAGAGGCAGGTGGCTTTGTGTCATCCCCGATCTATGCGTCGGCATCCGGTACAGTAAAGGCAATCGAACCGCACCGTGTGGCAGTCGGTGACATGGTGAATTCCATCGTCATTGAGAACGACGGGGCGTTTGAAGAGGTGGAGTACGCGCCGTGTGAAGACGTGACGGCTCTCTCCAAGGAGGAGATTGTCAATAAGGTAAAAGAGGCAGGCGTTGTCGGCATGGGCGGTGCAGGTTTCCCGACACATGTGAAGCTGTCTCCGAAAGAGCCGGAAAAGATTGAATATGTAATTGCAAACTGCGCAGAGTGTGAGCCGTATCTGACGGCGGACTACCGCAGAATGCTCGAAAATCCGGAAGAACTGATCGGTGGAATGAAGATCATTCTCCAGCTGTTCGATCATGCGAAGGGTGTTCTCGGCATCGAGGACAACAAGCCGGATTGTATTGAAAAGCTGACAGAGCTTGTCAAGGATGAACCGAGAATTGAGGTCTGTCCTTTACAGACCAAGTACCCGCAGGGTGGTGAGCGTCAGCTCATTTATGCAGTGACAGGCCGCGCCATCAATTCCAAGATGCTTCCGGCAGATGCAGGATGTATCGTGGATAATGTGGAGACCATCATTGCTGTTTACCGTGCGGTAAAGCTTGGCAGACCGGTAACCAATCGTATTTCTACGATTACAGGCGATGCCATTGCCAACCCGGGCAACTTCTTATACAGCATCGGTACCAGCTATGCAGAACTGGTGGAGGCTGCCGGCGGATTTAAGACACAGCCGGAGAAGATTATTTCCGGTGGTCCGATGATGGGATTTGCAATGTTTAGCCTGGATATTCCTACGACAAAGACATCTTCCTCACTGCTTTGCTTAAGCAAGGACGAAGTGTCCAAGGTGGAGCCGTCCGCATGTATCAACTGCGGCCGCTGTGTGGAAGCATGCCCGGAGCAGCTGATACCGTCAAGACTTGCCAAGTTTTCCAATAACGGTCTGGCTGAGGCGTTTGAATCCTGGCACGGACTCGAGTGCGTGGAGTGCGGAAGCTGCAGTTTTGTATGCCCTGCACGCAGACAGCTCGCACAGTCCATTAAGACGATGAAAAAGCAGGTACTTGCTGCAAAACGCAAAAAATAATTCAAAAAACAAGAAGAGAGAGGTGGATTATCGTGAGTGATTTATATCATGTTTCATCATCACCACACGTTCGTGCCAAAGATACCACAAGCCGTATTATGCTGTATGTGATTATTGCATTGCTTCCGACAAGCCTGTTCGGAATTTACAATTTCGGATATAAGGCATTGGTTCTGATTCTGGTAACGATTGCAAGCTGTGTGGCATCAGAGTGGGTATTTAATAAGATTGTACATAAAAAGCAGACGATCGATGACCTGAGCGCTGTTGTAACGGGACTGCTTCTGGCATTGAACCTTCCGGCAACCCTTCCGTGGTGGGAGGCGGTAATCGGCGGTGTGTTTGCAATCGTGGTTGTAAAATGTCTGTTTGGCGGACTGGGACAGAATTTCATGAACCCGGCGCTGGGCGCAAGATGCTTCCTTTTGATTGCATTTGCTGCTGATATGACAAAGTTCGGCATCACAAAGAACGGGATTGAAGTGTATTCCAGCGTAACACCGCTTGCTGCCATGCGTAACGGTGAGGCGGTCAATACGATGGATATGCTGATCGGACGCACCGCAGGTACCATTGGTGAGACATCTGCGATCGCTATCCTGATCGGAGCTATTTTCCTGATCCTGATGGGTGTGATCAACCTTCGCATCCCGGCATCTTACATTATTACATTTGCTGTATTCATGCTTTTATTCGGCGGTCATGGATTTGACGGCAGCTATCTTACCGCACAGCTTTGCGGCGGCGGTCTGATGCTCGGCGCATTCTTCATGGCAACGGATTATGTGACATCCCCGATTACACCGATGGGGCAGATCATCTTTGGTATCTGCTGCGGTATCCTGACCGGATTGTTCCGCTGCTTCGGCGCGAATGCAGAGGGTGTTTCCTTCGCCATCATCTTAAGCAATATCCTTGTGCCGCTTATTGAGAAGCACACGGTGCCGATGGCATTCGGTCAGGTGAAGGAAGCGAAGAAGCAGGAAGGAGGCAAATAGAAATGAACAAGAAGATTGTACATGACGCATTGGTTTTATTTGCTTTTACTGTTGTATTAGGTCTGATCCTCGGCGTGGTCTACGGCATTACCAAAGGCCCGATCGACCAGGTAAATTATGAGAAGACACAGTCCGCTTACAAGCAGGTATTTGAGGATGCGGATTCCTTTGAGGAGTACGCTGATTTCGACACCGCTGCAGCGGAAGATCTTATGGCGCAGAATGGATATTCTGACGATATCGAGGCTGTCAACACAGCACTTGACGCTTCCGGCAATCCGCTCGGCTATGTGCTTACCGTAACGGCGAAGGACGGAAGCCAGGGCAGCATTACATTCTCTGTCGGCATCCAGAATGACGGTACGGTCAACGGTTATTCCATCACAAGTATTTCCGAGACACCGGGACTTGGTATGAAAGCACAGGAAGAGCCGTTCTACAGCCAGTTTGAGGGCAAGAACGTAGACTCCTTTACGGTTGTGAAGTCGACACCGTCTGCGGACAATGAGATCGAGGCAATTTCCGGTTCCACCATTACTTCCAAGGCGATGGCGAACGGTGTGAATGCCTGCCTTACATACTTCCACAGCGTATTAGAAGGAGGTAACTAATCAATGAACAAGAATGTAGAACGTTTATATAATGGACTCATTAAGGAAAATCCTACTTTCGTTCTGATGCTTGGTATGTGTCCGACACTTGCTGTCACATCCTCCGCAATCAACGGACTTGGCATGGGACTTTCCACAACAGTGGTACTGGTACTTTCCAATATGCTGATTTCCGCATTCCGTAAGGTGATTCCGGACGGCGTGCGTATGCCGGCATACATCGTTGTTGTGGCATCGTTTGTAACCATCGTGGAATTTTTGATGGAAGGTTTTATTCCGGCACTCTATTCCGCCCTTGGCATCTACATCCCGCTGATCGTTGTGAACTGTATCATCCTGGGACGCGCCGAGGCATATGCCGGAAAACATAGGCCCATCCCGTCGCTGTTTGATGGTATCGGCATGGGCCTTGGATTTACCGTCGGCCTGACCCTGATCGGTATGTTCCGTGAGCTGATCGGAGCCGGAACCCTGTTCGGTATCCAGGTAATGCCGAGTGCTTACGAGCCGGTCAACATCTTCATCATGGCGCCGGGTGCATTCCTTGTGCTGGCAATGCTCGTTGCGGTGCAGAACCGCATCAAACGCCAGAAGTCAGAGAAAACCGGAAAACCGGCAGTCCCGGCAGAAGAGACCGGCTGTATGGCATGCGCCAATAAGGCATACTGCCAGGCTGTGAAAGGAAAGGAGAAAGCGAAATGAAAGAACTGATTTTAATTGCGATCGGTGCGGCGCTGGTGAACAACGTTGTCTTAAGCCAGTTCCTCGGCATCTGTGCTTTCCTCGGTGTTTCCAAAAAGATGGATACGGCGGCCGGCATGGGCGGAGCGGTTATTTTTGTCCTCACGATTTCTTCATTTGTGACAAGTCTAATTTACAAATTTATCCTGGCACCGGCAGACCTTGATTATCTGAAAACGATCGTTTTCATTCTTGTCATCGCGGCACTGGTACAGCTCGTTGAGATGTTCCTGAAAAAGACGATTCCGTCTCTGTACCGAGCGCTCGGCGTTTACCTTCCGCTGATTACAACAAACTGCGCGGTACTCGGTGTGGCACTCATTAACGTACAGAAGGATTACACGATTCTGCAGGGGACGGTTTACGGTCTGGCAACTGC
>OGPA01003028.1_pt1 | contig 11116 bp, 10 predicted proteins | sample 1552841 | NCBI WGS metagenome assembly OGPA01 (sample SAMEA2579916, study PRJEB22360) | human gut metagenome | reverse complement strand
AGATCGGATCGTTGTATTCAATCAGGGGTTGATTGTTGATCAGGGTGAATTTTATCATATTATGCACCATGCAAAAGATCCGTATACCAGATTATTAATTGAAAAAAGACAAGATGTCATGAGAAAATATAGAAAGGCGTTGGAAGGTGAGGTGAGCCATTGTGCTCCAGCTAGATAAAGTTTGTGTTAGTTTCAGAAGCGAACGACAGGATAAGATTTTTGGACACACTAGACAACAGGTGCTGTTTGATGTGTCACTAAAAGTAAAGAAAGGAACTTGCCTTGGTATTTTGGGTGAATCCGGAAGCGGCAAATCAACCATGGGACGAGTGATTTGCGGTTTGTTGAAACCTGATACGGGTGAGGTTATGGTAGATGGAACTTCTGTTTATGCATCGCGAAAAGGTCGTAAAGAATTGCAAAATAAACTAAGCGTTGTGCTCCAGGATTATACGACTTCAGCCAATCCTCGGTTCCGTGTGAGTGATGTCATCAAAGAGGGTTTATTTGTTCGTCAAAGAAGGGAGAAGGAAAAGCAAATCCCCCCTGTGACCGTCCGTGAGCCGATTTGTGCCCTTGTTTTACAAAAGTGGATAAAGTGACCGACCAGCACTTGTTCTGCCCTGTGTGAGCCAATTTGGAGAAAAATAACGGAAACCGCCGGGAATGGCAGCTTTAATGAGCATTTTGGAACCTCAAAACCGGGGAATTTAGGGCTGTAAAACTAGGGTCGAAAATAGTGCAGGTTAAAGGGGTTATGCCGCTTTGGGGCGGCCTAACCCGTGAAACACCCACCGGCAGAGCCGTTGGGGGATTTGTGGTATGGCATAACTTTTTTGAAGATTTGGAAGAAGTTATGCTAATTTTTATTATTTTCAAGAATTGAAAGGCATTGAAGGAACTTAAATTTATGCCTTCCGCAAAAATGCTTGCAGGCAGAAGAAAAAAGGAAAGGAATTGAGTAGTCCCGTGGGGTAAGGTGCGCACCACTACCGGTATGGGACTATGAAAGTTTTGGAATTATTTGCAGGAACACGGAGTATCGGGAAAGCCTTTGAGAGTAGAGGGCATGAAGTATTCAGTGTGGAGTGGTCCAAGGACTTTGAGAACATTGATTTGTATGAGGACATTAATAAGGTAACCGCAGAGGATATCATAAGACTTTTTGGAAAGCCGGATGTTATCTGGGCAAGTCCGGACTGCTCCACATTCAGTATTGCTGCAATCAGTCATCACAGAAGAAAAAATCCGGATACCGGAAGTCTGGAGCCGGTCAGTACCTATGCAAAATTTTGTGATATGGTGGACCAGCATGTGCTGAAACTCATTGAAGAGTTACAGCCAAGGTATTATTTTATTGAAAATCCCAGAGGCGGTATGCGGAAGATGGAATGGATGAAAGGTCTGTCAAGATACACCGTGACATATTGTCAGTATGGTGACAATCGGATGAAACCGACTGACATCTGGACGAATCACCCTGATCCAAAATTTTTGCCGATGTGTCATAATGGAGATTCGTGTCATGTGGCAGCTCCAAGGGGAAGCAAGACTGGGACGCAGGGATTAAAAGGTGCCAGAGAAAGAAGTGTGATACCGCAGAAGTTGTGTGAACACATTGTAGATATCTGCGAAGAGTAATTTATGAAGGAGGATGAGAGTGGCAAGCGAAGGAAAAGTAAGGAGAGGATTTTATATTGAGGAAGACTTGCTGGAGCAGGTGGATGGATTGTTGGAGCAGGCAGATGTGAAATCAAGAAATGAATTTTTGAATCAGGCATTAAAATTTTATATCGGCTATCTGACATCAGAGAAAATCGAAAACTATATGCTTTCCACTATCTCATCAGTGATGCATTCCACAGTGAAGGATAGCGAGAACCGAATGGCTCGTGCGATGTATAAGCTGGCAGTGGAAACATCAAAGCTGTCCCATGTGATTGCATATAGTCATGGAGTGGATGAAGAGGCCCTAAGGAAACTACAGGCAAAGTGTGCAGAGGAAGTGAAACGTATTAATGGAACAGTTAGTTTTGAGAGTGCCTACGAATATCAAAAAGGGTAGTCATGGAGCTTAGTGGTGTGATATTATTGTGAATATAGCATATTTTGATTTTCATGTTGGAGTTTGATGGATAGTAAAATAAGATTTAACTGATTTAGGTATGATTGACATAGGGAGAAAAATAATATGAGTAATGTACGTTGGGAATCTCCATTTCCGTATTCATTAGCATTTAATTTGTTTAAGCAACATTTTGAGGAAATAAATCGTTCATATTGGGCTTTTGTTCCAGCAGCAAATACCATCAAATCATTTGCAAAGAAGAGTTTGCTTGATGATAATGCTGACCCGAAAAAGTTTTTTTTGATTCCAGATGAAGAGGATCGTAGGATGGCTCCTACATATGGCGAGTGGAAAACTGATTTTTCGGAATATGTAAATTACTCAAGGTTGAATATTATTATGCTTTTAAGTTCATGTTTTGAAACATATTTAAGGACGGTGGTTTCTCTTTCTTTTGAGTCAAAACCAGGAGTGATTATTAATTGCCAAGATGCTGTTGACGGCGCAGCACTGCTAAAAAGAGATATTATGTATGGTAACATGAATGATAAATCGTATCGTTTTGGTGAAGTGATTGAGGAAGTGTGTCGCGGGGAATGGGCAAACCGTTTTTGTGCATTTCAAAAATATTTTGGCAAGTTACCACCTCAATTATTAGATTTATCTAAGGATTTAGATGAACTTAGAGTTACTAGGAATAATTTAGGACATTATTTTGGAAGAAGAAAGGATGTATATAGTGCTCCAATCGATTTCGAGCCGATAGAAACTACAAGAATATCACATGAACGGATTTTAAAATATTTCAAATTGATTTACTCGGCTGCAAAAATGATAGATGGCTATTTACACAAAAACATCATTGGCTCCTATGATATTATAAAAAAATATTTCTTTTCACTGTCAAATGGTGAGATATTAACTGACCCTTATAATCCAGATGCGTATCAATTACGAAAACTATTGGGTAGACATGATCTTACAAGGGTTGGTAAGAAATACTATGATGAGTTAGTAACATATTGCGAGACAAATTATGTTGAGAGTGAAACAGATTGTATATTTACAAGGAAAAGATGCGTTAAAGAGATTAATAGAAGGTTAAAAGAATCAGGCACTAAGTTACTTTATAATGGACAGGTAGTTCCGTTTGATCCGTTGTCGTTTAAACTTCTTTTAATAAAAGATAATCTTTATGACAAAGACAATTATTCTGAAAGAAAAATAGGCAACAATCGTCAAGTGCAATATTTACATTCATTGGCTTTAATTGATTATGTTACAAAAAAACTAGAATCCAATTCTAATTCTATTATGGAAAAATTGAAGGAAGAAAAGTAATAATGCCAAAATTAATTTTACGTTGCAACTATCTCAAGAATGCCCCTCCTTCACATCTTGCCAATTACATGAATTATATCAGCACCCGTGAAGGTGTGGAGAAGATAGACAATACTTGCGGTTTGCTTCCGGCTACGGTCAAGCAAAAGGAACTGATAGCAGATATTTTGTCAAAGATAGAAGATGCAGACCGCATGCATGAGTATTATGATTATCTCCAGAGGCCGACAAGGGAGAATGCGACAGAGTTTATCACGCAGGCATTGGAAAATAATCTGGATATCATAGCCAAGAAGAAAAATTACATAGATTACCTTGCAAACAGACCAAGAGTAGAAAAAATAGGTACTCATGGTCTGTTTTCTAATGAGGGGGAGTCTATTGTGCTGTCCCGTGTGGCAGAGGAGGTGGCAAATCATCCGGGAGTGATATGGACCAATGTCATTAGCCTGCGGAGAGAGGATGCCGAAAGGTTTGGATATGACAGTGCTGCACAGTGGCAGGCACTGCTACGGAGCAGGGTGGAACTTCTGTGTGAAAACTATAAGATAGACAGCAGAAACCTCAAATGGTATGCAGCATTCCATAACGAGTCCCATCATCCTCATGTACATCTGGTGGTATACTCCACAAATCCATCGGAAGGTTATCTATCGCCAAAAGGTATCGACACCATGAGGTCTACCTATGCCCATGACATTTTCCGTCAGGAGTTTATGAGTATTTATGAAAAGAGAACACAGCAAAGGGAACAGTTGAAAGAGCAGGCAAATAAAAGTCTGCTTTTTTTAGTGCAGCAAATGCAAAGTGGTATCTGTCACCATGAAAAAATTGCAGAACAGATGAAAGTGTTATCCAAACGATTGATGAATACCAGTGGCAAAAAGGTATACGGATATCTGAAAGCAGATGTAAAGGCAATCGTCAATGGTATTGTGGATGAACTGGCAAAGGAAGAGAAAGTGGCAGAGTGCTACAAACAATGGCTAGAGAGCAAAAGTGAGATACTGCATTATTACAAGGATGCAGATGCAGAGCAGCTTCCGTTGTCAGAGCAGAAGGAATTAAAAAGCATCAAAAACATGGTCATCAGGGAAGCAGTCCGATACGGAGAAGGGTATCTTTATACAGAGGACGAGGGACTGGAAGATTTGGAAACCGAAAGGGAAGAAATGGATGCAGATGATTCTGAAGTGTCAGAAGATATGGCGGAAGTTCTAGCAGATTATTCTGATGCGGAGCCGGAAACGGAAGAACCGGACAGTCAGGAGTTTTATGCCAAGTGGACGGATGCTTATAAAGAAGCGAGGGAATATCTGTATGGCACATCGGAGATGGAGCCGGATGAGGAGGCTGCCTATGAAATCATGAAAGAGGAGGCAGAGCAGGGAAATGCCTATGCAATGGCAGACATGGGTAAGATGTATGCACAGGGCATTTTTGTGGAAGCAGACAAGGCGAAAGCACAGGAGTGGTATGAAAAGTCCCTAAAGGCAATGCTTATCGTGGAAGGCAGAAAAGAAAACACTTATCTGGAATACCGTATCGGAAAAATGTATCAGTATGGCTTGGGAACTGAGGAGAATCTGCCGGAGGCAGCCAAGTGGTTTGGGATGGCATCAAGTAAAGAGCATAAGTACGCCTTATATTCCCTTGGCATGTTGTATCTGCATGGCAAAGGTGTGGAGCAGGACGAAGAGAAAGCCTGTCAGTTGTTTCAGCGTTCCCATAAAAAGGGCAATCCTTACGCATCCTTTGAATTGGGAAAACTGTATGAAGCTGGAAGAGGAAGCGAGAGGAATACGGATCTGGCGGGGAAGTGCTACCGGGTAGCGTTTCTTGGTTTCTTAAATCTGGAAAAGAAGTCCAGGGATGATACCTTATGGTACCGAATTGGAACCATGTATTTGCAAGGAGTTGGTACTGAAGCAGATGAAAAGGAAGCCGAAAAGTATCTCCGTAAGTCTGCGGATTATGGAAATACCCATGCAGCCTATCAATTGGCAAAGCTGTACATCCGTCAGGAAACGGAGAAACGAAAAACGAACCCGGAAGAAATACCGGACTATGAAAAAATTAGACAGGCATTTAAATGGCTGACAGCAGCTTCCGAGCAGGGCAATTCTTTTGCTGATTATGCCCTTGGAAAACTGTATGCGGATGGGGAACTGACAGCAAAGGATATGGAAAAGGCATTCTATCATTTACACAGAGCAGCAGATGCAGATAATGTCTATGCGTGGTACAAGTTGGGCAGATTGTATCTGTCGGATGAGTATAAGAACATCGGCAGGGCAGTCCATTATCTAAAACTGGCAGCAAATCAGAAAAATGAATTTGCATTATACCGGCTTGGGAAGTTATATCTTGCAGGGGAGGAGGTGGCAAAAAATGTAGAACTTGCCATACGGTATCTGGAAGAGTCAGCCGGCGTGGGAAATCAGTATGCACAGTATGTCCTTGGCAAGGTGTATATGATGGAAAAAGAGGTAGAGCAGGATAAGGAAAAAGCATACGAATATTTCAGATTGGCAGCGGAGCAGGGAAATGTGTACGCTGTTTATTTTTTGGAACACTGGAATGATATGCCCCATCCGGATTTACTACTAATGGCAACCAGACTCATGCATCATCTGGAAAATATACTAAAGGACGATGTTTCCGGAAAGAAAGGAGACAGACGAACTGGAATGGATCGTAAGCTGGCTAGAAAGATAAGACAAAAGAAAATCGCACAAGGTCATGCAAGAGATGACAGGGAAGAAATGGTACAGACACAGTAAAGGAGGAGCAGATTGGGAGATTTCATTTATTTTACAGAGGAGCAGAAGGAAAGAGCCAATGCAGTACCCATCATGGATATTTTGAAACGGGAGCATGAAGAAGTGGAACGCTCCGGAAATGAATGGAGATGGAAGCGGCATGGTAGTGTGACGTTCCGTGGAAACCGCTGGTACAGACACAGCCAACAGATGGGAAGCCATGCTATTGATTTCATGCAGGAGTTCTTTGGGATGTCTTATCCGGAGGCAGTTACCTATTTGTTAGATGGGGAAACCGGACAGGTCATTCATGGAGGAAGTCCGCCGAGGGAAACAACAGGCAAGAAATCAGTACGTCCCAAGGAAGAGAAAACCACAGAAGAAAAAGAACCGAAAGTATTAATACCGCCGGAAAAGAACGATACCATGAAAAGAGTATATGCCTATCTGATGCAGAAAAGGCATATCAGTAGGGAGGTGCTGTCCTTTTTTGCCAGACAGGGAACACTGTATGAATCGGCCGGGCATCACAACGCTGTATTTGTCGGAGTGGATAAGGAAGGGAATGCACGCCACATACATAAAAAGGGTACTTGTTCGGATGGCAGGAGCTTCCGCATGAACGAGGATGGTTCGGACTCTTCCTATGGGTTCGGTTATGTCGGAGCAGGAAATAAGCTGTATGTGTTTGAGGCACCCATTGACTTTCTATCATTTCTGACGTTGTACCCTGTAAACTGGCAGGAGAACAGTTATATTGTCTTAAACGGAGTTTCAGAACATGCCATGCTGCAGATGTTAAAGGATTATGCGAATCTGGATACGGTTGTGTTGTGCCTGGACCATGATCCGGCAGGCATAGAAGCCTGTGGAAGACTGGCAGAGATTTTGGTGCAGAATGGATACAGGCAGATTAAGAATTTAAAATCCACCTGCAAGGACTGGAATGAAGATTTAAAACTTCTGCATGGGGAAGAGGTAATCCCAGCACAGGAGCATCCAAAGATTTTGGAATGCGATGCATGGATGGAAATACTAAAGCAGGTCACAGACAGTGTGGATATCAAATATGCCACCAAGGAAAATGTGTGCCGGTATTATCAGGACATTTATAATGCACTGAAGAAAGGAAACGGAAAAGAACATCTGGAAGATGCTTTCGATGGCGGGGGAATGCTTTTAACCGGGGTGCTGGTTCGATGCATGGAGAAAACAGGCAGGGAACTTGGCAGGGAAACAAGTGCAGATGAAATACTGGATAACCTGCATAAGCGATACCGACCACATAGGGATAAGGGGAACTACAATACAAGGCTTCGGAACATGCAGAAAGCCTTTGAGGAACTGATGGAGGTATTTGACAAAGAGGATTTGTCCTTAAAAGAGAATAAAGAAGAATTTGTGAAGAAGTCTATGAGCCTGACGATGGAATGCATCAAGGCTCATATTTTTTTTGCAACAGAATATGAAGAACCCATACAAAGGAAGGAGATGAGGATGGAATGCAGCCAGCCGTGATGTTATTGGTGTCAGGGGTAATTATGTTTTCCGTGATTGAAGGACTTTCCCTGCTGGCACATTATTATACGCTCAATGGAATCAAGAGTAAGACCGTAGGAGATGGCCAGCACGGTACCGCCCGGTTTGCTACCAAGAAGGAAATTGAAGAAACCTATGTGGAAGTAGCCTATGAGCCGGAGAAGTGGAGGAAAGGAGAAAACCTGCCGACAGCACAGGGACTTGTGCTTGGGAGCATTGAAAGGGCAGGAAAGTTATATGCCCTTGTGGATACCGGGGATGTGCATTGTCTGATGATTGGAGCAGCAGGTGTGGGTAAGACAGCACATTTTCTCTATCCCAACATCGAATATGCCTGTGCCTGCGGAATGAGTTTTCTGACTACGGATACCAAGGGTGACCTTTATAGAAACTATGCAGGAATTGCCAAGAAATATTATGGATACCAGACAGCAGTGATTGACTTAAGAAACCCTACCAGAAGTGATGGCGATAATATGCTCCACTTGGTAAACAAGTACATGGATGAGTATCTGGCTGACCATAATAACTTAAGTGCCAAGGCAAAAGCAGAAAAATATGCAAAGATTACTGCCAAGACCATCATATCCTCCGGGGGAGCCGACAGTGCCAGCTACGGACAAAACGCATTCTTTTATGATGCCGCAGAAGGTGTACTGACCGCAGTTATTTTGTTAATAGCAGAATTTTGTCCCAAGGAGAAACGACACATCATCAGTGTGTTTAAACTGATTCAGGATTTACTGGCGCCATCCAAGGTAAAAGGAAGAAATCAGTTTCAGTTACTGATGGCCAAACTTCCGGATACCCATAAGGCGAAATGGTTTGCCGGGGCAGCTTTGAATACCGCAGAGCAGTCCATGCAGTCTGTTCTTTCCACAGCACTCTCCAGACTAAACTCTTTCCTCGATTCTGAACTGGAGCAGATACTGTGCTTTGATACCGCTATTGATGCTGAAATGTTTTGTAAGCAGAAGACAGCGGTATTTTTAGTGATGCCGGAAGAAGACAACACCAAGTATTTTATTATCTCTCTGATTTTGCAGCAACTCTATAGGGAAATCCTTGTGGTGGCAGATGAGAATGGAGGGAAGTTAGACAACCGTGTGGTTTTCTATTGGGATGAGGTCGGAACCATACCAAAGATTGAGAGTGCGGAGATGATGCTCTCTGCATCCCGTTCCAGAAGGGTAGGTATCGTACCCATGATACAGTCCTTTGCACAGCTTAATAAGAACTACGGAAAAGAAGGGGCAGAGATTATCATCGATAACTGCCAGGATACCATCTTCGGTGGATTTGCACCAAACTCGGAATCCGCAGAGGTACTGTCCAAGAGCCTTGGAAACAAGACGGTCATGTCCGGCTCCATCAGCAGGGGAAAGAATGATCCGAGTCAGTCCCTCCAGATGATACAAAGACCATTAATGACACCTGATGAATTAAAGTCCCTGCCAAAAGGAAACTTTATCGTGTCCAAGACAGGCAGCCATCCCATGAGGACCAAGCTGAAACTGTTCCTAAAGTGGGGGATTATCTTCGAGGAACCATACGAGATTGAGGAAAAGTCAGCAAGAAAGGTAGCCTATGCAGACAAGCAGGAGATTGAAGAAGAGATTATCCGCAGATATATGTGTTGTGTGGATGAGGAGCCGGAAAGTACGGAACAGGGCACTGCGTCCAGAAGCGGTGGTATGCTGCAGTCTCAGATGAATGAAACGGTGACAAAGGTAAGACAGGCTCTTAGAACAGAGGATTAGGTGATTAGTTGAGCAAAAAAGAAATATATGAAACAGAACTGCCCCATAGGGCTGTGGCGGTATATTTGTACTTAAAGGATCGTGCGAATAAGGAAGGCACCTGCTACCCGGCAATCGGTACCATTGCAAGGGAACTGCATCTGTCTGTCAGCACCGTGAAACGTGCCATCAGCGATCTGGAGGAGAACGGATTTATACGCAAGAAACAGCGCTGGCGTGATAATGGTGGAAGAAGTAGTCTGCTGTTTGAAATCATAAGGTAAGCACAAAGGGGATACTGCGCTGGTCAGGTGGACTATGGTATGGTTCACCATGGCCTGTGCAGGGAACTTTTCAATTTAAGGATTAAGACAGAGAAAATGGAATTTGGTATTATTTGATGTAGTAATAGTTAATAAAAGAAATAAGTGTTATGATAAGTTTTAATATGAGAAGTAAATAATAACCATTATAACCTTTATGCAATGGTGTGATATTGAGGAGAGATTATTAGATGGACAAATACGAGGAGTTGATAGCTGTTTTTTCAGAGACACTTAAGCAATCAAGGGATTATCATATTGCCTATATGTACCAAGTGGGCTATGTATCTGTACTCGGATTGTATGAAAGAGATAGTACACAGAACAACTCAATGAAAATTGATGAGGTTTTTCATTCTCCGGAAGAAATGGCGGACAGTTTGCTGCGTAATTGGCGCTGGCAATGGTTTTATAAGAATAGAAAGCTGTTAGGCTGTCAAGATTTCGAAAATATTTGTAATCTTGACAATAAAATCCCAGACTTGCTTCAGGAAGAATACAGACAAAGTATACAAATCCTTCAGAATAAAATCCATATTGCTTTACAGGTGGAAAATTAAGACTGTTTATAAGCAATGTGTCCGATAAAAGAGGTTATACATATAAAAGCAAATACAATTGCCTGAAGAAACAAATATCTTGTATTTCTGGTTATGGCGAAAATAACTGCAAGCAGAAAACTGAATAATAAGGTGAAATGTGTTCTTCGGATAAAAATACGGTTTTCCTGTGAGTCAACTTCCCTGTTTGGATGATCTACAGGTCCTATGATTAAAACTATAATGGCACAAAACACGTACAGCATAAAGGAAATAGGAATCGGGATAGTAAGGTATTTCACAATAAGCAGGGTAGTAGTTAGTATCAAGCAGGAGCCGATAAAACAGGAAAAATAGGTTTTTAAATGCAAGCCGCCGCTGAATGAACGCATTGGAATAAACAATAGGAAGAAAAACAGGCATTCGGAAAACATATGCAGCAACAAGGCAATCACAATACTGCAAATTGTGCTGGCAGAAACTTCTAAAAAGCATTGAAAGCCATATTGGTATATTTCGTAATTTTTTTTATCAATAATTCCCTTTTTAAAGATATAGTTCGTTAATACAATAGATAAATGTTCCATAACAGAGGTCTCCTTTAATAATCTTATAGTATAAAACAAAGAAAGAGGAAAAACGGGTAGTTGTAGAAAATAGGAAAATGCAGGTCATTTTTCCTCTATGGAATTACTATACAACACCGCAGATGCCCGAAATTCTCCATTCTCATACTGGGTGAACAGTTCTCCATCATAATCAGCCAGTGCCTGTTCTACCGAGGCAAGACCAATTCCGTGACAGC
>OGPA01003021.1_pt1 | contig 11149 bp, 10 predicted proteins | sample 1552841 | NCBI WGS metagenome assembly OGPA01 (sample SAMEA2579916, study PRJEB22360) | human gut metagenome | reverse complement strand
ACTGCGTGTGTGAAAAAAAGCACTTTTTGAAGACGTTAACATCAAATTTACAGAGGGCAACTGCTATGGATTGATCGGCGCCAACGGCGCAGGAAAATCTACATTCCTCAAGATCCTCTCAGGCCAGCTCGAACCAACGAAAGGTGATATCGTAATCACACCTGGACAGAGACTTTCTTTCCTGCAGCAGGATCATTTCAAATATGATGCCTACCCTGTTCTGGATACCGTTATCATGGGTAACGAAAGGCTTTATCAGATCATGAAAGAAAAAGAAGCCATCTACGCAAAAGAGGATTTCACAGACGAAGATGGTATCCGTGCCAGCGAACTTGAGGGTGAATTTGCAGAGATGAACGGATGGGAAGCAGAATCCGACGCCGCCACTCTTCTCAACGGTCTCGGTGTCGACACAGAGTTCCACTACACACAGATGGCAGATCTTACCGGTAGTATGAAAGTCAAGGTCCTGCTTGCACAGGCTCTTTTCGGAAATCCGGATATCCTTCTTCTGGATGAGCCTACCAACCATCTGGATCTTCCTGCTATTGAATGGCTGGAAGAATTCCTGATCAACTTTGACAATACCGTCATCGTAGTATCCCATGACCGTTATTTTCTGAATAAAGTCTGCACACATACTGCTGATATTGACTATGGAAAGATTCAGCTCTATGCCGGAAACTATGATTTCTGGTTTGAGTCCAGCCAGCTTCTGATCAAACAGATGAAAGAAGCCAATAAGAAAAAAGAGGAAAAGATCAAAGAACTTCAGGAATTCATCTCCCGTTTCAGCGCCAATGCTTCCAAATCCAAGCAGGCAACTTCCAGAAAACGTGCTCTGGAAAAAATCCAGCTGGATGACATGCGTCCTTCCAGCCGTAAATATCCATATATCGACTTCCGTCCAAACCGTGAGATCGGAAATGAAGTTCTTATGGTTGAAAATCTTTCCAAGACAATTGATGGTGTCAAAGTTCTGGATAACATTTCCTTCACACTGGGTCGCGAGGATAAAGTTGCTTTCGTAGGTGCCAACGAGCAGGCGATCACAACTTTCTTTAAGATCCTCACAGGTGAGATGGAGCCGGATGAAGGTAATTATAAATGGGGTGTCACTACTTCCCAGGCATATTTTCCGAAGGACAACACTCAGGAATTTGATAATGACCTCACGATTACAGACTGGCTGACACAGTATTCCGAGATTAAGGACGCAACTTATGTCCGTGGATTCCTTGGTCGTATGCTTTTCCCGGGTGAAGACGGTGTAAAACGTGTCCGTGTTCTTTCCGGTGGTGAAAAAGTTCGCTGCCTTCTTTCCAAGATGATGATCTCCGGAGCCAATATTCTGATCCTGGATGAGCCTACCAACCATCTGGATATGGAATCCATTACTGCACTTAACAACGGACTGATCAAATTTCCGGGTGTAATCCTTTTCACATCTCATGATCATCAGTTTGTACAGACAACCGCAAACCGTATTATGGAAATTCTTCCTAACGGCAAACTGGTTGATAAAATCACAACTTATGATGAATATCTTGCCAGCGATGAAATGGCCAAGAAGCGTCACGTCTTCCAGGTTAATGAAGAAGACGCTCAGGATAACTAAATCTTTCATAACCAATTTTGATGTATGCACTTCCCCTGCCTGCTTATGCAAAAGCAGATGCAGGGGATTTTTATCCATAAAAAAACTCCTGCCGCAAGTTTTCCTGCGGCAGAAGCTTTTTTAGTATTTCTTTTTAGCAATCCTTTACTCCATTGTGATCGGAGCAAGTTTCCCCTGAGTCACATCCAGAAGGTCTTTAAGCGGAACTTTCAGAGTGAGTCCGACTCTTCCGCCGCTCACATAAATTTCCTCAAAATTCTCCGCTGACTGATCAAACACAACTGGATAATTCTTTTTCATTCCAAGCGGACTGCACCCGCCTCGAATATAACCTGTGATCTTCGTAAGATCTTTTACGTGGATCATGTCTACTGTCTTTTCTCCAACAGATTTCGCTGCCGCTTTACGATCTACTTCTTTCTCAATCGGTACCACAAATACATAATGGCCGCCGCTCTTTCCTTCCATGACCAGTGTTTTAAAAGACTGGTCATGAGGCGCACCGGTAAGATCCGCGCAATGGATCCCATCTATAAATTCTCCACAGTCATATGTGATCGCCTCATATTTTACTTTTTTCCGGTCAAGCATTCTCATCGCATTGGTCTTTGCTTCTTTTCCCATTTCTGTCACTCCTCAGGTTTTCTCTTACTTATCTTCCCATTCGTCATAATCTTCCGGATCCAGATCTGCCATATTTTCTATGTCCATCTGCCGTCTTCTTTGCTGCTGTTTTTCAAATTCAGCATATGTATTTGGATTTTGTGCCTCTTCCCTGTCCGGAATATCATATGGATCATAGTCTTCATTCATATCGATTTCTTCATAACCGGACTCTCTGTTATACCTTCGGCTCCTGGCACTATAAGAATTGCGACCTCTTCCAGGATCAGGTGAATAACTTTTTGAAGAGGTACCTGCCCTCCTGCGTTCTGAAGACGTAGTTCTGTCAGAAGCAGATCTCCTTCCACTGTAGGAACTGTTTCTGGAATTTCCACCTCTTCGGCTGTCAGAAGAACTGTTTGGATTTTCTCTTCTGCCTCCTGCCTTTCTGCCGGCAGAGGTTCTGCTGTCTTCGCCTCTGTTCCTTCTTCGCTCATCCGCAGAATCTCTACGTTCTGAACGATCCCCGTATCTTCCATCCCGACCGGAAGTTTTTCGGGAATGCCTTACCTCTGTGTCTGAATTACCCGTCCGGTCATCCCGATATCCACCTGCGGACTTTCTTCCACGATCATCCGGTGCATATCCGAAATCGTGGTTTCTGTTTTCCGGTATGTTCTTTCTTTTTCTGCTCCTCTCCTCTTCGTAGGGTTCGTCCTCGTCTTCGCTCTCCTCCTCTTCATCTCTGTCCTTATTAATGGCAAACTGGATCAGCATACCAAGAAGTGCAATTCCCACAGCCATACCAATTCCATAAGGAAACTGTGCAAGGCCTCCCATCTGAGCGATGGATAAACCAGCCAGAACTCCGCCAAGAACACTGGTTCCAATAATGATCACACCTTTTGCATAACGCATGGCAAGTGCACCAAGTCCTACACCGATCAGAATGCAGAGAAAAAAGGAAAAAGAACTGGTTGGATGGATCAGGTAAATACTCAAAGATATTCCGATACCAAATCCCAGTACAAAAATACCTGCTCTGTAGACCAGGAATGAAACTATCGCCAGTACAATGCCAAATCCGGCCATGGCCCCTGCAATTATCATTTTATCCTGCACACCTGATATATATGTTGCGGCAAAACCGACACCTGCACCAATGAGGAAGCCAAAGATCATCATCCAGAAACGTAAGATACGGTACCCGAGAATACAGTTCAAAAGTCCAAACACACAGAGCACTCCATATACGATCATCATAAGCTGTCCAATCTGTTCCATACCTCCTGTCCTCTGTATAATGTCAAACACCCTCGATAACATATCCATATTCATTCGCTTACTCCTCTCTTCCTGAATTCATTATTCTGCCTGAAAATCTGCCGATCACTTCATGATCTTTATTCAGAAAATCAGATATATGGTATAAAAATTATCCAGCACGCCGTAATGGTATTCCACCTGCCCAAGGCCATTCTGCTTCATATAATACTGAGCTACATTCTGCACTTCCCCATTATCCAGAAGTTCATTGCAGGCTGCAGCAAATGCCTCCTGATTGCTGAATTTAAATCGAACTACCGCAGCGCCATTATCCAAACGCATTTTGCAGTAATCATAAATAGTCTCCCAGTCATATCCGTCAAAACATCCCTGATTCAGAACATAGAAGTTCATGTCTTTTGCAGTACAGTCCGGAACAGTAAGTTCCTCCGATCTTATATATTTTTTTTCGTATTCTTCTGGAAAAGGGCAAAGATAATCATAAATAATCGTCTTATGTTCTTCCAGCTGTGCAGCATTCCCATTAAGAAAATCCGGCTGGTCACCATTAGTAGCATCTACATAATAATACTCTCCATCCAGTTTTACAATATTCCATGCATGCCCTTCTGTACTTCCCTGCGTGCTTCCATCTACATAAATGCACGGAACGCCTATTCTTTCCAGAAGATATTGAACTGCACCTGCATATCCCGCACAAACTGCCTCTTTTTTCCAGAAGACACCTGCAATACTCTGATCGTCATCACTTGCCTGATATTGGGTATTATCAATCACATAAGTATAAACAATGCGGACTTTTTCATAATCACTGGCATCTGCCGGAATCAGACTGCTTACTTCCTGAAATCCAGCCTCCATGGCATTCTGAATCTCACTGATCTCACTTTCTGTATAAATATATCCCGGGGTAAAAGTGCAGTAATCACTGTCTGAATAAGTTGTTTTATAAATTTTTTCGTGGTTATGCACCCAGAATATCTCCGGATGATCCTTCAGAACCGCATGATAGCATCTGTCAATACTGTCATCCTGGGAAAGGGTCAGATAAAAGTCCTTTTCCCGTGCGCGAATGCCCTTCAGGAGTTCTCTGTAAACTCTCTGTTCTTCTTCATTTAACTGTTTAAAATAATATTCCTGATGTCCTTCCTCACTCTGTGCCACTTCCATCTGACGTAATTCTTCTACCTCTTCCGGTTCTCCCGACAAAACGCTCTTCGCAATAGAACGGATCTGATCCAATGTTCCGGCCCGAACGTAAAAAGGCTGCAACATAACAGATAATACGGTCAAAACTACCACCAGCCGGCAAAAAAATCCCTTTTTCATTTTTTATCCTCTTAATATCCTAATACCGATTGTCAGAAAGGGCAGCCTCCCGCAGGAGACTGCCCTTATTTATCTGCTGTCTCTTAATTCTCCAATTCCAATGCTTCTGCATCATCAAAAGTCTCTACCGCATCATCGATAGATTCCGGATCCAGAGTCAGATCTTCAATCTCATCTTCATCCTCATCTTCCTGCAGAGAATTGTTTTTAAAGTCCTCAAGAAGATTATCAGAAAGAGTATCATTGGATGAAAGTGCGTCTTTCAGTGCTGTTGACTTCACAACATCTGTAAGAATATTATTCGTGCCATCTTCTGTCGTAGTGTTTTCTGCATTTTCACTGCCAGACTCAGTTACTGCTGTATCAGAATAGAACGCCGGCTGTCTGATATAACGGAAGCTTGCGCTGTATGCCTCACCTACTGTTACTCCATTTTTACTGGAAGAACAATGTACCGCGATCCAGTCTCCGGAATCCGTCTTGCCACACAAAATTCCAACATGGTTGTCACTGCCCGCTTCAGGTCCTCTCTGAAATACAAGATCTCCCGGCTGTGCATCTGCCTCGCTGACAACATTCGCTTTCTCCCACTGATCGGAAGTTCCGTCACCAACTGCCGCCTGCATTCCCTGATCCTGATAACCGTTGATCACTGCCCAGGTAACAAAACCACTACAGTCAAGACCATACGCCCGCAAAGTTCCTGAACTCTTGCTTCCATCTGCTGAGACTTTCTCAACGGTTCCCCAGCTCGGATCCTCTCCAAGGACAGTAGACTTACCACCCCAGAAATATCCAACTTTACCTACCAGCCGCAATAACATCTACACGGTCCTCGGACACGTTATCGCCAACGCTCTCGCGGACAAAACCTTTCGATGCAGTAACAACCGCACAAAGAAGTTTACAGTCTGTCTCTACATATTTCTTAAGAACGGTTCTATCCTGCTTCGCAATGTTGTTCTTCTTAATATAATAGTTGATTTTACGGTTTCCATAAGATACCTTGGTGATATCCTGTTTATCTCTGACGATCGGATTCATTTCCTCAAAGATCTTGGACAAATCTGCTTTACAGGATGAGTCCATTGTAAAAGATGTCTTACCGCTTTTACTTTGCTGATAAATATAAACAGCCAGGATATCTTGCCAGTTACATACCAGCAGTGTATCATCGGTCAGTTTATTTTTTTCTTTATATTCTTTCTCGATTTCATCCATAACAGATGCAAAATCATCAGAAAATGTCAGATTATAATTATTCTTAAGGCTGTCCAGATAAAAATCTTTACCTGCGTGAAGGTTAGAGACCATGTTTGTCACATAAACCGGATCTCCGATCTGAGTAGCCGTAGCATTATTTCCATCTGTAATATCTGTAGTTCCATTATTGGAATTATTCTTGTTATCCTTATCCTGTAATATCGCTGCAAGCTTCTGCTCTGCATCAGTCAGTACAGAATAATTCGTAACCTTAGCTTTTTCTGCATCAGTCAGTGCATCATAAGCAGCTCGTGCAGCTTCAATCTCATCTTTTGTATCAGCTGTGATCATCTTTCCTGCCAGTGCATTGATCATATCTATAACTGTCTGTACCCTGGTATCATCCTGCGGTGCCTCTGTTGGCTGTGGTGTCGCTGTCGGTTCCGGTGTCGCTGTTGGCTCCGGTGTTGCTGTTGGTTCCGGCGTTGACGTCGGCTGTGGTGTTGCTGTTGGCTCCGGCGTTGCTGTTGGCTGCGGATCTGGTGTTTCCGTTGGCTGTGGTGTTTCCGTCGGTTCCGGATCTGGTGTTTCTGTTGGTTCCGGATCCGTAGGAATTTCCGGTTCTGTCACTTCCTCACTGCCCTCAGAACTCCCCTCATCAGCCGCAACAGTTTCTGCCATGTCAGCAGCTCTGACCCCGGCTGGGCCTGCCAGTACCATAGCTGATATCATCGTGATGCATAAAAACTTATTAAGGTACTTGTTTTTCATATTTATTAAGATGCTCCCTTCTTTCCTTGAACATCCCTTTACTTCCCCTATAATAAAGGTCTGCCTTAAACCATTTTAGATAACCTAAAGTTTAACTCCACTTATTTTAGCATAGGAATTTTATGAAATCAACCGTTCTGCCGGGATATCCTTGTCAATTTATTTATTTTTCACTTTTTATTCACATTTTTATAAGAACATTTTCGTACTGCAAAAAAGCTGCAACGCTTTAGCGCAGCAGCTTTTTGTCGTATACTGTCAGATTGCCGTTACCGGCCGGCCTTCCATATGGAACTGTCTTCTGAGACAGAGCTGAAAAATCCCCTGTATTACCTGATAACACACTCGAAGAATAAAGCGGATATCATCTGCAATACAACGAGGGCTCTCCAGATAGCACGCATGCCTCTCGCGGATATATCCCACAAGTTCCTCAAAACTGTCAAAATGCTTCGCCTCTTCCAGCTGGCTGTCCGCATTTCCACTTAAGATACACTCCTTCAGACAATTCTTCAGTTCCGCTTCATAGGAATTATGTTCTGCAAGACTTCCTTTATATGTTCTGTTATGAGGAAAAGTAAAGTAATCTGCCATATAATGCATGACCTCTCCGAATCTGCGCCAGTAAACTCTGGCATTATCTTCTTCCGGATTTCGCTCAATCAATTCCCGCATCTTTTCCTGAAGCTGACTGAATGTTCCAAAAAACTCATGTCTGGTAGTAAGAAACGACGGTCTCAGATCCGGCATAATATTGCCCAGGCAAAACGCTTTTCTGTGTTGCTGGAGGCTATACACCTCGGACATCTGGTCTGCCAGGTATCTGCCTAACAGTATATGTGATTTTTTACGCAATTTTTCCCTCTTCCTTCTTTCATGATTCAGAATATGGCCGAATCCATCAGTAAAGTAGTCCTGCCGGCCATCGACTGAAATCTGTAAACAATACGTTTGTCAGGACCAACTTTACTATAGCACCATTTTTCTAAATAAGCAAATAAAGTTTGCGTAAAGTTTCTGTTTTTTCACTCAGCTCAACCATGCGGGTTTCAGCCCTCTTACAGTTCCTTAAAATCCGGTGTGCCATACAGGTCGTATGGGGTGCTCTGGTATACGTAATAAGCATTACAGGTTGCGTCCTTTTTCATTTCTAAAATCCTGATTCTATAAGGCTTTTCGGGATACTGTACGCCATTACTTATGCTTCTTACGCCATCATTACCCCATTTTCGCAGTCCCCTGTATTATGCAAACTGAATAATTTTGTTGTTTCTTACAGTGCTGTTTTCATTTACTTTGTCCAATCCGATGGTATCCTCCAAAAGCTTCATATCTTCTGTTTTTTTCTGCTCCATGACACTTGTATATAAATCCATTGTCATTTGAAGTGAAGCATCCTTCCTTTATGTGATACCTTTACCAAATTCTTTACCTTTTAAATCTTTCCCCATCGTATCGTATTCCTTTTATGCCCTACATACGATTACGACAGAACCTTTTCAGCATTATTCTATCATAATCTACGGGCAATATCCAATTATTCCTTGTTCTCTTCCACTAAAAAAAGAGTATCCCGGATCTTGCATGACATATTCTTACAGCCGGTCCAGCTAGTGTTTTCTTCTTACTGCTGCCTCTGCTTCTGCCACTGCTGCCATCCTGTCACGTTCCGGGGATGCTCTTTACATCTGTTTTGTTCTTCCTTTGTATAATTATTCGCATTCTTCCAGATTCTGTTTCAGTATCTTTTCTACATCCAGAACATGCGCTTCCGCTTCTATATCTTCCACATTCTCTGTTATTGTTGTCGTATACATAACTGGTTTTCCCACATTTATATCACAATCATATAAGGCTGACATTAGCAACACCTGAAACTGTTCCTGTGAAAGCTGGAAAGATGGACAGTCCGCATTTTTTATCTTCTCTTCCATCTCTTTGTTATGATCTACGTCCGTTTTGCTTGCGTAATACGTCAGATTTTTATGGATTTCCCGGGGCAGCAGCTGTAAATTGTCCGCACGGTTGCACTCTTTTCCTTCACTTGGCTTATACTGGTTCTTTTTCCTGATATGGTGGATCTCATTGTCATCAGATCCGAACTCATTTTCTAGGAAACAGTCACTCATTACCCGGTACATGCTAACGTGCTTATTGTGTTTCTGTCCTTTAACTTTGTATTCATAATACCAGTCCTGTCCCGTCCGGCTGCCGTCCTTATTCTTTGTCCCTGTGTACCTGTGGTTTGGTTTCACTACCTTGATCTTATTACCATATGCAGAAAACAGATAACCTTTGTTGGACATAAACCAGTACGCTGGGTATGGTTCCTTACATTGGACGATCTGCTCTCCTTCCTGCATAACATAATTAAATGTATTCATCATCAGATCATCAAATTTTTTTACTGTATTCTTCTCTCGTATATTTCTTATATTTTCTCATTTTATTTACTCCTTTTTATCCTTTTTATAAACAATTTTTCTCATAAAATAAGAGCACCTGTAACTGGTACAGATGCCCTCATACTTTCATATTTATCTGAATTTCTTAAACTCTTTTGCAAGCTGCTTGTCGTGCTTATCAAGCTCTCCACGGATCACTTTTTTCAGCTCTGACATGTCGTTCACGTCCACACCATTTATCACGAACTGATACTCATTATTCATGGTAACTTCCTGTCTGGCTGGTACTTCTTTTATGTTTGGACTTCCTGCCTTCTGCATAACATCCGTAAACTCCTGCATGATCGCTGTTGCTGGCCTCAGAATCTTTGTAAAATCCTGCGTCAGAACCGTTTCTCCCGGCTTGGCTCCAATGAATCCGGTATCACCATTTTTCATGATCGCATCTCCCAGAAGTGTCCCCATAGTTGCCGGGATCAGATTTCGGATCACTCCGCCCTTGGAGAATCCAAACGTCTGAAGCTTTTTAACCAATGCGTTCTTCTTTTTGGTATCCCATTTGCTTACATTTTTTGCATCCTTATAGCCCAGAATCGAAGCTGCCTTTACAATGTTTGCATTGCTGGTTTTCTTACCTTTCTTTGCAAAGTGCTTCACAACCGGATCTTTGATTTTCTCGATCTCTGCGTCACCGCCTGTGTAAGTAGGTAATGCTGCATACCATTTCTTCAGCTCTGCTTCTTTTTTAGTATTCGCCTTTACGGTATTGGCACTCTGTCCGGTAGACATATTCAGGACACGGTTCTTTTCTTCTGTGGCAAGAGAATATTTCTTACTCTTGGCTGTACTGTTTACGATCTTGGAATTCTTCGCTGCATCCTTCAGTACAGACACATTTAAACTTACAGCCTTACAATATCCGCCAGATCCCTGAACCTTGATTGTTGTTTTCCCGGTTTTTAATCCCTTCAGAGTGATACTGTTGGCGGATTGTGTGATTTTCACGATTCCTTTTGTGGAAGCTGTACAGGTGAAATTCTTATTGACTGCGGTTGTCGGACTGAAGCTTACCTTTACCGTTGCTGTCTTTCCTACGTTCACAACAACTGATTTCGGACTTAATGTAATACTCTTCAGGGTTTTATTCTGTGCATCTGTGGCGGCATTTCTTATTACTTTGTCCGTAGCAGTATTTCCGATTCCTGTAGATCCTGAAAGCTTGCTATCTTTGATATTTGTAACTGCTTTGTCCGCTTTCTTCTTATCCATCTGTTCATTCTTAAGATTAGAATTCTGAATATTCTTCTGGAACTGATCCGAAACTTTCAAACCTGTGTCTGCAATGATCTGGTTGATTTCTGCATAAGCATCCTTGTATTTCTGCTTTGTAGTTTTCAGCATCTCGTCAATGACAGCGGTCTGCATCTGAGAGTTGGATTTTACTGCATTTAAAGTACTGTCCAGAGCATTGTCAGCCTGATCGGTAAGGTTATCATAACCTTTAGATATCATATCAATCTGATGGCTGTATTTGGTATCTTCCAGATCTTCCTCTTTTTCCGCAAGATCCGCTTTTAACTGTTCCAGCTTTGCTTTGGCAGCAACGTTTGTAGTTCCCTCCAGAGCTGCAATCTGCGCTTTGATCGCATTAATATCCTTATTTTTGCTCTTGATAGTCTTATCAAACTGGTAATACTCTTCCTTGGCATCTGTGGCTTTCTGCCGTATATCCACGTTCTCTTTCAGGAGATCGTTCTCTTTTGAAACCTGATCCTCATACATTTTCAGCATATCCTGATTGTAACTGTAAATAGCCTTGGAAGATTCCCGGATTCCGTCCTTATACTGTTTCTGGTATTCCTTCAGCTGTTCCTTGGTAAGATTTCCTGCATTATATTCTTCCTGAGCATTTTTCAGTTGTGCCCGATAGTCC
>OGPA01003020.1_pt1 | contig 11152 bp, 4 predicted proteins | sample 1552841 | NCBI WGS metagenome assembly OGPA01 (sample SAMEA2579916, study PRJEB22360) | human gut metagenome | reverse complement strand
CGTCTACATAATAGATACCCTCCTTGTCCGGAGTCAGTGCTGCCGTGTAGCTGTCGGAAGTCGCACCCGGAATGGCCACTTCATTGAAGAACCACTGGTAACTCAGGTTGACGCCCGTCGCTTCGACCGACAATGTGAAGGCGTCGCCGTCGCAAACGTTCACCGACTGCGGCTGGCGGGGGATGGTCGTTGTCTCCAACACTTCGATGTTGAACGGGTAAGCCTCCTCGCGATCCGGGTCGCTCTTCAGGCGCACATAGATGTTGGCGTGGTAGATACCTCTCGGGATGCGGTTGGAAACCGGAACGGTGATGTATCCCGGAGTCAGGTCTTTGTATTCCGTATCGCTGAAGCCGGCGGCAATCGCTTCATCCGTAAAACGGACGGCATACTCGATCGGATAGTCCGGATTCAGGACGCTGACAGGGATTCTGAATTCGCCGTCCACGCTACAATACGGCGCCGTCTCGCCCACATGGATCATGCCTTCGTCGGTGATGACGATCGTGTGCCGGTAAGCGGGCTGGTTGTAATACTGCTCCGATGCGATGCTTTCGCCGTTGTAGAGCGTCAGCTTGTGTACATTATATATATAGGTACCGACAAGCGTATGGGCCTCCCCTTTGTTGAAGGTGTAACGTTCGGTTTTCAAGACGGCTTCGTCCAGCGGATAATGATAGCCGGCCGGAGTGGCGGTGTACTCTATTTCCCAACGGTCGTAGGTGACGTTGTTGAAACCGACAGGGCGGATCTGCACGTACACCGGCGTCCCTTTGGTGACGGTGGTAGTGGTCAGGTTGTCCACATCCCGGAAGTCCTCGAGCTTGTTGGAGGCAGTGGAGACAGACCATTGCAGCGCGCCGCCAGGACCAGGACCGGGGCCTTCGCCGTTGCCGATCACGATTGTGTGGCGGTAGGGCGAGTCGGCATAGTCGTAAGTCTCGATGGTCTGGTTGCCGTACATGTCATACAGGGTCAGTTTGGTGACGGTGTATAAATAAGTTCCCTTTTCGGTATGGGCCTCCCGGTTGTTGAAGTTGTGACGTTCGGTCTTCAGCGTCGCGTTCATGCCGTAGTAGTGCTTGGCCGGGGTCACGGTGTATTCGACCGCCCAGCGTTCGAAGTTGATGCCCTCATGTCCGACGGGACGGATCTGGACGAAGACAGGAGTGCCGTAATTCACCGAAGTGGTTGACTGGTCGTCCACATCCTTGAAGTAAGGCTGTTCGCTCGTCACTGTGGAAACGGACCATTGCAGGGCCGGATCTTTCACGACCGGTTCGTCCTGGATAACCACCTTATGCGTACAGGAAGCGTTCCGGTAGATATAGGCGGCCACTTCCACGCCGCCTTTATACAGGAGCAGCTTGGTCACATTATAATAGTAAGTACCTTCGAGCGTGTGGGCTTCCCCTTTATTGAAGTCATAGCGCAGGGTTTTCCCGATAGCCTCTCCCATCGGATAGTGGTAGTCGGTCGGGGTGGCGATGTACTCGATCGCCCAGGTGTCGAAGTCGACATGCTCCAGGCCGACCGGGCGGATCTGCACGTAAACAGGCGTTCCGACCATGACGGTCGTCGTGGAATTGTTCTCCACATCGCTGAATTCATACGGGGCGGCGGTTGTCTTGGAGACAGACCATTGCAGCTTCAACGCGGAATTGGGCTCCCACCGGGCGTAAAGGTCGGTATTCTCGGTGATGGTGAAGGTCGCTCCGGGCAGGTAAGCCGTACCGGTTCCGTCGGCCTTGGTCGTCCATTTCAGGAAGATGTAGTTCGGACGGTTGGGCAGGCTCGTGGCCGGATAGGTGGCTACTGTCACATTCCCATCCGAAGCCGATGCGGTAAAAGTCTGATCCGTACCGAAGTTAGAATGATAGATTATATCCAAAGCCCCATCTTTCCAGATAGCTTTCAATTTTAAATCGGCTGTAACAGGGGTATTGCTGTTCCAATCTGTTTCATATTCATCATCTGTTACCCATTTTACAAACACCTTTCCATCCGGATGAACGAGTTTGTCCGTAGCAGTGGTCGGACTGGTTACCTTACCACCAGAATAGGAAACTTTATAATAATAAGATGTTTTACTATCAGTCAGGGTATAGTAATCATCACCAATATAGGCGTTTTCTCCCAATCCCGTCCAAATTCCTCCGTTAGCATTGAAACGGGCCCAAAAGATTTCAACAGAGCCAACATCCGGTTTACTGGTACTCCTTGCATATCCCCTTTGATCGGATGTCAGGGAATTAGTAACGCCTTTCCCGTCTGCCAGCCCAAAAGTAAATTCATTATCGTTAGGAATAATTGATATTGAAGGGATGATCCTATAATAATCGGTATTCAGTTCATTCGGGTTTCCCACTTTATTTGCCGCATTATCCTGAACGTGATTTCCATGAAGGACCACGTCATCCCGACCAAAGGTGTTCTTTATAGTTATATTACTCGCCAGGTTAGAACCATTATCAAAGCCGATATTTCCTACATTTACGGAATAACTAGGATTAAAAATACTATGTTTCCCGATATTAGCATAACTATTAGTGATCTCATTTACACCACTTTTGATATAATTACCCAGTATGATGTTATTCCTTAGTGTGAACTTTGGAGCTCCATCCGAGTTCGCATGGGCACCTATCCCGCCACCCCTTTGATAAGAACTGGTCGTATAGTTGCGGATGATCGTATTATTTTTCATGGTGATGGGAGTCGGCAACGAAACCTGAACTGCCCCGCCCGACGTAGCAACGTTAAATGTCATACCCAATTGTACGGTAGTGGCCGGATTCACATCATTCGACTCATTCTCAAACATGGTACAGTTAACGATGCTGCTTTCCGCACCGGCCGCCGGATTTTGTACATACACGGCACCACCATCGTCGGAGGCCTTGTTTCTGTAGAAGGTAGAATTCGACAAATAAAACTTCGCATAATGCGTATTTGCATTTCCTCCATGTACGCCGATCGCTCCACCGTCACCATTCCCGTTATTCGTCCTAATGGTTGAATTATAAGCAAAGTAACAGGCATCGATAGAAACAGAACCTCCAACAGGAGCATATACTCCGATAGCTCCTCCCCACTCATTTGCCACATTATTGGTAAAGACACAGTTGGATATCTTCGCGACTCCCGTGGTATATCCTTCAAAACACATCGCACCGCCCGAATACCCTCCGTTCATATCTCCATAGTTCTTATCGAATGTGCAATAGTCGATAATCACATTCGTTTTACCGGCAACATACAAACCACCTCCATGACCGAAGCCCCAGTTGTTTATAAATGTGGTCTTCTTAAGCACGACTGTACATGTTGAATTGCCGGCAACCAGTCCAACCCCCGATATAGAATTAAAACTGGAGTTAATAAACTGGATGGTTCCGTAACTGTTATTTGAAATAACAACACCTCCCCCACCGAGTCCGGAAGCGGTACCCGAAGAAGGCAGACGTCTGCCTACAAAATGGAAGCCGTCCAGAGTGAGGCTACCGGTCGAACCTGATGCGGTTTTATTGATCGTAAAAAACCGGACATCTGCGGTCACTTTATACTCTTCACCGCCTCCGTTGATCGTAAAATTATTACTATGATTCACCTGGAGAGCGATAGCAGTTGCATTTTCCTTTGGAAAGGAAGACGATAAAGTAATCGTTCCTCCATCTGAAACATTGTTTATCGCATCCTGCAAATCCAAAACATTATCTACGGTTTGTCCTGTCAATTGCATCCCGGCAATGAGACATAGTTGGAATAAAGTAAGTATAATTCTTTTCATATTTCCTTATGGATTAGAGTATTACACGAATGATAATGTAACTCATTATCCACATTATCCTTAAAAAAGGAGGTTGATTTACTTGTAAAAAAGAAAGGAATTTTACGCTTGTATCTCCTCAAACGATAACAAACATAATAAGCTGAAGGGCTATGCCCGACAAGAAATACAGCAGTAATCTTACTCATAATTCTAATAAAATAAAGTTCTATAAAATATCTTCAACCCCCAAAATAAAAGGGGCCTCACACTCTTATACAATTGTTAAAATATACTATTAAACCGAGACAAATTTACTTTTTTAAAATAGCATTTACCGTTAATTCAAATAGATTAACTTAGCTTTCAAATTCAAAGGAACCATAATACACATTTACGCCAAAATTCTTTACAATTCAATCAAAAGAACACAAAACCACCAGGCGTAATTTCACATCTATTAATACATAGTTTTAAAAAAGAACTTTTATACAAGAAAAGAGGCCGTCCCAAAACACTGGAACAGCCTCCCGGCAAGTACTTTATTATACTGAGAACTAGAATGTCACATCTATGCCACCCATGAACACGGCCTTGGGCATCGGAAAACCGTAATTGATCGTATAACGGGTAGCCGTTAGGTTCTCCCCTTTGACAAACAGGTTCAAGCCTTTGTCGCGGCTGCCGAACCGGTAGGCGGCGCGGGCGTTGAGAACGGTGTAATTTTCCTTGACTTCGGAAACTTTCTCGCCGGCCAGTCTCACGTAGAGGTCGTACACGGACTGTACATTCGCGTTGAAGGTGAAGCGTCCAGGAGCATAGGTTGCACCCACATTGAGCTTATGGGCCGGAGCAGCTAAGAGCGGCTTGCTGGTGTGGAGGTAGCTGTAATTCATATCGACGCTGAGGTTTCCGAGGATCTGGTAGCGGCCCTCAAACTCGATACCTTTGTTGGTGAAGGTTCCGACGTTGCGGTTCTTCATCGGATACTGCTGGCCGGGTATCACGCTTACCGACTCGATCATATTCTTTCCATCGATAAAGAAAGCCGTCACCTCGCCATACAAGCGTCCGTCGAGGAACGACTGTCCGATGGCAACCTCGTAATTCAACATATTTTCCGGTTTCAGTTCGTCGTTAGCCGCACCCCACATATACATCTCGCGGATGTTGGGGCTGCGGAAACCTTTCGAGAAAGAAGCACGGATCACATTGCCCTCGAACGGACGGAAGGTAAGGCCTGCCTGCGGAACCCATTCGCCCCCGAACACACTGTTATGCTCGTAACGCACACCGGCGTTGATACTTAACATATCAAAGAGGTCTTGTTGCATGATGACGTAGCCAGCCACTTCATTGACAGATTTGTCAATCAGTTCACCTTTCGGACCGTTGATGCTGTCGTTCCATGCATGTCCACCCCAGTTTTTATAGTCGATACCGGCCGTAAAGGTGTTGCCTTCGACGAGACGGAACGACTGGTAAAGCAGGACACCTGTGTTATGATCGTCCGAACGGAAGAGATATGTGCGGGGTGTTCCGCCGGGCTCGTAGCCATCATTCACCTCGTGATTTCCCCAGTTGTAGAACACACGCAGGGCACCACTTGTCTTTTCGTGATGGTTTTCGAGTGCGAAAGAGGTCGTACCACGCAACACGTCTACCAGATAGTCGAGCACCGGTTCGTCGATCGTACCTGGGTTCTGGGTCTTGAACTTGGCCAAACTCAGGTCGCCTGTCACGCGGTAATGATCGTTTATCTTGTACCCTAGGTTGGCAAAGCCGTTGGTGATATGGAATTTGGAGTTGGGCCGGTGGCCGTCCGTACGGTCGTGGTTCACGGAAATGAAGCTGCTGAAGTTGCCGAGGTTGTAACCGTTGTTCACCATATACTTCTGCGTGTTGTAGGAACCGTACATGATACGTGCCTGAGTGCGCCGTCCCTGCTGCTTATGGTGACGGGTGATGATGTTCACCACGCCGCCCATCGCGTTGGAACCGTACATCAACGAGCCCGGGCCGCGGATCACTTCCACCCGTTCCACGTCGGAAGCCACATAAGTGTCAGGCAGCGCATGTCCGAAGATACCGGCCCACTGCGGCTGTCCGTCGAAGAGCATCAATACCTTGTTGCCCTGCCCTACGCCACGGATGTTAACCGTCCCGGCCGACCCATCGTTCACCCCGAAACCGGTGATGCCTTTCTGCGTTACAAAGAGTCCGGGGACGCGCTGCGAGAGCACCGGAAGCAGGGCCGACTCGCTACTGGCCTCTATCTCGTCGCGGTCGACCACCGAGATGGAAAGCGGGACGCTGTTGCGGTTTACCTGTATCTTGTTGGCCGAGATCACAACACCCTTCAAGTTGATAAGGCTGTCTATTCCCAGCGGTTCGATGGGTTCTACCGGTTCGGAGGAGTAGGCTAACGTATTGAACAGTAGCCCCGGAATAAGTAAAAATCCTTTCTTCATAATTTAAATTGTATAATATTTGTCATCTGTTCCGTGGCGCAAAGTAACACAAATAAACAAAATCGTGTTACTTTACATGCAAAAAAATATAACTAATCGGCCCGGCTCATCACCAGTTTACCGTGTTTAATCCCTTTGATGGCAGTCAGTTTATCCGACAATTCGGTCAGGCGGTGGGCAGTTCCCATCACGGTAACGATATGAAGGCAGAAATTCTGATTGACATAATATTGGGAGGAAGAAAGTATCACATCCTGATAATCCTGCTGGATACTCACGATCTTTGAAGCGATGGCGGTCTTCTCCTGGTCGTACATAATAATAATAGTGCCGGCCACGATGTGATTGCATTGCCATTTCTTCTCGGCCACGTTCTTTTCTATCAGGAAGCGAATGGCCTGTGAGCGGTTGGCAAAGCCATTTTCGTCCACATACTGGTCGAGCGATTCTAATAGGTTGTCTTCGAGGGAGACGCCAAAACGTTTTATCGACATAGATTGCTTCATTTATTTTGAGCGATAAATATACTATTTTATTACCGATACAAAGGTAAAGGAGCCAAAAAGAAATAATGTAATATAAATTACAGTTATTATTACCAATATTACTGATTTGGTGAATTTTCAGAAATTCCTTCCCGTATCCCACCACAGGCGGGTGCCGCAATGGTCGGAACCTCCGAGGGCATTGACCAGGGCGGTGTACTGCTGGGGGTTGGCGGCCTTGATACCCACCATGAAGTTGAGGCGGCGAGGGCCCAGGTTGGTGTCGACCGTCCCCTGGCTGGCATTCACCAGGACGGGAAAGAGACGCGGATAGCCCGTGCGACGCTGTTCGGCCCAGGCTTCGCAACCTTCGGGGTAACAGGCAATCCATTTCTGGGTGATGATCCGTTCGAGCTTCTCTTCGTTCGTGGCCGTTTCGTCCCAGGCCGGCGTTATACGGCTCATAGCCTGTACATCGAAGGCGGCGTTAAAGGCATCCCGATACTCTTTCGGCGTACGGGTACTCTTGAGATAAGACGTCACATCACCGGCGCTCCACTGCGCAAATGAAGCTCTCACGCCATTCTCGTAGCAGGCCTGTACGTCCTCGGCCGACCATTTGCGCAGAGCTGCCTCGGCACGCAGGAACCAAACTTCGGCGGCGGTCATCAACACTGCGTCGGTCGATTGGGTGATGGTACTCTTCGAATGTTCGCTGTAATTCTTATGGTTGAAACCCGTTCCCTGACGCATGCCCTTGAACGTGCCGCTTACGCGCACGATCTCCTCCCCTTTCCCACCGAGAGCCTTCTTGAAGTAGTGGGGCAAGCGGGGATCTTCATAGCCTCCCATATACGATTCGAGGTTGGCGTTCATGATGGCACTGCCCCAGGCTACGCTGATCTCCCCCAAAGGATTGTTGTAGCCGCTGCCGGCGGTCGAGACAGCTACGATATCATCGTCGTTCTCCAGTAGTCCGCCCCTGTCGGCCAGAGCCTTATGTGCCTGGGAAGCGGCCAGTTGAGGGTCAGCCATTGCGATACGGACAGCCAGGCGAAGGCGCAGGGAGTTGGCGAACCTGATCCACTCGTCGTAGGTACGTTTGGTCTTAGGCATCAGGAAATCGAACTTGGCAAAATTCTCCACCTTCGGGTTTTCCTCCTGGTATTCGCGTATCTTCTCGATCCCGATGTCGAGGTCTTTAAAGAAAACGCGGTAGGCCTCGGCCTGGGTGTCGGGCATCGATCCGGTTTTAGACCCGAACTGGGTATAAATAATAGGGCCATACAAATCGGAAACACGATGCATGGTTTCTACTTTTAGGATGCGTGCTATTCCGAAAAAGGATGCATACTTTTTTTCGGTGAGTTCTTCGGACTTCAGGATTTCGGGCAGGATATAACCGTAGGTGTTCTCCCAGAACGCGCCGTTCCAACCGTCCTGCATGTTATAGATGGTGTTACCCCTTCCTTCGATGTAGGGGCTAAAGTCGTGGAAATAGCCTGCGAACATGTCCGCGCCGAGGTTCTGCATCACCTGAAACGTCCAGTTCTTCCCCCCGCCCCAATCGTAGTTGAAGTAAATTCCCTGCTGCACGACTTTGAGGGGGAGCCCGTACTTGTTGAATTCCTGTTCCTTCAAATCGTCGGGAAACCCGGTTCCGTCGGTGTTGTACGACTCGAAATGTCCGGTACACGAGGCCAGCCCCAGCCATCCGGTCAGAAATATCAGGGCGATATAGGCGGTTATCTTTTTCATTTTCGTCTGTGGTGATTAGAAAGAAAGTTTCACGTTAAATCCCAGGCTTCGAGTGGTCGGCATACCGAATACATCGATGCCCTGGTTGTCATTCTTGGTCGAGAGCACGGCATCGGGGTCGAAGGGTGCCGATTTATGGAAGAAAAAGAGGTTGCGCCCCACAAGCGAAAGTTGCATCTCCTGCAAGAGTTTCGTCTTTTCCAACAGCCGCTTCGGGAGCGCATAGCCGAGTGAAAATTCGCGGAGACGGATATTCGTCGCGTCATACATATAATATTCGGTGCAACCGTTGCGTCCGCTCACGATGGTATAGAACTTGGAAGGGTCGAGGTACGTGCCTTCGAGGTCGACGTAGCCCGTGTTGCGTGCTTCGCCCGATGCAAGGCTGACCCCTTTTTGGTCCATATCGGCCTGCGTTTGCGAGAGCACATCACCCCCAAAACGGCCGTCGATCAGAAAATAGAGGCTGAAACCCTTGTAGGTAAAGGCGTTGCCCCACCCGAGCATAAAGTTAGGGTTGCTGTTACCTACCTTCTCGGTATTGCCGGAGCCGATCACGACCGGGATCTGGTCGCCATCCTCGTCTTTGGTGTAGACGATCCGGCCGTTTTCGTCACGCTTGAAGGCCTTGCCGTAGATGTCGCCCATCGCTCCGCCTTCGACCAGCCGCATGGAGTAGGAAGAAGAAAAGCCCTCGTCGCCATAAATGAAGGTCTTGAGGTCGGGATGCAGCGCGATGACTTTATTTTTGTTGGTGGAGAAGTTGAGTAAAGTCTTCCACCTGAAATCGTTCGTCAGCAGGGGGATGACACCGACGCAGGCTTCTATTCCCTGGTTGCGGATGTTCCCCGCGTTCACATAGTAGTACTTATAGGTAGCCCCGGCGGACGAAGGGAGCGTGAAGAGCTGGTTCTTCGTATTTGTCTTGTAGAAGGTAAAATCGAAATCGAGGCGGTAATCGAAGAGTTTCCATTCGGTACCTACCTCCCACGAGGTGCTCATTTCGGGTTTCAGCTCGTCGAAAGGCGCGCCGGAGTTGGTTTGGATCGCTCCACCGGCTATAATCAGGTCGTTGCTTCCGGGGATAGGGTTGCTGAGGAAGAGAGGCAGGTCGTTGCCGACTTTACTCCACGAGCTTCTCAACTTGCCGAAACTGACCCACTTAGGCATTTCCAGGGAATTGTTCAAGATCCACGACAAACCGATCGAGGGATAGAAAAAACTTTTGTAACGGGTGTAGGCCAACGTCGACGACCAGTCGTTGCGTGCCGACAAGTCGACGTAGAAACTTTCCTTCCAGCCTGCCTGCGCGGTGGCAAAGAGCGACTGGATGACGCGTCGTTCGTTGATCTTCTGGTTGATATAGGCGGCGGTAGACATGATGATATTGGCCACTGTGAAGAGGTTCGGGTAGTACAGCGAGGCGGTTTTCGAGTCGAGTCTCAGCGAATTGACCGTCCGGCTGTTGATGCTTCCCCCCAGCGCGGCGGTAAAGGTGATATCGTCCCATTTCTTGTTTGCCATGGCCATCACGTCGCCATAATAGAGGGTTTCCGTATAATTGAAGTCGATGTAACGGCCGTTTGCCCCCGCCAGTGCAGGCGAGGTAGAGGCATACATTTTCTCCTGGAATGTGTCGTGTGCGTAATCGGCTGTGCCGCGTGCCTGCAGGTTCAGCCAGTCGGTCGCCTTAAGGGTGGCGGTCAGGGAGGCGATGACGCGGGTGCGTTTGTCGTCACTCCTGACACGGTTGGTCAGCCAATAAGGGTTCTGTTCCATGTCGAGCTCGCCGTCTGTGTACCAGTTCTGCTCCATCAGGTTGCGCTTTTCGTTGAAGGTTTCGAACTGGTCGCGATACACGCTGATGTCCTCGCCGCGCGGGAAACGGTAGAGGCCTACCAGGGGATTCATGTAATAGCCACCCGAGGAGGGACGATCTTTGATGCCCTGTGTCAGTAGGTTGACGTTGGCATCCAGCTTGAGGTAGTCATCGAAGAAGCCGGCGGACTCGCGGAAATTCAGGTTATGCTTTTGCAGTTTGTTGTGTTCTACAATCCCCCGGGCGGTGGTGTTGGCATAAGAGAAGTAGGTCTGCATCTTCTCGTTACCGGTAGTGAGCGAGAGGGAGTTGATAGCCGTCAGGCCGTTACGGAAGAAGCCGCCAACGTTGTCATAGTCTTCCAGTTCGGAACGTTCTCCCCAGCTGGTATTTGTTTCGCGATCCATGCCGTAGTCGTTCTGGAACTTAGGGAGGCTGACGGCACGGTCGACCGTCAAACTGGACGAGAAGGAGACGCGCTGCACGTCGGCATGTCCCTTCTTTGTGGTAATCAGGATCACCCCGTTGGCAGCTTGCGAACCGTATAAAGCAGCGGCGGATGCACCTTTGAGAATGCTCATACTCTCGATATCGTCGGGATTGAGGTTTGAAATACCGTCGCCGCCATCGCGGTTGCCGGAATCAGCAGTGCCCCCGATGGCCGAAATGGCCTGTTCGTTGCTGCTGTTCAGCATCGGAATACCGTCGATCACATACAACGGCTGGTTGTTTCCCGATACAGAACGGTAACCGCGGATGATAACCCTTGCCGAACTTCCGAGGCCGAAAGAGGTGCGGTTGATCTGTACACCGGCGGTTTTCCCGGCCAGCGTCTGGATAAAGTTGAACT
>OGPA01003018.1_pt1 | contig 11154 bp, 8 predicted proteins | sample 1552841 | NCBI WGS metagenome assembly OGPA01 (sample SAMEA2579916, study PRJEB22360) | human gut metagenome | reverse complement strand
AAAATAGTTACTGGGCACGGAGTGAACAGTAACAAAAATAACAGGCAGGGCGGTCCGCCGGCGAGTGCGGTGGGACAGCCGGAAAAGAGGTTTGTGATGAAAAAATGGACAAGAGTCATGTATCAGCCAAATCTTCCCCTGGAAGCAGGCAGATATGTAACAGCAAGTAAAGAACATATTGCATTATCCCTGGAGGCAGCGACAGAGGGTATGGTGCTTTTGAAAAATGAGAACAATATCCTGCCGTTAAAGAACGGTTCCCGGATCACACTGTTCGGACGCGGAAGCTTTGATTATGTCAAAGGCGGCGGCGGAAGCGGTGATGTAACCGTATCTTATGTACACAATCTGTACGACGGTTTCAAAACACTGGAAGATAAAGTCCAGGTATACGAGCCGGTAGCAGAATTTTATAAGAAAAATGTGGAAGAACAGTATGCGATCGGAAGAGCACCGGGTATGACCGAAGAGCCGGAACTGCCGCAGGAACTTCTGGACGGCGCGAGAGCATTTGGCGATACCGCACTTATCGTACTGAGTCGTTTCTCCGGAGAGGGATGGGATCGTTCCAGCGTGGAATACAACGGTGAATTCAATCCATGGCCGGATGAGACAAGCATGCCGAAACTGTCCGCAGAAGTGTATCCGGACGGCGATTTTTATCTGACTGCAGGCGAGAAAAAACTGCTGGCACAGGTAGAAGAAGCTTACGATAAGATCGTGGGTGTATTAAACATCGGCGGCGTGATCGATCTGTCCTGGATCAAAAAAGATGACAAGATCGGAGCAGCTTTATACGGCGGTCAGGGCGGCATGGAAGGTGGAACTGCAATGGCACAGGTACTGTGCGGTCTGGTCAACCCATCCGGTAAACTGGCAGATACCTTTGCTGCAAGACTGGAAGATTATCCGTCCACGGAAAACTTCCATGAGTCTGTAGAATATGTGGATTATACGGAAGATCGTTTAGTATCGGTTCTGGTCAGGATTCTGACGAGATTTTACGTGCGCAGATGAATTCGGAAAATCCACCGGCAATTTATACTTTAGCCGCTTTAAGAGCTTTGCCGGAATGGAAAGAAAGCGGTCGGGTTTTGAATCTATCAACTGTTGAAGATCCGGAATTTCAGGATATTGTATCTTCTGTTCCTGATACTATGCGTTTAACAGATGGTGGGCCGGAAAGTTATGGGATCCCTTATGGCGTTGAAGGAATCGGTTATATCGTAAATAAGAATATGCTTAGTGACTTGTTCGGGTCAGATAACGGAGAATTAGTGCTTACTGAGCTTAGTACCTGTTCGTGGGATTGATTATCCTATACACAGGTTTTGGTATCAGTATGTCTGTGTTTATGATGACAGGTTACATTAAGAGCATTCCAAAAGATATTGAAGAGTCTGCTGTTATTGACGGTGCAAATATTATGCAGGCCTTCTTTTATATCATGCTCCCTTTGATTAAACCTATGACTATAACGATTATAATTTTGAATGGTATGTGGATATGGAATGATTATCTTCTTCCGTTCCTGGTGCTTGAAACGTCGGATTTCAAAACCATAACGCTTGAGATCTATTATGTTAAGATGACAGCCGGGCAATATGTGAGTCCTTGGGAGACGCTTTTTCCAAGCGTTCTGATTGCAATCCTACCATTGATTGTAATATTTTTACTTTTTCAAAAGCATTTTGTTAAAGGTGTTACTGCTGGAGCGGTGAAGAGCTGAAAATAAGTTGGTTCTCTTTGAAGAGGATGTGATTACATTTAGATCACATCCTCTTTTCTGATTATAGGTAATGCATTCAGATAAATGAAGAATTTTTCTGCATACAGTATAAGCTCTGTTAAATGTAAAGTGAAATATAGGTAACTATTCAGTCGTTAATTAATATCTCTAGGCTGAACTGTAACAAATATAGTTTAAAAAATAGAGAAAAACTATTGACAAGCCACAACCTTGATGGTATTATACCTAAGTATCACGCCGAAGACAGCAGGTGCCGTAAGGCATAAAGTGAGAACACCTGCCGAGGAAGTTATATTCAGATATTTTTATTCTTAGAATATTTCTGCTCTTTGTCTTTGGACAGAGAGTTTTTTTATTTCATCGAAAGATGATCTGACGGCGGTACACACAAATATTTAAGGAGGTGCACCAGGAAGATGGCTAAAGTAGAATTAAAACAGCCTATTGTTGACGAGATTAAGGCTCAGCTTGACGGAGCGAAATCTATGGTAGTTGTAGATTACCGTGGAATTTCCGTAGCTGATGTAACAGAACTTCGTAAACAGTGTCGTGAAGCAGGTGTTGTTTATAAAGTTTATAAGAACACTATGGTAAAACGTGCTGTAGAAGGTACAGAATTCGAAGGCGTTGTAAAAGATTTGGAAGGAACAAACGCATTTGCAATTTCCAAAGAAGATGCAACAGCTCCAGCAAGAATCGTTGCTAACTTTATTAAGAAAGCAAAATGCTGTGAGTTAAAGAGCGGTGTTGTAGAAGGTACTTACTACGATGCAGCAGGTATTGCAACAATCGCAACTATCCCATCAAGAGACGAACTTATCGCCAAATTTATGGGAAGCATTCAGTCCCCAGTTACAAACTTTGCCCGCGTAATCAAACAGATCGCAGAGCAGAAAGATGGTGGAGCTGCAGAATCCGAAGCAGCAGCTGAATAATTAATATTATAATATAAAGATTTATGGAGGGAAATAAGATGACAACTCAGGAAATTATCGAAGTTATTAAAGGTTTATCCGTATTAGAATTAAATGATTTAGTAAAAGCTTGTGAAGAAGAATTTGGTGTATCCGCAGCAGCAGGTGTTGTAGTTGCAGCAGGAGCAGGTGCTGGAGAAGCAGCAGAAGAAAAGACTGAATTCGACGTTGAGTTAACAGAAGTTGGCGGACAGAAAGTTAAAGTTATCAAAGTTGTTCGTGAAATCACAGGATTAGGATTAAAAGAAGCTAAAGCTGTAGTTGATGGTGCTCCTAAGGCACTTAAAGAAGCAGTTTCTAAAGAAGAAGCTGAGGACATCAAGAAACAGTTAGAAGAAGTTGGAGCTAAAGTTACAGTTAAATAATTGTATTTTTCCAATATTTAATTTCTTGAATGAACGCTCGGAGGGTGTAAGCTCTCCGAGCGTTTTTCGTTTATGCAGCTTGGAGGTATATGATGAGTAAAAAATGCCCTTATGAAAAGAAATGTGGCGGTTGTCAGTATATTGATCTGCCTTATGAAGAACAATTAAAAAAGAAGCAGAAAGAGACGAATAAACTTTTAAGCAGTTTTGGAAAAGTAAAGCCGATCATCGGAATGAAAGATCCATGGCATTACAGAAATAAAGTGCATGGTGTTGTAGCAGGAGACCGTCATGGAAACTGCTTTACAGGAATTTATGAGAATCGAAGCCACCGTGTTATTCGTGTAGATTCCTGCCTGATCGAGAATCAGAAGGCAGATGCTATTATGAATACAGTAACTTCTCTTATGAAGTCATTTAAAATGCGTCCTTACAATGAGGATACCGGATATGGCTTTTTACGTCATATTTTAGTTCGAACCGGCTATCACACCGGACAGATTATGGTTGTTTTAGTTACTGCATCTCCGGTATTCCCATCAAAGAATAATTTTGTCAAAGCGCTTAGAAAAGAACATCCGGAAATTACGACAATCGTGGCAAATGTAAATAATAGAAATACGAGTATGGTTCTTGGTGATAAACAGCAGATTCTTTACGGAAAAGGATATATCGAGGATGTGCTTTGTGGAAAGACTTTCCGTATCTCATCTAAGTCATTTTATCAGGTAAATCCAGTACAGACAGAAGTACTTTATAATAAAGCGATTGAATTTGCAGGACTTACCGGAAAAGAAAGAGTGATTGATGCTTACAGTGGAATTGGTACGATTGGAATGGTGGCAAGTGATCATGCCGGAGAAGTCATTTCTGTAGAATTAAATGGAGATGCTGTCCGCGATGCTGTCTTTAACGCGAAGCAGAATAAAGTAAAAAATATTCGTTTTTATAAAGAAGATGCCGGAGATTTCATGGTAAAAATGGCATCACATAAAGAAAAAGCAGATGTAGTATTTATGGATCCTCCGCGTGCCGGAAGTGATAAAAAATTCTTAGATTCACTTCTTCGCTTAAAGCCAAAGAAAATTGTCTATATTTCCTGTAATCCGGAAACACTTGCTCGTGATTTAAAACATCTTACAGGGAATGGATATAGTGTCAGACAGATTCAGCCTGTAGATATGTTCCCTTCGACTGGTCATATAGAGACGGTTGTGTTAATACAGAGAAAGACTATGTAGAATCCTTGAATTTAAGTGTTCTGTGGGAATTTGTAGTTTCAAAATAGCAGGAGAAAATCAGCGAGAAAAAAATAGTCAGAAAAAAGAAATACTGGCATATCCCAGATGCGGCTTCGGAGCGTGTTTAAGATGCGAACGAGCATTTTAAACACAGCGACTATAGAGCAGATGGGATATGCCAGTATTTCTTTTTTCGTCTACACGAAATCTACAATTATTATTTTGTCTTCACAGTCTTTATTGCAGACCATTTTGATGTAGCTGTCTGATATCCGGCTTCTGTATATACGGCGCGGATGCGGACTTTATATCTTGTTTTCTTTTTCAGTTTCTTAAGTTGAGCAGATGTGATCTTAGCCTTGGAAACTTTAATTGTTTTTGTAGCTTTTTTGTTACCGAATCCTTTTGTTGTGTACTGGATTTCATAACCGGTAGCTTTCTTAACTTTTTTCCATGTAACTTTTGCTTTGTTCTTTGTTGTTTTTCCAACTTTAAGAACAGGTTTAGAAAGTTTTACATTTGCTTTCTTTAATGCTGGTGTCGTGTTATTTTTCTTTTCTGTTGCAGGTTTAGAAGGAGTAACTGTTTTCTCTTTTAAGTCTGAAAGAGCTTCTGTAAGTTTTGTGTTTGCAGCATCAACAATTGCCTGTGTGTTAGCGGATTTTGCTTCTTTTGCTTCTGTTAAAGCAGTCTGAAGTGCTTTCCAGGTTTCGGCAGTATATTTGCTGCTATCAAGTGCCTCTGCTTTTTTGATAGAAGCTTCAAGGGTAGAAGTATTCAGCTGTACAGTTCCAGATACAGATGGGTAACCGGTTGATGTAAGCTCTATTGTGTAAGAAGCAGATTTGTCTGCAAATACAGGTGTAGAAGAACCATCTTTACCTTTAATTGCTGCATTGAAGTTAATGTTTCCGTCTGCATCAAATAAATCAGTAGCTTTAATTCCGCCTTTTCCTGTTTTTTCTACCCCATTAATTTTAATAGATGTAATATTATTTACATATTTTTCAAAGCTGACACCGGCAGGAAGAGTAATCTGATTATTTTTATTAATGGAGATGTCTCCAGTCTTGTAGCCAGATTCTAATGTGAAGGAGGCTACAATATCAGAGTAAGTATTATCTGTAAATACCATAGAATAGGAACCTACACCAGTATGATCTGTAGCTTTTATCGTCAGAGTATTGTTTGCGTATGTATAATCTGCACCTTCTGTCAGGACAGTTTTTCCCATACTTACGCTGCTTAAAGTATAATTAGAACCGGAAGGAACAGCAGTAGTATCAACAGAAACGGTTGCGCCATCTTTAAAGTTATCGTTGGCGGTAGCTTTAATACTGTCGGATACAGCTAAAGTTTTACATTTTAAGTCAGTGTTGATTACAATATCAGCATCGTCTTTTACAAGATAAGTAACTTTTTTAATTGTTTTACCCTGTAAAGATTCATGACGCTTATAATCAATTGTGTTTCCGTGTTTTTCTTTAAATCCATCTGTTACGGCAAAGGCGAATTTTCCTCCAACCCAGATGTTTTCCAGATGTTCCATACCGTATTTATTACCATCTTTGTCTTCAACAATGATACCAAGTAAGGAATCTTTAGCACTTAACTTAGAAAGAGGGCTGTTTTCAGAAGTTACAGGATCTACTTCATATTGTCCGTAGGAAGACTGTGTTTTGATAGTAAGTGTATCGGAAGTATCTTCGGTAACATCAGATTTCATAGCTGTCAAAGTACCATCACCATTTAAGATTTTATATTCAGATGGTGTCGTATCAGATAACTTCATAGAACTAATAATTTCTAATAATTTATTGCTGCATTCTTTCTTATCGGAAATAGCCTTTTTCGCATTTTCATATAATGAAGTTGGAACAGCGATATTTACGTCTTTCATACCGATAATAGAGCCACCCTGTCCGTTTGTATTATCTTCTGAATACGTACTGGAGAAGAAAGATTTGTATTTATTAGTTGTAGCACTACTTACTGCATCATACATACCACTTTCGCGATAAGAAGCTGCTTTATCTTCAACATCAAGATTTATTTCAGCATCCTCTTTCACATCATTTAATTCTCCGTAATAGAAATCTGCATAAGAAAGATTCGCTGTTCCGTATACATAAAGTTTATCAAGAGCATTTTTAGCGTCTGTAAGATGTTTAATTGCCTCATCAACCTCTGCCTGAGTAGGAGCCTCTTTTGCTAAAATGTCTTTTGCTTCTTTTAATTCTGTTTCGAAGCTATTCCAGCTTTTTTCTGTATAATCTGATTTATTTAATCCTTCAACAGAAGAAACAAGTTCGTTTAACTTAGTTTTGTCGCCAGCATTTGTGTCAGGTTTTACAATGTTTGCATCGGTAGCTTTAAAGTTATATGTAGAATCAGCGTATCCAAGGGCATAAATAGTTAAGCTCCAGTAACCAGTTCCGTCATATCCTTTTGGAAGCTGACAGCGAATAGAATCTGTAAGACCTAACTGAATTCCATTACTTTTATGCATCCAGTTATCAGCAGCAAACTTTGTTCCGTAAGTAGCAAGTGCATTAGAATGTGTGCTGTCATTTCCATAGTATGTCCATTTTACAGCTTGCATATTAGCACCAAGATTGCCATAATTTTTTGTGAAATCTACACGGAGAAACTCGCCATAGCTTCCATTAGCACTTTGTACAGTTGCACCCATGTTACTTAAATCAGCAGTTTTGAGAGCCTGACCTTTAATACCAGAAGAAGAGCCGTCATTATTTCTTTGAGTAAATGCGAAGGAACCATCGCTCTGCTTTTCGGCAGTTTTTAGACCATTGGTATTCTTATCGACAGATGCGGTAACTTCATATGCCTTTAGATTGTTTTCTCCATAGCCTCCAATTAAGGTATCCTTATTTTCTACAACAGAATATTTTGCTTTGAAAGCTTCAAAATCAGAAGACTTTACTGCAACAGGTACATATTTAAGACCATAAACTTTATAATCTTTCATAGTATCTTCAGTGCCATCACTGGTTTTGATTGCGCCCCTAGTAAAGGTGATTTTTTCTCTATTAGTGAGGATTGCAGTATTAGCATCTGTCCAGTGAGATATACTATAAGTTCCCTTTTCACCTTCAATAACCGCAGTACACTGATAACTTCCGCGGTGAAGTCCGTGATTTTTTGTAGCTCTCGTTACAGCATCAAAGGCACCTTTATCTTTTTCACCCTTCTTATCAAGTTCATCTGAAGAAGTAGAGTCTCCAGCAGCCGTAACTTCTTCTGCCTTCCAATATTCAGCCCATGTCAGGCCTGCATAGCAGTAAACGTAGTCATCACTATTTTCTGCTGTCTGTGTCTGTACTGTAGATACACTTGCTGCTTTTACAACTGCTGGAGTAATACTGGAAAATACAGTAGTACAAGTCATTGCAAGAGCAAGAGTACCTGCTATAAGTAATTTGTTTCTCATAAGTTCCTCCTTATATTATAATTGGCATTTGAGTTAGCTTATTCTAACGAAAAATATAATAATATACTATTATTAGTTATGTCAAACTGTATATGTATTAATGAAAAAAACTCTCATTTGCTTATAAAAAAATTGCATTGTCAGAATATTTTCTATATAATGTATAAAGTTAGAAAGAACTAATGAAAGTAAGTTTTAAGATAATGGAGGATTGTTGTGATAAATTTTAGAAAAAAAGCAGTTGCGATGTTACTGGCTGCTGTGTTCACTGCAGGAATGCTTTCCGGATGTAGAACATCAGGAGATACAGAGAAAAGTAAGAATGATAGTAGAAAGGCTGTGGAGCAGACAACACAGGCAGAAGCGGATACAAATAGTAAGGCTCAAAATGAAGAGGACAAATCAGAATCAAGAGATATTTTTGCGATGGATACGTATATGACTTTAACGGCTTACGGAAAGAATGCTAAGAAAGCGTTGGATGCGGCGGTTGATGAGATTAACAATATTGAACAGCTTGTTTCTACGGGGATTGACAGCAGTGAAGTTTCGCAGATTAATAAGAATGGGAAAGGTTCGGTATCAGAAACAACAGGATATCTGATTAAGCGCTCAAAAGAGATTTATGACAGCACGAATGGAGTGTTTGACATTACGATTTACCCGATTATGCAGGCGTGGGGGTTCCCGACGGAGAACTATCGTGTTCCCGGAAAGAAAGAGCTGAAGAAGTTAAGGGGACTGATGGGAGCAGATCACGTTTTATATGATGAGAAAAAACAGGAGGTCACTTTAAATAAGGAAGGAATGAAGATTGACCTTGGTGGAATTGCGAAAGGATATACTTCTTCAAAAGTAATGGATATTTTTAAAGAAAATGGAATTTCGAGTGCTGTAATCAGTCTTGGTGGTAATGTACAGACACTAAATGGAAAGCCAGATGGTTCTGATTGGAGAGTGGCGGTCGAGAATCCGGCAGATACGGGAAGTTATATTGGAGTACTTTCCATAAAAGATAAGGTAGTGATTACTTCTGGGGGATATGAGCGTTATTTTAAGCAGGACGGCAAAACATATCATCATATTATTGATCCGGCTACCGGATATCCGGCAAATAATGGTCTGACTTCTGTTACGATCGTATCAGATGACGGAACACTTGCAGACGGTTTATCCACATCATTATTCATTATGGGACCGGAAAAAGCACAGAAATACTGGAAAGAACACAGTGATGAGTTTGACACGATTCTTGTAAAAGATGACGGAAGCATTTTAGTTTCAGAGGGAATTGCAGATTATTTTACTAGTGAGTCTGATTTTACGATAATAAAAAAATAATGATACAAAAAATTTCTCATAAAATCAAGTACAAAAAGATTTCGAGAATATAAGAATACAAGGGTACAGGAATACAAGAGTACAGGAATACAAGAGTACAGGAATACAAGAGCACATTCAAAAAGAAAGGGAGATATGATGAGAGAAAAGTGGAAAAAATATGTTGAAAAATTTAAAAGTCTTGGTGATAAGGTTTCAGGTGTGAAAGGAATTACAGCGATAATTCCGGCGGTTTGCCTGGCGGTTCTTATGGTGACGGTACTTACCGGATACAAAACCCCACAGGCAAAAAAGTATGAAGCTTCAGAGACAGAAGATATCAGTCAGATTAAGGAAGCGCTTGCGAAGGAAAGTACAGCAGCAATGGCAGAAACAACGAAAAAGAATACAACAAAGAAGGGGGATATTGATGTAAAAGATGGAACTTATAAAGGTTCTGCGAACGGATATGGCGGAAAAGTTACAGTAAATGTTACTGTAAGCAAAAAAACAATGACGGCGATTGATATTGTCAGTGCTCCAGGTGAGACAGATTCTTTCTTTCATCGTGCAAAGGGGGTTATTGATGAGATGCTTACGGCACAGAGTACAGATGTAGATGTCGTGTCCGGGGCAACATACAGTTCAAATGGAATTATCGGTGCAGTAAAAAATGCACTTTTTGGAACGGAGTCTAATAATGCGACAGCAGCGAATGCAGGTAATGCAGGTGGTTCAGCCCCAAGTGTTTCTAAAGTAAGTGAATCCGGTACATGGAAGGATGGAACTTACACTGGTTCAGGCAAAGGATTTGGTGGAACTATTTCTGTAAAAGTAACAGTAAAAGATGGAAAAATCAGCGCGATTGATGTAACAAGCGCATCCGGAGAAACTGCTTCCTATTTTAGTAAGGCAAAAGGAATTATCCCAAAGATGATCAGCGGACAGACTACAAATGTGGATGCGGCATCCGGAGCAACCTATAGTTCCAATGGAATTATTACAGCAGTAAGAAATGCTCTTTCAAAGGCAGAAACAGGGAAAAGCAGTACGAAAAAGAAAAAGAAGAAAAACAAAAAAAATAAGAAAAAGAACAGTGATTCCGACAGCAATAATAACAATAATATTACAGCACCGGCAGAAGGGTATGAAGACGGCACCTATACCGGAAGTGCGGCCTGTTCGGGAGAGCAGTTTAAGGAATATAGTGTAACGGCAAATGTAACGATTAAAAATGGAAAGATTTCTGCGGTGGGGATTTCTTCTACAGCAAAAGGAACAAACCTGAAACAGTTTATGAGCAGAGATGAGATTAAAAATCTTCCATCACTTATTGTCTCTAAAAATGGAACAAGCGGAGTAGATGCTGTCAGTGGAGCAACGTACAGTTCCCATGCTATTTTTAATGCGGTAAATGATGCTTTATCAAAGGCGAAGAAAAACAGTTCTTCTACGGAAAAGAAAGAAGAGACAACAACGGAGAAGAAGGAAGAGACGACAACAGAAAAGAAAGAGGAAACGACCACAGAAAAAAAGGAAGAGACAACGACAGAAAAGAAAGAGGAAACGACTACAGAGAAAAAAGAAGAAACAACAGAAAATCCAGACGAAGGGAAAAACTACAAAAATGGAACATACAAAGTAAGCATAACCTGCGAGCCGGATGAAGATGAGGATTTTGATCCGTATACGATTTCCATGGATATCACAATTAAAAAAGATAAAATTACAGAAATTTCCAACATTACCGCAAATACAAATTCAACGAATAAAGCATATACAAACGATGCAAAGAAAGGAATGATTTCTAAAATTATAGCAAATGGAAATGCAGATGGCGTAAATACTGTAGCAGGAGCCACCTGTTCTTCTAAAGCAATCAAAGATGCATGTCAGAAGGCATTTAATGCGGCAAAGAAGTAATTTTGAAAAGAGAAGCTTTTGCGTTTATTTAAGAAAAAGTTATTTGAATATTTAAATATTTAAAATAGTAAGAAAATTTATCTCAGTCGAGAAGACTCCCACCTCTTTCAGGTGGTGAGTGACAGCAAAT
>OGPA01003015.1_pt1 | contig 11162 bp, 11 predicted proteins | sample 1552841 | NCBI WGS metagenome assembly OGPA01 (sample SAMEA2579916, study PRJEB22360) | human gut metagenome | reverse complement strand
TAGCAGCTGCCGCACCTCGCTCGCCGTATCGGCACTTAGAATTATGCGGTATTGCTCTGGCTTTTTGCTGCCGGGCAGGTGCATTTTTATGCAGGGAATATCTCGTGTTCTATCCCTCGCCCTGGCTCCGCTGGATTTTATTTTGCGGGCGGGCTGTTAGCCACGGTACACTGCTTGCAAACAGTACAAAATTGTGGTAAGCTATTAACAAATATCACAACCATTCAATTCTGCCGGCTTACCCGGCAGCGGGAGGATAGAGCTATGGATGTACGCAACAGCATTGATGGCAGCCTGCAGATCTCCAATGAGGTCGTAGCCAAGATCGCCAAACTGGCCGCACTGGAAATTGATGGCGTGGCCGATGTTTCTTCCGGCAGCATGCAGAGCGTGCGCGGGTTGCTGAGCAAAGCCAGCCTGCAAAAGCCTGTTACGGTGGATTTAAGCGATGACGTTGCTGTGGTGCAGGTGCATGTAATTGCCAAGTACGGCAGCAAAATTATGCCTGTCTGCGCCAAAGTGCAGGAAAACGTCAAGCAGACCATCCAGAATATGACCGGCATTACGGTTTCCCGTGTGGATGTGATCGTTGCCGGGCTGGAAGAGCCTGCCGCAGACCAGCATAAATAATTGAAAGATGGGAATAGTGACAATGGAACAGAATCTTACCCGCCGCGAAGCACGCGAAAATGCTTTTCTTGCGGCTTTTTCCGCAACCTTCCACCCGGATGATCCGCAGCCGGTGCTGCTGAACCAGCCCGAAAGCCACGAGCATCCGCTGGATGAGTTTTCCCTGCGCATTCTGCGCGATATGGAAGCCCATTCGGAAGAAATTGATGATGTGATCCGTGCAAACCTCAAAGGCTGGACCATTGCCCGCGTTCCGCGTGTCAGCCTGGTAGCCCTGCGTGTGGCCCTGGCTGAAATGATGTACGGCGAAGAAAAAAAGACCAGCGTTGCCATCAACGAAGCCGTTGAACTGGTCAAAAAGTATGGCTCTGACAAGGACTATCAGTTCGTCAACGGCCTGCTTGGCACCGTGGCACGGGCGCAGGATAAGCCCGCCGAAGAATGAGAACGCTGGGCATCGATACAAGCAATTACGCAACCTCTCTGGCCGTGTTTGACACAAACGCCGGAGAGGTTGTTTGCGATTGCAAACGCTTCCTGCCCGTGCGGGAGGGTCAACTGGGCCTGCGCCAGAGCGATGCGCTGTTCCACCATACCGCCGCCCTGCCGGAAATGCTGGCAGAACTGGGCCAAAAGGTGAACCTGACGCAGATCGAAGCTGTCGGCGTATCCGCCAGGCCCCGCCCGGTGGATGGCTCCTATATGCCATGCTTTTTGGCGGGCGTCAGTGCGGCCACAGCGTTCTGCGCGGCCAAAGGCATTCCGCTGGTTCAAACGACCCACCAGCAGGGGCATATCTCCGCGGCCCTTTTTGCGGCCAGCGGGGCAGACCTGTTCGGCAAAGAAGAGCTGGTGTTCCATGTGTCCGGCGGAACCACTGACCTTTTGCACTGCAAGGGGCCGGACAGCATTACCTGCATTGGCACCAGCAGCGACCTGTACGCGGGCCAGGCAGTGGACCGCCTTGGCGTGCGGCTGGGCTACGCGTTCCCGGCGGGCATCTATGTCAGCCAGTTGGCGGCAGCCTGCACCGAGAATATCAAACCCAAAGTCAGCGTGCGCGGCACAACCTGCAGCCTTTCCGGCTTGCAGAACCAGTGCGAAAAGCTGCTGGCAGAGGGCAAAAGCCCGGAATATGTCAGTAAGTACTGCCTGCTCTGCGTGGCAGAAACCCTGCGCCGCATGGCCGCCGCTGCCCTGGAGCGGAACCCCGGTCTGCCCGTGGTGTTTGCAGGCGGCGTGATGAGCAGCGAGATCGTGCAGGATTATATCACAAAACGGATGCAGTACGCCTATTTTGTGCCCGGCAAGTTTGCCAGCGATAATGCCATCGGCGTGTCCATCCTGGCGGCAAGGGAGATCAATGCATGGCCGAATACATCAATGTAACCACCCTGAACCTGCTGGCTAAACAGGTGCTGGAGCAGTGCGAACCACTGAATAACCTCATCGTCTGCGGCGAGGTTTCCAACTTTACGCGCCATTACAAAAGCGGCCACTGCTACTTTACCCTGAAAGATGAAAACGCCGCCATCAAGTGTGTGATGTTCCGAGATAAAGCGCGTCTGTTGGGCTTTGCGCCGGAAAACGGCATGCTGGTGCTGGCGTATGGCCGGGCAACGCTGTATGAGCGGGACGGCGCATTCCAGCTGTATTGCGATTATATGCGCCCCTTTGGTGCCGGTGCGGCCCAGATGGCCTTTGATGCTCTGAAGAAAAAGCTTTCTGCCGAAGGCCTGTTTGATGCTGACCACAAACGCTCGCTGCCGCCTATGCCGCAGTGTATCGGGCTGGTCACATCCAAAACTGGTGCGGCATTGCAGGATGTGATCCACATCATCACGCGGCGGTGGCCGATGGTCAAACTGCTGCTGGCCCCCGTCAGTGTGCAGGGGCTGGAAGCGGAAAAGAGCATTGTGGATGGCATCCGCCGCCTGGATGCAGACCCGCGCCCGGATATAATTTTAATCACCCGCGGCGGCGGTAGCAAAGAGGATTTGTGGGTGTTCAACAGTGAGCGCATTGCCCGCGCAGCCTATGCCTGTAAAAAGCCAGTCGTTTCTGCGGTCGGGCATGAAATTGATACCACAATTCTGGATTATGTGGCTGACCTGCGTGCTCCTACACCTTCCGCAGCGGCGGAACTCTGCGTGCCGGATCAGGCACAGGTGCGGCACGAAATATTCATTTTACAACAAAATATTCAAAAAAATATACAGTCCCGCCTGGAAATGTGCTATAATAAATTCAACATCATTTCCCCGGCTGCAGCCATGCAGAACGAAAAAACAGGAATTGACGTCCGTGCGCAACTTTTGCGGCAAACGACAGCACAGATACAGGCCGTTGCAGCCCAAAAGGCAGCTGCCTGCACCCAGGGGCTGCACACCGCTGCTGCGGTGGCAGCGTCACTGAATCCATATGCAGTCCTTGCACGCGGCTATACCATGGTCGCGGATGCCCGCGGCCGCTGCCTGACAACAGAACATCTGAAGCCGGGGCAGAAGATCACTGTTATCGGCAGCAATGCAGCCGCACAGTGTACGGTGGATGCCGTGGCACCCACTCAGGGGAACCCTGAAAAGGAGCAAACCGATGAGAGCACCTAAAACCTTTGAAGAAGGGCTCCAGCGCCTGCAGGAGCTTTTGGCAAAAATGCAGGATGAAACCACAACGCTGGACCAATCCGTTAAACTGTATGCCGAAGCTGCCCAGCTGATCCAGTACTGCAACACGGCGCTGGACAAGGCAAAATTACAGATCGAAGAGATCGACGCATCGCTGGCACAGCCCGGCGCGGATGAGTGAACCCGCAGGATAAGGAGGCTTTTCCCCATGGAACAGGAACGTTATCAACAGCAGTATAAAGCCTTTGTGCAGCAGGCGGAGCAGCGCCTGAACGAACTGTGCGATGTTTATCTGCCGGTAAAAGCCCAAATCAGCCAGGCAGCGCGTTACAGCCTGCTGGGCGGCGGCAAGCGTGTGCGCGCCGTGCTGGTGCTGGCTGCCTGCCAGCTGGCGGGCGGCGATACCGCAGCTGCAGCCGACTATGCCGCGGCGCTGGAAATGCTGCACTGCTATTCCCTGATTCACGATGACATGCCCTGCATGGATAATGATGATTACCGCCGCGGCCGCCTGAGCTGCCATAAGCAATATGGCGAAGCAACCGCCCTGCTGGCGGCGGATGCCTTGGTTACAGCAGCCTTTGAAGCTGTTGCCAACGCGCCGACCCACCTCCAAAGCCGGGTGCAGGCGGCGGCCCACCTGGCCAAAGCAGCCGGGGCACGCGGTATGTTGTATGGCCAGGAACTGGATAAACATTACGAAACCGTGCACGCCAGCGAAAGCGAGCTGCTGGAACTGCATGCCCACAAGACCGGCGCATTGATTATTGCCGGTGTGGACCTTGGCTGCGATGCCGCTCAGGCGGACGATGCCCTGTGCACTGCCCTGCAGCATTATGCCGCAGAGCTGGGGCTGGTGTTCCAGATCGTGGATGATATTTTGGATGTGACCGCCACGACGGAAGAACTGGGCAAACCTGTTGGCAGCGATGCCGAAAACGACAAAACGACCTTTATCACCCTGTATGGGCTGGAAGGTGCCCGCAGCCTGGCAAAGCAGCATAATGATGCTGCCCTGGCTGCCCTGGCGGATCTTGGCCCGGAAGCAGACTTTTTGCGCGAGATGGCAGTGGAGCTGCTGACCCGCAGCAAGTAACATATTACAGCAGGGCAGGCGGTGCGGCCCACTGCCCGGCAGCTTTGCCGGGAACCCGCCTGTTTGGCCCGGTGTGAGGAGAAAACTACCATGATGACGCTTTTGCGCGAAGCGCTGAGCTGGAATTATGTGCTGGTAACGGCGGTCATCAGCTCGCTGCTGGCACAGTTCACCAAAGTGATTCTGAACCTGATTATCCTTGGCAAATTTATCCCGGAACGCCTGTGGGGCGCAGGGGGCATGCCCAGTGCACACTCCGCAACGGTATGTGCGCTGTTGGTTGCCACCGGGCGCTACTGCGGCACAGGCTCCACGGAGTTTGCCCTGGCGCTGGTTTTGGCCATTATTGTAATGTATGACGCAATGGGTGTGCGCCGGGAAACGGGCGAGCAGGCCAAGATTCTGAACCGCATGCTGAGCGAATGGATGGATCGTGAATCAGATGCCATGCCCTTTTTGGGAGATAAAAAACTGAAAGAGATGGTGGGTCATACCCCTATCCAGGTTCTTACAGGTGCCATTTTTGGCATTGCTGTTGGCCTTTTGATGCCAATGGTGTAAAAACAGAGCAAACGAGGTATGTGATCATGAAATATCCTTATCTGGATAAAATCCAGAAAAACGGGGATGTAAAAAAACTGCCGCAGCAGGAACTTCCGCTTCTGTGTGAGGATATCCGCAATTTTTTGATTGAAAGTGTTTCCTCTACCGGCGGGCACCTTTCGTCCAACTTGGGCGTGGTGGAACTTACGGTGGCTTTGCACCGTGCGCTGACTCTGCCGCAGGATAAAATTTTGTTCGATGTCGGTCACCAGTGCTATACCCACAAGCTGCTGACCGGTCGCCGGGAGGGCTTCGCCCATCTGCGCCAGGTGGACGGCCTTTCGGGCTTTCCCTCCCCGCAGGAAAGCGACTGTGATACCTTTATTGCGGGGCACGGCAGCACGGCGCTTTCCACCGCCATCGGTGTGGCACGCGCCAAAAAGCTGAAAAAAGAACCCGGCAAGGTCGTTGCCATCATCGGGGATGGTGCGTTCACCGGCGGCATGGTCTATGAGGGCATGAACAACGTCAGCAACCTGAACAACCTGATTGTGGTGCTGAACGATAACAAAATGTCCATCTCCAAAAATGTCGGTCAGATGGCAAATTATCTAACCAAACTACGCACAGACCCAAAGTATTTCCGGGTTAAGGCTCATATGGAAACCGCGCTGGAGCGTATCCCCGCAGTGGGCACTGCTCTGGTAGAGGTGCTGCAGGAAGGGAAAAAGATCATCCGCCGCGGCATCTACCACTCCACAATGTTCGAGGAAATGGGGTTCCAGTACGTTGGCCCGGTGGATGGCCACGATGTTACCGAGCTGACCCGGATCTTTACCAACCTGCAGGAACAGTATTCCCCGGTGTTTTTGCATATTGTCACCCAAAAGGGTAAGGGTCTGAAACCGGCGGAAGAAAACCCCGGCGAGTTCCACAGCGTTTCCGCATTTGATCTGGATCACCTGACAAATCCGGAAATGTCGCCCAAGGATTCTTTCTCCAACCGCTTCGGCAACAAGCTGGCGGCCCTGGGCAGGGAAGTGCCTAACCTGTGCGCCATTACGGCAGCTATGAAATACGGCACTGGCCTGAACTTCTTCTACCACGCCATTCCGGAACGCTTTTTTGACGTTGGCATGGCGGAAGAGCACGCCGTAACCTTTGCGGCGGGCCTTGCCAGCCAAGGCATGCTGCCGGTTGTGGCTATCTACTCCACCTTCTTCCAGCGCGCTTATGACCAGATGATTCATGATGTGAACCTGATGCATCTGGATGTGCTGTTTGCCGTGGACCGTGCTGGCCTTGTGCCGGGCGATGGCGAGACCCACCAGGGCATTTATGATACCGGCTATTTCAGCCAAATCGGTATCCCGGTGTATTCTCCGTGCAACTATGCGGAACTGGAATACTGGCTGGAAGCACTGGTCAAAACCATGCGCGGCCCACGCGCCATCCGTTATGCCCGCGGAGAAGAAAAGCCGGCTCTGGCGGCCCTTGGATGCACCGGCAAACCCTATGATATGCTGTGCGGTGCGGACAAGGCCGATACCGTTCTTGTCAGTTATGGCGCTGAAACCGAGGAAATTCTTGCCGCGGCGGAACTGCTGCGCCACCAGGGAATGGCAGCGGACTGCTGTAAGCTGGTGCAGGTTTATCCCTTGCCGGATGGTCTCTGCCGCCAGCTTTCCAACTATAAAACCATCCTGTTTGCAGAGGAATCCGTGGCAACGGGCGGTATTGGCCAGCAGCTTTGCACTGCCCTGCAGGCAGCAGGCTGGCAGGGCCGCTTTATCCTGCGCGGGGTAGATAACACCCATCTGCTGCACGCCACAGTGCCGCAGCTGCGCCGGGACCAGGGCTTGGATGCTCATACTCTGGCCCAGGACGTTTTGACCCGTAACTGAAATAAGTGAACCGAAAGGTTGTTCATCAATGAAAATTCGTCTGGATCAATACCTTTGCCAAAACGGCTATGCCCAAAGCCGGGAGCGCGCCAAAGCACTGATCATGTCCGGTATTGTCTTTGTCAATGAGCAGAAAGTGGACAAAGCCGGTGAAATGATTGCTGAGGACGCCAAAGTGGAAGTGCGCGGCCATGATATCGGTTACGTCAGCCGCGGCGGCCTCAAGCTGGAAAAAGCCATGCAGGTGTTCCCCATGCGGCCGGATGGCAAGGTCTGCATGGATATTGGCGCATCGACAGGCGGCTTTACCGACTGTATGCTCAAAAATGGCGCAGTCAAAGTGTACGCCGTGGATGTGGGCTATGGCCAGCTGGCGTGGAGCCTGCGCACCGATGAGCGCGTGGTCAATATGGAGCGCACAAACATCCGCAATGTTACCCCGGATATGCTGGGGGACAAAATCGCGTTTTTCAGCGTAGATGTTTCCTTTATCTCGCTCAAACATATCTTCCCGGTGGCGGATACTATCTGTACGCCGGATGCCGTCGGCGTCTGTCTGGTGAAGCCCCAGTTTGAAGCCGGACGCGAAAAAGTAGGTAAAAAAGGCGTTGTGCGGGAACCCGCTACCCATGCCGAGGTGCTACATATGGCGCAGGGTTACGCCATGGCGAACCACTTTACCCCGGCGGGACTGGATTTTTCGCCCATTAAGGGGCCGGAGGGCAACATTGAATTTTTGATGTATGTCCAGCACAGCCAGAATCCGCAGCCGCTGCCCGAAGGCCTGATCGAACAGACGGTTGCCAACGCTCACGCGGCGCTTGATAAAGCCCCCAACCTGCACTGAACCTTAAAAGCTGCGTTCCTGTTACTTTGGGCAATACCGCATAATTCTAAGTGCCGATACGGCGAGCGAGGTGCGGTAGATGCTAAGCCAAAAGCGCAGATAATACTGGATGCTGCAAAGGTGAGCGCCGCCAGTGGCGGAAACAGCGAACCGAAGCAGGGGCAGCGGTCGCAGAGTGCGAGGGGCTTTTGCCCCCGAAGCACGATGCGGGTACCGCAACCCGACATTATCGAGCATTTTGGCAACGCAGATGCCGTGCCGCAGCCGCCGGAGCGGTGCTTAAGCCGTCAGGCGGGAATTGTGCGGTGTTGCCTTTGAAACCATACCCGGAAAGGGGAAAAGAGCTTGTCCGTTTTTCTTTTTCCAAACAGAATCAAAGATACCGATTTTTCCGTTACCCGTCAGGTGATCGCTTTGCTGGATCAACACGGCATCCATGCCCTGCTGGCGGATGGGCTGGCTGGGGAATTGGTGGATACCAAGGCGGTATTCCTGCCCCAGCAGCAGGCGTTGGCCCAGGCAAAACAGGTTATCACCATTGGCGGGGATGGCACACTGCTGCGCATCGCCCATGACTGCCTTGCCCAAAGCAAGCCGGTCCTGGGTGTCAACCTGGGGCGCATTGGCTTTTTGGCTACCTGCGAGGTGGCAGAGCTGCCGGAAAAGCTGGCCCGCCTGGCTGCGGGGCGGTATACCATTGAGCCGCGCAACCTGCTGCGCGCGGATGCCCCGGCCCATAACTGGCACCAGGTTGCCATGAATGACGTGGTGCTGTTCGGCAATTCCCGCCTGCACCCCATGGATTATACCGTCTACTGCGATGGCGCTTTTGTCAGCCGCTACCGCAGCGATGGGGTGATCATCGCAACACCCACGGGCTCCACGGCTTACTCGCTTTCCGCAGGTGGGCCGGTGCTGGATGCCTGTGCGGCGGTTATGGTGCTTACACCGGTCTGTGCGCACAGCATCCACGCGGTGCCGCTGGTGTTTTCGGCCAGCCGTACCCTGACGGTGGTGGCGGAAGCAACCAACCGTGACAGCGTGTACGCCAGCGCGGACAGCCATTCCCGCTGTGATTTGCAGCCGGGCGAAAGTTTGACCATTACCACGGCAGTGGAACAGCTGGGGCTGATTACCTTTGACGAAACCGAGCAGTTCCGTGCGATAGAAACAAAATTGATGAGGAGATGACTCTGCAATGAAAAGTGCGCGCCATCAGGCAATTTTGGACCTGATTGAAAAATATCCGATTGACCGGCAGGAGGATCTTCTCGAACATCTGCGCCGTGCCGGTTTTGATGTAACGCAGGCAACGGTATCGCGTGATATCCGGGAACTGCGCCTGGTAAAAACTGCAACGGGGGAGGGTGGCTACCGCTATATGCCGGCAAACGGCAACGGCAAGGTGGCTCATTCACCCAACCGGTTTGAAACCATTTTCCGGGAGTCTGTGCTCAAGGTGGACTATGCTGGGCATATGGTACTGGTCAAATGCTTTTCCGGCATGGCGAATGCCGCCTGTGAAGTTTTTGACGCTCAAACCTGGGAAGGTGTTGTTGGTACACTTTCCGGTGATGATACGTTTTTTATCCTGATGCGCACCGAGGAAAACGCTGCTGAGATCACCCGCCAGCTGCAGCGCTATACGGTACGCCACACTTAAACCGCCGGAGGGGGAGCAGCATCCATGCTTGCGGAGCTGAAAATTGAAAATGTTGCCGTGATTGAAAAAGCCGAAGTACAGTTTACCCCGGGCCTGAATGTGCTGACGGGCGAAACCGGCGCCGGCAAATCTATCATGATCGATTCCATCAATGCCATTCTGGGCAACCGTACCTCGCGTGATCTGGTGCGCAGCGGTGCGCCCAAGGCACGCATTTGGGCCACGTTTGAATCTATCCCGGCCCATGTGCGGGAGCAGGTGGAAAAATGCGGCTATGGTGCCCAGGATGACCTGCTGCTGTACCGCGAGATCAGCGCGGACGGAAAAGGCAGCTGCCGTATTAACGGTATGCCCGCTACCGCCGGCGTTGTGCGGGATATTTCCGCCGGGCTGCTGACCATCCATGGCCAGCACGACAGCACCAGCCTGACCAACCCGGCAACCCATCTGGCCCTGCTGGATCAGTACGCGCAGGATGGGGCAGAGTATGCCGCTTACCATGCGCTGTACCGCGCTCTTGTCACGGCAAAGCGCGCGCTGGATGCGTTGACTTCCAGCGAGGAAGAAAAGCAGCGCCGGATCGCAGAGCTTTCGGATGAGATTGATACCATTGATGCCGCTGCGCTGACCGCAGGCGAGGAAGAACGTTTGATGGAGCGCCGCAAGGTCATCATGCACGCACAGGGCATTCTGGATGGTCTGACGGCGGCGCACCAGGCGCTTTCCGGTGATGATTCCGGCGAAATGATGGGCGCAGCGGATTTGCTGGGCAGTGTGGTCAATGAGCTGGCCGAAAGCGCTCGCCTGGATGAGAGCCTGGCACCGCTCAGCGAGCGCCTGAGCGATTTGTATTACGGTGCGCGGGAGCTGGCCACTGACCTTGCAGACCGCCTGGACGGTTATGATTTTGACCCGGGGGAGCTGGATCAAATCGAAGAACGGCTGGACCAGATTTACCGCATGAAACAGCGTTACGGTGCCAGTGTGGAAGAACTGCTGACTCGGCGGGATAAGGCGGCCGAAGAATTGGAAGGGTACCAGTCCTCCGGCAAGCGCATTGCAGAGCTGACCCAGCGCAAACAGGAATTGTACCGCCAGACCAAGGCTGCAGCGGAAACGCTGACCCAAGCTCGCCTGAAAGCTTTTACCAGCATGAACCGCCAAATGCGGGAAGCACTGGAATTTTTGAACATGCCCGGCGTGCGTATGGTGCTGCGCCATCAGCGCGGCCCATTAGCTTCCGCAGGACAGGATAACATTGAATTTTTGATTTCTACCAACCCCGGCGAGGAGCCCAAGCCGTTGGCTAAAATCGCTTCCGGCGGTGAGCTTTCCCGTATCATGCTGGCGTTCAAGAGCGCCTTGGCTGATAAAGATGCGATTTCGACCGTTATTTATGATGAGATCGACACCGGTGTTTCGGGCCTTGCCGCCGGGCGTATTGGCCAAAAGCTGAAGCAGACCGCCAGCGGCCATCAGGTGCTGTGCATCACCCATACCCCGCAGATCGCTGCCTTTGCCGATAACCAGCTGCTGATTGAAAAGAAGGTGCGGGACAACCGGACCTTCACTGAAATCCATCCGCTGGATCTGGATGGCCGCGTGCAGGTGTTAGCCCGCATGATCTCCGGCGATAAAGTTACAGACCTCAGCCTTGCCAACGCCCGCGAGCTGATTGAAAAATCACAGGGGTAAGCGCAGGACAATAACGAAAGAAAAACAGAAGAGAAGCATACAAACCTCTGGCCGACAAAACAGGCTGGAGGTTTTATTTTTTTGGCATTTCTTTTATTATCGTTCTAAGGCAACACCGCACAATTCCCGCCTTGCGGCTTAAGCACCGCTCCGGCAG